>Ga0180432_10007678_pt1 | contig 13634 bp, 12 predicted proteins | sample SS_ome_10_FD_132414 | JGI IMG/M metagenome (GOLD analysis project Ga0180432, IMG submission 132414) | Hypersaline lake sediment archaeal communities from the Salton Sea, California, USA - SS_1_MS_2 metaG | ecosystem: Environmental > Aquatic > Non-marine Saline and Alkaline > Hypersaline >...
CCGAGGCTAAACCCAAGGCGAAGACTGAGGTCAAGCCCAAGGCCAAGCCCAAGGCAAAGCCCAAAGCCAAGCCCAAGGCGAAGCCCAAAGCCAAGCCCAAGGCGAAGCCCGAAGCCAAGCCCAAGGCGAAGACCGAGGCCAAGCCCAAGGCGAAGACCGAGGCCAAGCCCAAGGCGAAGACCGAGGCCAAGCCCAAGGCGAAGACCGAGGCCAAGCCCAAGGCGAAGCCCAAAGCCAAGCCCAAAACGAAAGGGGAGCCGAAGGGCAAGTCGGCTGCCCGCGTGGACGCGACCACGCCGGGCGCTGCCGAGGTGGCGGCGCAGCCGGCAACTGGCGCTGAGCCTCCTCCGACCGTTATCGAGATACCTCCCTCAATCCTGGTGCGTGAGCTGGCCAAACTCATGCAGCGGAGCCCGATAGATGTCATCAAACAGTTGATGAACGCCGGCGTGATGGTCAACATCAACCAGCGTATTGACTACGATACCGCGGCCATCGTCGCGGAGGAGATGGGCTTTGAGGCCAGTGAGGAGAAGCCCACAGAGCCGGAGGTTCTCGCCCCGGAGCCACTGCGCCGCGAGCGAACGGTTTACACCGACGAGGAGCAGGATGACCTCATACTGCGCCAGCCAGTGGTTACCGTACTGGGACACGTGGATCACGGGAAGACCTCTCTGCTGGATGCGATACGCGAGACCGACGTGGTTGGCGGAGAGGCGGGCGGCATCACCCAGCGGATCGGAGCCTATCAGATCGAGAAGGACGGGAAGAGGATCACCTTCCTGGACACACCAGGACACGAGGCTTTCACAGCCATGCGGGCTCGAGGGGCCAGCGTGACCGACATCGCGGTACTGGTTGTCGCTGCCGACGACGGGGTGATGCCCCAGACGATCGAGGCCATCGACCACGCGCGGGCGGCCGGGGTTCCCATAATCGTGGCCCTGAACAAGATCGACAAAGAGGGCGCCAACGTGGACAACGTGAAACAGCAGTTGGCCGATCTCGATCTGGTGCCTGAGGATTGGGGGGGCGAGGTCATCTGTGTTCCCGTGTCGGCGAGAGAGAAGACCGGTCTCGATACTCTGTTGGAGATGATCCTGCTGGTCGCGGAGATGCAGGATCTCCGCGCCAACCCGAAGCGCAAGGCTGCCGGGACGGTGGTCGAAGGGCAGTTGGATAGGACGAAAGGTCCTCTCGCTACCCTCCTGATCGAAGATGGCACTCTGGTTGCCGGGGAGTGCATCGTCATTGGTGAGACCTATGGCAGGATCAGAGCGATGTTCGATGACAAGGGCCGAAGGATCAAGTCTGCAGGGCCTGCATTCCCGGTTGTCATCCTGGGTCTGCGCCACGTCCCTCGAGCGGGCGACAAAGTCGAGGCGGTCAAGGACGAGAAGACCGCTCGGGTTATCACGTCCCAACGGCTGGCGGACATACGCGAGGCCGATCTTCGACCGGCCGCCGGGCTCAGTCTGGAGGAGATCTTCCTACAACTGGAAGGCGGGCAGGTTCAGGAACTGAATCTGATCCTGAAGGTCGATGCACAGGGTTCAATAGCCCCCATCGTTAGCTCGCTGGAGGAACTAGGCGACGAGGACTTGAAGGTGCACTTCATCCGCAAGGCCACCGGACACATCACTGAATCGGACATCATGCTCGCAAAGGCCTCCCAAGCCATCATCATCGGGTTCGGGGTGGGTGTTGATCCTGCGGCCCAGCGGATGTCAGAGTCCGAGGGCATCGACGTGCGTCTGTATAACATCATCTACAGGCTTACCGAGGACGTAGAAAAAGCTCTCAAGGGTCTCCTGGCACCGGTCTATGCGGATGTGAACATCGGCGAGGGGCGAGTACTTGCCGTCTTCCGCATACCCCAGCGCGGCAGCGTGGCCGGAGTCCAGATCACGGAGGGGAAGGTCCTGCGCAATTCCATGGCCCGCGTGTTACGTGGTGGCAAAGTCATTCACGATGGCAAGCTTGCCTCGCTCAGGCGGTTCACCGAGGACGTGAGCGAAGTCGGCACCGGCTATGAGTGCGGCGTTGGCCTGGAGGGATTCCAGCGATTCCAGGAGGGAGATATCCTAGAGTTCTACGGAAAGGAGAGGGTGAGCTAGGGATGCACTGCAGGGGCCGTTGGACAACCTCGAGAGAGGAAGGAATCTCCCCGGTCCCGCTGCTGATCCCTCGCTCCCTGCCGCGACATGAGTACGAGGAGGCAGAAGAGAGTCGCAGGGCTGATTCACAAGGAGCTGAGCCAGCTTCTGGAGAGGAGAATGGGCGATCCGCGTGTCGAAGGGTTCGTCGTCACCGAAGTGGAAGTGACGCCGGACCTGAGGGTGGCTCGCGTGCGAGTAACCGGGCCGGGCAGTCATGAGGAGCGCGAGGAGGCACTGAAAGGCCTACGGGGCGCGGGAGGGTTCTTGCGTCACGAGTTGGCCGCCAACCTGGCACTGCGGTACGTGCCTGAGCTGAGCTTCTCACTGGACAGCACGTGGGAGAAGGCCTCTCGGATAGACGCCCTTCTCGAATCGATCCACCGTGGATCATCGGGTGAAAATGGATACGACGACCAGCGACAGGATTGAGACGTTAGTAAGGGACTCTGATCGGATATGGGTGACGTGCCACAAGGCTCCGGATGGGGATGCTATTGGATCCTCTCTGGGCCTCATGTGGGGCCTGCGCCAACTGGGGAAGGAATGTGTGCCGGCTTGCTCAGACCCTGTGCCGTCGGCATTCGGGTTTCTGCCGGGCGCCCACGAGATCTCGGCGAGCAAGCCAACGGACGAGGAACTTATCATCGTGCTGGACTGTGGCAGCATTGACCGCGTTGGGAGGCTCTATGATCCCGACCAGTTCGAGCGCGTCCCCGTCGTCAACATCGACCATCACACCACGAACACTCACTTCGGCGATGTGAATCTGGTACGCGAGACAGCAGCCACGGCAGAGATAGTCTATTCTCTGTTGGTGGGGCTGGGGGCACAGATCACCGAAGACATAGCCACGTGCCTCTTGACCGGACTCAGCACAGACACCCGGTCGTTCCGCACGTCGAACACAACCGTGGACACACTCCGTATTGCCACCGCTCTGATGGAGACAGGCGCAAGCCTGGCGGAGATCGCCCACAGGGTCTATGATCAGATGCCCTTCTGTGCCGCCGATCTGTGGGGTAGGGCTCTCCGCCGGGCGAAGCTGCGAGGGCGGATTGCGTGGACCGAGATCACCAAGAAGATGATTGGAGAGGCCAACGCGCCGCTGGCCGTGACCCGAGGCATTGTCAGCTTCCTGGCCAGTATGCGGGAGGCTGACGTAGCCATCGTCCTTAGAGAGAATGACCACGAGGGGATTGTGGACGTGGAGATGAGGTCAGTCCCTGGTGTGGATGTTGCCCAAGTGGCGCTATCATTGGGCGGTGGTGGTCACGCTCAGGCCTCCGGCTGTACCATGGTTGGGGATCTGGGAGAGATCAGGGAGCAGGTCCTGCGAGCGGTGGAGGACAGCCTGAACACACAGAGCTCAGATTAGCTATTCGGGGCACTCGCCTATGGCTGAGCGTGCTATGACCAGGAGGAGGGGAGACTGGGGCAGGCTCTCGGCCGGCCGCGAGCAGACCTGAGTAGGCTGGGCGTTTTCGGTTGACTTTGGCAGCGGCTCTGGGTCACGTCTTTCGTAGACAGCGAGGACCGATGCTCGGAGTATCTCTGCTAGGGGGCATTCATGCGGGAACAGGAGAACGCCGACAAGGTTCGGCGTCGAAGTGGCGGCCACCCCGAGCCCCGGGGCTCGCTTGGCAAGACTGGAATCTCGGGCATTCTTAACATCGACAAACCTCCTCACGTCACCTCTCACGATGTGGTGCAGCGCATCCGCCGGGCCTCTGGGCAACGGCGAGTGGGCCACGCGGGCACCCTAGATCCCTTGGCAACAGGAGTGCTCCTCGTTTGCCTGGGCAAGGCCACGAGGGTCGCGGAATACCTGGTCGCCGGGCGCAAACGCTACCGGGCTCGGGCTGTTCTGGGGGTTGCCACCGATACCTACGACCGGGAGGGGACGATCACTTCGCAGGTGCCCTGCCCTGGTTTTGGTGTCTCGGATCTGGAATCCGCCCTGGACGGATTCAAGGGTCGAATTGAGCAGCTCCCCCCGATGTACTCTGCGGTGAAGGTGGGAGGCCGTCCCCTCTATCAGTTGGCGCGTCGTGGAATATCGGTCGAGCGCAAGGCCCGCTCCATCGAGATATACGAGATCTGCTTGGTGGAGGTGGCTCTTCCCGAGATCGTCTTTGAGGTCCGGTGCTCCAGAGGAACATACGTCCGTTCACTGGCGCATGATCTCGGGCAGGCACTGGGCTGCGGCGCACATCTGGCTGAGCTGGCCCGGTTGTCCAGCGGGTCCTTTAGACTCGATGATGCCGTCTCCCTGGAGGTCGCAGAGCGCGAGTTTGCCGCCGGTTCATGGTGCCACTTGCTGCATCGCTTGGACGAGGCACTACTTGCTTTCCCTGCTGCCACGCTGACGATGGAGGACGCTCGCAGCGTGGGCCACGGGCGCCGGGTGCGGCTCTCGGCAGCGGTTGAGGGGAGCTTGTGCCGCGCGTATGGACCCGAGGGAGAGCTTGTGGCACTTCTGCGCCGCGAGAATGGGGCCGGCTTCTGGCGTCCGCACAAGGTCTTTCGGCCGAGTCCTCCAGCACCTGAAGTCTAGGGCCGGCGGAACTCGCCGGGAGGAGCGATTTGCAGATTCTGAACGACTTCGTGGGGGCAGAACTGCACCGGGGTCTGGTGGTGACGATCGGTGCCTATGACGGCTTGCACCTGGGGCATCAGCGTCTGGTACGAGCGCTCATTGCGCACGCCAGGCAAATCGGTGCGCTGAGCGGACTGATTACCTTCGATCCGCATCCAAGGAGTGTCCTTTCCTCGGGGGAACAGACTTTCTGCCTGATGACCGTGGATGACAAGGCGGAACTGTTGGAGGAGATGGGGCTTGACGTGCTGGTCAAGCTGCCCTTCACCGCAGAACTGTCTCGCACTCCGGCAAGGGAGTTCGTACTTCAGGCGGTACAGCACCTTGGCATGCGAGAGCTGTGGGTCGGAGCCGGCTTCGCTCTAGGAAGAGACCGCGAAGGCGATGTGCCATCACTCCAGAGGCTGTCTCTGGAGCTTGGCTTCGAACTTCGAGTGATTGACACCTTGGAAGATGGCGGCGAATCGATCAGCAGCAGTCGCATTCGCTCTCTTATCCAGGAAGGCCGTGTCGGCAGGGCAGGGGATCTGCTGGGGAGACCCTTTCGGTTTGGTGGCAGAGCCATCGCCGACGGGCGGAGGACGCGCCTTGCGGGTCTTCCCTGCTTCCGTCTGGTTCCCCGTCCTCGGTGTTTGCCTCCCGCGGAGGGGGTCTATGCGGCCAACGTCCTGATAGAAGGTCAGCGCTGCGCCGCGTTGCTTACGGTCTTCGCCTCCTCGACCGATAACCGGGGCGAACGTACAGTACTGGGCTACCTGTTGGAGTCGGACAGGGACCTGGGTGGGTTGGACGGCGATCTGATCTTGGAACTGGTTCGGCGACTGGACGGGGACACCAGCTTCGGCGATGGTGAGCGGCCAGCCGTTCAGATCATGGACTATGCTCGGCAGACTCAAAGGATACTGCGTGCTGGAGCCGATGGGCCTGGCTGAGTGGGGAGTGGGTTTGTGCCAGCATGGTACACCGGCAGCGAGCGAGGAGGTTCGAAGAGGTGGAGCATGTCGCGGATCTGGCCTTGCGAGTTCGTGGCCAGGACGTGCAGGATCTCTTCGTGAATGCGGCGGAAGGCATGTTCTCGCTGATTGGCGAGTGTCGTCGCGAGTCTCCTGCGCAGTGCGAAGAGGATATCCTCCTCCAGGCACCCGACCCCGAAGCGCTGCTGATCGACTGGTTGAATGAGTTGCTCTACCTGGCTGAGGCCACACACACGCACTTCTTTTCCTTCAGCATCCTGAACCTCACTGCTACTTCGCTCGAAGCCCATGTAGGCGGTAACCCACCGGAATCCCTGAAGCGCGAGATCAAATCGGCAACCTATCACCATTTGCGCCTGCTGGAGAAGCGCGAGGGGTTTGAGGTCACCATCGTCTTCGATGTGTAGGCCGGACCGAGGGGTTGCGGCGCAGTGATCTGATCCTTGGATGGCTCTGGTCAGGGCCTATTCGTATACCCCTGGCTGCGCGGAGGCGGAGCCCCAGGTTTGCATAGGATCGCCTGAGCCCGGTCGCACTTCATCGCGGTGAAGCGACCGGAAGGCAATTGGAGGTGTAGCGATGGTGGAGAAGACCGATCTTGTGCCATTGGCGCCGTGCCTGTACGAGATCCCCCAAGGATTCCGCGGTGGCATGCGCGTGCCAGCACGCCTGTACGCCGATGACGTTCTTCTGGAGGCCGCCCTGCAAGACCGAGCCATCGAGCAACTGGTGAATACGACTATGCTACCCGGCGTAGTCAGGTACACGCTGGCCATGCCCGACATGCACCAGGGGTACGGGTTCCCCATAGGCGGAGTGGCTGCAACCGCGTTGCCCGACGGCATCATCTCCCCCGGCGGGGTCGGGTACGACATCAACTGCGGCGTGCGTTTGCTTTCGTCACGGATCGAGGCTGAGCGGCTCCGGCCGCACGTCACGACTCTCATGAACATCCTGTTTAACACTGTCCCCAGTGGAGTTGGGCGGGGCGGGAAGATGCACCTGTCGTCCAAGAACATGGAGCGCGTCCTGGAGACTGGCTCGCGGTGGGTGGTGAAGCAGGGCTACGGCACAGAGGATGACCTTGATCATACCGAGGAGCGCGGTGGCATGACCGGGGCCGATGCCGGTGAGGTGAGCGCAAGGGCGAAGAAGCGGGGAACAGGTCAGCTGGGCTCACTGGGCGCGGGGAATCACTTTCTGGAGGTAGCGAGGGTCGAGGAGATCTACGATCATGAGGCAGCAGATCGCTTCGGCCTGGTGCAGGGCTACGTCGCTGTGTGGATCCACTGTGGATCACGGGGACTGGGACATCAAGTCTGCACCGACTACGTCAGGCGCCTGCAGGATGCCGTGCACCGGTACGGTATCGCGCTGCCGGACAGGCAACTGGTCTGTGCCCCCTTCGAGTCTCCTGATGGCCAGGCCTATTACTCAGCCATGGCATGTGCCGCCAACTATGCGTGGGCGAACCGGCAGATGATCACTCATCTGGTGCGGCGCTCATTCGAGCGCGCGCTGGCAGGCAAGGTCCGGGATTGGGAGCTGCAACTCGTCTACGACGTGGCTCACAACATCGCCAAGGTCGAGAGATACGAACTGGATGGCAGGCGCCAGCGGCTCTGTGTGCATCGCAAAGGCGCGACTCGCTCTTTCGGACCGGGGAGCGTCGGCGTTCCTAGGGACTATCGCGACCTGGGGCAACCTGTGCTCATCCCTGGCGACATGGGTACCGCCTCCTACGTCCTGCTTGGCACAACCAGAGCCCAGGAAGACAGCTTCGGCTCTACCTGCCACGGCGCCGGGCGAGTGATGAGCCGGTCGAGGGCGAAGAAGACCATCCGTGGAGATAGACTGCGCATGCAGCTAGAAGAACGAGGGATCGTGATCAGGGCGGCAAGCATGCCGGGCTTGGCCGAGGAGGCACCGCAGGCCTACAAGGACATACACCGGGTCGTTGAGGTAGTTCACCGGGCGGGGCTGGCCCGCAAGGTAGCCAAGCTCGAGCCCATGGGGGTGATCAAGGGCTAGCGAAGAAGGCCTACTGCGGGTGCGTGGATGATCGGGAGTCCTGGCGGGGCCATCGATCATCCAGGAACTCAAGGTGGGCGGGGATCGCCTCGCCGAGCCCGCAAGTACTGAGGAGAGCTTGCTCGGAGACCCGCGCCCACTGGCTAGTGAACGTTTGCGGCCTCTGTCAGGGGGCTGATGGCTGAGTGCTTGTCGCCGGCCGCCGAAAGCTCACGTTTCCCTGATGTCTATGACTTCCTCTCCCAGACTCTGGATGACGGGGAGCAGAGCCTCTCGTTGGACATCCTGTATCTTGATGGTTATCAGGCGGGTCGTAGGATCGTCCCCTAGGAAGGTGCCCAGGCTGACGATATTGCCATCGAGCTTGGTGATCGCGCCGGTCAGCTCGGCCAGTACCCCTTTGCAGTCGCACGTCTGTATCGTCACCCTCAGACCTTGCTCGCGGGCTCCCAACACCTCCAGGAAGACCTTGAACAAGTCCGTTTCGGTGATGATACCTACCAGGGTGTCGTCGCGCATGACCGGCACGCCCCCGATCTTGCTGTCGGCCATGATGCGCGCCACCTCTTCAACCGGGGTATCCTCCTGCACCGTTATGACGTCCCTGGCCATGACTTCTCTCATGCTGATCTTGGACACCAGGTAGCCGACTTCGTACTTGCTCAGGGTCGTGGCCTGTGATGGAGAGGCCGCCAACAGGTCTTGTTCGGACACGATACCGACGAGCTTGCCTGCAGCATCTAGGATCGGAAGACGGCGGACTCTTTCGCGCTTCATGATGCGCATCGCCTCGTCCAGAGAGGTGTCTTCCGTCACCGTGATGGGGTTTCGGGTCATGCGTTCCTTGACCAGCATGTCACTCCTCCCGTTGAACAGTTGATCCGGTTCATGTAGGGTGGTTCCTTCTTTGGCGCGGCAGGTCGGAGACCCCTCATTGCCCTTGACAGCTCAAGCAGCACCGCTCGTGGTCCCGAGCGTGGAAGCAGGCCGGAGTGATGATCGGCCCGCGCTCGGCCGCCGATGGACCCGCTCAGTTGGCCCCATTATACAATGGGGGTGGGGGTTTGTCCAGCCTTCTGTGTGCGACCGCTGCCCGGTCACACCGTAGCCCCTTCAAAGCGCGACTCCTGTGAGGGCAGAGAATCGTGCCGAGGGATCCTGCGCCGGCCGGGCAGGGATAGGGTGCGTCTCATCCTTTCTTTGGCAGGGCGTATCCCAGTCGGCGCAGTTCGTTCTCGTCCTTGCGCCAGTTCTTCTTGACCTTCACCCAGAGATCGAGATACACCTTGCACCCAAGCAAGTGCTGTATCTCCTGTCGGGCAGCTCGGCCGATTGCCTTGAGCCGGCTGCCTGCCTGGCCGATGATGATTCCCTTCTGCGACTCCCTCTCGACGAAGACGTTGGCGCTGATGTAGATGAGGCCCTTCTCTGGTCGCTCTTTGAATTCGTCCACCAGCACCGCAACGGAGTGCGGAACCTCTTGGCGAAGCTGCTCCAGGACCTGCTCGCGGACCAATTCAGCGACTATGAAGCGCTCCTCGCGGTCGGTTACCTGATCCTCGGGGTAGTAGCGTGGGCCCAATGGCAGGCGATCAATCACTGCGGACATCAACTCGGAGACACCCGTGCCTTCCGTGGCAGAGAGCGGCATCAGGAGAGCATGTTCACACAGAGCGGCGTACTCAGCCAGGCGTGTCTTCAGGGCCGCTGAGGGAAGGAGGTCCACTTTGTTGAGCGCGATTATCGTCGCCCCCTTCGGGGCGATCAGCTTGGCGATGCTTCTGTCCTCGTGCGACGGAGGATGCGAGGCATCCGCGACGAAGAGGACCAGATCGGCATCGGGCACGGCTCGGGTGGCCGTCTCGACCATGAACTCCCCCAGCTTGTGGTGAGGCTCGTGGATACCGGGTGTGTCCACGAAGATCACCTGTGCCTCGGGCTTCGTGACGATGGCGCGGATGCGGTTTCTGGTTGTTTGAGGCTTCTCCGACACGATGGCGATCTTCTGCCCCGCCCAGGCGTTCAGGAGGGTGGACTTGCCCACATTGGGCTTGCCCACCAATGCCACGAAACCCGAGCGATGGTCGGGGGGCAGTGCCTCTTGGGGGAAGGAAGTCACGTCGTTGCAGTCGTTCATCTCGCCGCCGCTCCTCACAGTGTCACTCTGAACGGATTGAAGTCCGTGTCGTAGTCGTAGTGGTCCACCTGCTCGGCCTTCTTCAGGAAGGCAATGATGCGGTAGGTGATGGGTGTCACTGCTATCTCCATTCCGGTCTTGAAGACGTAGTTGGACAGGATGATGGCTGTGAGCAAGCTCGGCGACCAGATGCCGCCGAAAGCGATGATGACGAACAGCAGAGTATCCACCAACTCGCCAATGATGGTCGAGGCTATCGTTCGGGTCCACAGCCATCTTCCCCTCGTGAGGATCTTCATCTTGGCCATGATGAAGGCGTTGGAGAACTCGCCTGCGAAGTAGCCTACCAGAGATGCCGCAATGATACGACCTGAGGCCAGCGTTCCCAACACGGCGTTGAAGGCCGTGTCTCCCACGGTAGCCCGCCACTCGGAGTCACCGGGCAGGAAACGGACGACAGACATGGTGAGGCTCAGGAGTGCGGCGCTGCCGAAGCCTATCCAGATCGCCCGCCTGGAGTGACGATAGCCGTACACTTCTACCAGGACATCTCCGAAGACGTACCCGATCGGGAACAACAGGGTGCCGGCGTCGAAGGTCAGGAACGAAGCGCCCAGGTTGACGATCTTGGCAGCGGAGGCGACGTTGCTGATGAGCAACACGGCCACGAAGACGGCCATCACGAAGTCGAAGTATCGGAACGCAGGGCGGCGCGTTTCTCTCTTTTGCGGTGTCAATCCTCGTCCATGAGTGCTCATTGCCGATCCTCCCACAGGCGACAGAAGGCGCAGAGCCCAGGGGCAGTCGTGGGCTGTCCACACCGCTCGCACTTGCTCAGTTGAAGATCCTGAACCTGCTGCTGGAACAGACCCTGCTCCTTCTTGGCCCGAACGAAGCTACTGTAGAAGTGCAGCTTCGCGCCTCGCGAGCGCCGGTCGAGTTGGTTCAGAATCTGTTTGTAGTACAGCGTCTTGGACCCCGTCGAGTGTGGACACTCGTCGTAGATGTAATCGATGCCCCTGACCAAGGCGTAGGCGGCCATCTCTCGCTCGTAGAGCAGACAGAGTGGCTTGGCCTTGCGCGCGAGTCGTGGATCGATCGAGGGCAGAACAGGAGCCTGTCGCGCTAGATACCCCACCTGCCAACGGAGCGAATTCTGGAAGAGAATGGCGGCTTCGTCGTCGAGATTGTGTCCCGTGGCGATGACGGAATACCCGCCCGAGTAGGCTGCCCGGTTCATGATGTGGCGCTTCACGAGGCCGCAGAGAGAGCAGACTTTACGCCCTTTGCGTTCCCGGGCCAGCTCCGGCACCGATTTTCCATACTCGGCCTTGACGTCCACGACATCGAATGGCAGCCCCCCTCTCTCCTTTGCGAAGGCCGCAACCTTCTCGAGTGACTTGGCCGAGTAGCCGTCTCCGTCGATCCCAAGTTCGATGTGGATGCCGTGCACCTCATATCCCAGGCAGTGCAGGATGTCCCACAGAGCCAGGCTGTCCTTTCCGCCCGAGACGGCAACGAGGATCCGGTCATCTCGGCCGAACATGCTGTGCTTCTCGATGGTCCTCTGCGCTCGTTCCGGAACCCATTCCAGGAAGCACTTCTCGCACAGGGCCAGCTTGTGCTGGTGCATGTTGATGACCGCTTCGCGACCGCATTTCCTACACTTCATCACCGCTGGCTACACGCTCCCGCATCGATTCTCGACCATCGTGATCACCCGCCGGAAACAACAGCGACCAGCGTTACCCGGTCCTCTTTCTTCAGGATGGTGTCTTCGTTGATCAGCTTTCCCTCTCTCACGGCCAGCACAGCGTCTGGATCCAACCCGACCTTGATGATAGCGTCACGCGTGGTCATTCCGCTACGAATCTCCCATTCCTCGTCTCGGTAGATGATCTTCATCCTTCTCCTTGGGGGCCGATGACCGCAATGGAACCCCGTACCAGTGGCTGCCGGGTCGTCCGGGTGCCACTGGTGCACTCTCCCACCTCTTGTTCAGGACGCAGCAGACGGCGACCCCGTCGGCTCCGCCGGGACGGGCGCGATCACGCCTTCCTCCATTAGGAGATGCGCCATGCCTCGCGCTCTTCGTATCGTGGCAGACGCGCGCTCGTACAGCTCGCTACGGGTCATGGTCAGCCGGGCCAGCCCCAGTTCCTGAGCCTTCATGCCCACCGCTGCTGCCTCGCGAGGGAACACGTCCCATTCGTCCATGGAGGGCGCGATATTCTCCTCGTCGATGCCACGGTCCTCAGCACACTGAGCCAGTTCTTCCGCTGCCGCCAGACACATCTCGTCGGTGATGGTCGTGGCCCGGACATCCAGGGTGCCCCGGAAGATGCCGGGGAATCCCAGGGAGTTGTTGAGCTGGTTCGGAAAGTCCGATCTGCCCGTGCCCACGATACGCGCGCCGGCCTCCTTTGCCTCCCATGGCCATATCTCAGGGACGGGGTTGGCACACGGGAAGACGATGGCATCCTTGGCCATCCGGGTTATCCACTCGGGCTTGATCGTTCCTGGGCCCGGTCGCGAGAAGGCGATGCAGACATCGGCGTCATGCAGGGCCTCTTGGACTCCTCCTCGACGCCCGTCCGGGTCGCTCTCGAGGCAGACCCGCCATTTGTCGGCGAATTCCTCCTGTCGTGCCCGAATGTCACCGCGCCCGGGGTGCAGGATGCCTTTGCTGTCAACGGCCACTAGCTGGCCGAGGTGCATTCCACTGGCCAGCAGAAGCCTCAGGGTGGCCACGTTCGCGGCGCCGAGGCCGACCAGGACGACTCGGATGTTCCGAAGGTCCTTTCCCACGATCTTGAGGGCGTTGATCAGACCGGCAAGGAGCACGGTCGCCGTGCCTTGCTGGTCGTCGTGCCACACCGGAATGTCGACGCTGGGACTGTCGCGCAGGGCATCCAAGACTCTGAAGCACTCGGGCTGCCGAATGTCCTCGAGGTTCACGCCGCCGAAAGAGGGTTGGATCAACTCAACCACCTTGATGATGTCTTCGGCACTCTGTGTCCTGAGGCAAATGGGCACTGCGTCTACGCCCCCCAGGTACTTGAAGAGGAGGGCCTTGCCTTCCATCACAGGCAGACCAGCCTCGGGCCCTATGTTGCCCAGTCCCAGCACTCGGGTGCCGTCGGACACGATGGCTACAGAGTTGCCCTTGTTGGTGTACTCGTATACCAGTTCCCTGTCGGACTCGATAGCGCGACACGGCGCAGCCACGCCAGGAGTGTACCAGATGGCGAAATCCTGAAAGTCCCGGATCACGCACTTGGGTGTGATCTCGATCTTCCCACGATAGAAGGGATGCAATCTCATTGCATCCTGGCTCGGTTTGTGGGCTTTCGCGAGCAGATCGTCTCGAGAAGCCATGCGTTGCCTCCGCGATGCAGGTGTATGATGTGTGTGCAGCAGACTGCATTATAGCACTGGCTATTCAGAGCTGCAATCTCTCTTCGTCGTCGTAGGGCGAGATTCCGGACGCGGCCGGGATCCTGCCTGTACCTTTGCCCGAGAACTCGCCGCCATCGAGCGGTTAGTGGTAGGGCGCTCGGCGCCGGCTTGACAGCTCAGAGCGGGTGCGGTAATATGGGACTCCGCTGGAAGCCAGTTTGGGGGGAGAAGCGCACACCACATGTCGAGATCTAGGCCTGCCCTGGCCATGTTTTCTATCGTCGTCTTCGTCTTGGCGTGCACCGGTCTGGCGCTGAGATCGCCGAGCACGAGCGGTC
>Ga0180432_10007681_pt1 | contig 13630 bp, 9 predicted proteins | sample SS_ome_10_FD_132414 | JGI IMG/M metagenome (GOLD analysis project Ga0180432, IMG submission 132414) | Hypersaline lake sediment archaeal communities from the Salton Sea, California, USA - SS_1_MS_2 metaG | ecosystem: Environmental > Aquatic > Non-marine Saline and Alkaline > Hypersaline >...
AGGAACTCCCGATCGGTGCTACCGGTATGAAGACGAACGGCGGGGGCCCGACGTGCAAAAAAACCGGCCTCCCGGCTCGAATCGGCTTGGAGACCCAGTCGTCAAGCGGGCGCATCGCCCCAATCGGGCACGTCGAGGACCTCGCCGTCCTTCAGGGCCGACTGGTGCGCCGTCACGCCCGCCGCCATGTATCGGGCCGCCTCCCACGCGTTGATCATCGGCATTCGATCGTGCGCAACGGCATCGACGAACTCGTGGACGAGGTACGCATGCGACCCGCCATGGCCGCCGTACACCTCCTCGATGTCACCGCGGGCCAAACGAAAGGCCGCTTCCACCTCCGCCGGCAACGGATCGCGCATCTCGTCCGTCGTCAGGCTGATGCTCCGCTGCTTGTCCACCCACGTGTTTTCGCGGAAACTCCCCTGCGTCCCGAACACCCGAAACGTCTCGCACCCCGTGTGCCCGATCTCGCGGTATTCGTTGATCCGCATCGTTGCGCCGTTGCTCAGGCGGAACAGGGCCGTCTCGTTGCTGTAGGCCGACTCGTCGAAGAACCCGTCCGGGTCCACCGGACCGAACCCCCACGCACACACCTTGGTCGCGTGGGCCTGCATCACGTCCATCGGGCCCGACACCGAATGGGTCGGATAGTGCATCGGGCCGTCCAGGATGTTTCGCTCGATGTACCGCTGGGCGACGGGCACCCATTCCTGCCCGGACCGGCTGGCGCGGCGCATCTGCCACACCACGCGCAGATCACACCGGGGGCCGTCAAACGCGTGATAGTATTCCCCTTCGGCGTGGACGAACTCGCCGAACGCCCCCTCGGCCGCCCGCCGCCGGCAGTACATGGCCTCGCCGCGGTACAAGGTCGTCTCGCCCAGCATGTACAACTGGCCCGTGCGACGGCACGCCTCGATCACCTTGTCGCACCAGTCCAGAATCTCGTCGCCATCCGGCAGGCACATCACCGGCACCGCGCTGTAGACGTGCTTGCCCGACGCCATCCCCTGGATCGCCTGCGGCGCGTGCAGCCACGGCTGCGTGATGATGGCCAGGGCGTCGAGGTCGGCCTTGCAGATGTCCTCCAGCGTCTCGTAGGCGTCGGACGCGTTGAACTTGTCCTGAAACGACGGCATGTCGGCGAACTTCCTGATGCGTTCGGGTTCACGGTCGCACAGGGCGATCCGATCCACCAGCGGATGGTGCTTGAACAGGGGTGCGAACTCCGAACCGAACGCCCCCAACCCGACCAGACCCAGTGATATGCCCATCACAACACTCCTTCGCTGAACCGCTCTGGGTACGTACGGTACACGCGCTGGCGCGCGGTGCAAGGCGTGATGCAAGCTCTTTACCGAGTCGCACCGGTCCCGGCGGGCAGGCGCACTCCCGGTCTGACGGTCCGCATCTTGTAAACGCTCTTGCTGGCCGTCAGGTACAAATCGCGCATGTCGCGCCCGCCAAACGTGACGTTGGTCGAGAACTGCAGCATCGGTTTGTGCAACAGCAGCTTCCCCGCGGGGCTGACAACGAACAAACCCGATGTCTTGCCCTTGCCGGCCGCGCCGTAAATGTTCCCCTCGACGTCCAACGCCATCCCGTCGATGCCCCGGTCCGGCGAGAAGTCGTACACGACGCCGTCGGGCTCGAGGCCGCCGTCGGACGTGACGTTGTAGCGGTGCAGTTTCTGCGTGCCCCGGTCGGAGACGTAGACGATGCGATTGTCGGGCGTGATGACGATGCCGTTGGGCCGCTCGAGGTCCGAGACGACCCGCGCGACCTTGCCGGGCGCGTCGATCCGATAGACGCCGCTGGTCGGCTGCGATTTTTCGGCCGGTGGCCCGTAGTAGGGATCGGTGAAGTAGATTCGTCCCGCCCGGTCGATGCACAGGTCATTGGGGGCGATGAAGCGGCGGCCGTTGTAGGCCTCGGCCAGGACCGTCTCGCGGTTGTCCTTCTCCAACCGGGCGACGCGGCGGCGCCCACTGGGACGCGACGACTGGCACATGACCAGCCGGCCCTGGTGGTCGAAGATGAGACCGTTCGCCCGCCCGCACGGCTTGCGGAAGACCGTCACGGCGCCCTCCGGCGAGAGTCGCATGATGCGGTCGTTCGGTCCGTCGGAGAAGAACAGGTTGCCGTCGGCGTCCACGGCCGGCCCTTCGGTGAACTTGCAGCCGCCGGCCACCTCCTTCACGCCGAACGCTGGGTCCACGATGGGCTGTCCCGCCGCCGACGTCCCAATCAGCAGGACCAGGGGTGCGGCCCGTGTCGGTTCAAACATCCTGGCGGACCTCCAGGGGTGACCTTCCCCAGACAGATGCTCCCGGCCGGGACGGTGACATGGGCGTCAGATGGTCAGCTCGACGTCCGCGACGGAGGGGACCACGAGGACCGGCACGGCGATCTTGCGCCTGGACAGTTCGTGGAGGATCCCGTTGGTCGTCGACCCGAGCGCCTGACGGGCCTCGAGATCCTGGCCCTTGTCCCCGACGACGAGGACCCAGACGTCCTTGAGTTCCTCGAGCACGTCGGCGATGGCGCGGTGGGGGTACTGCTCGGCCTCGTGCAGCATTCGTCGACAGGGGACGTCGAACTCCTTGGCCACCGCCTCGGCTGCGTCCAGCGCCTTGTCCGCGGCCACGCGCAGCTCCTTCTTGAAGTGCGAGTCGATGAATCCCCAGTGGCTGACCTTCTTGAGGCTGATGATGTGGAGGATGACCAGTTCGGTGCCCCGGCGCTTGGCCAATGCAGCCGCGTACCGCACGGCGTGGCCGGCGGCTGCGCTGCCGTCCGTGGCCACAATGATCGGTTTCAGTTTGGAGGCCATCAATGGTGCCCTCCCTTCTTGAAGATGAAGCCCACCAGCAGCCCCGCGCCCAAGGCGAGGATCACTGCGCAGACGCCGTAGATCTTGGGATACGTATTGGCCCAGCGAACGACGTTGGCCCCCAGCCCCACCTTCTTGACCTGGATGACGTCGGTTCCCCTGCCGACCAGGCGGCCCTGCCGGAAGGCGTAGGTCTCGACCTTGTACTCGCCTTGCTTGGTCGCGGCCGGGAACGTCACCGTGTGCTTGAACAGCCTGCTCTGCGTGATCGTCACGCCCTTCTCGTCGTTGATGCGGTACAGCTCCTGATCCTTCTTGAGCTGAAGCACGCCCTCGAAGATCACCTTCTCGTCCTCGGGTGCCGACTTGCCCTTGGTCGTGTGGATCACCAGGCCTTGCCGGATCGCTTCGAACCCGATGCCTAACTCACGCTGCTGATCCGCCGATAGGATCGCGTCGAGCTTGTCCGACGCGTTGATGTGATACATGAACGGGAGGTTCTCGACGGTGTGCTGCTTCGTGCCCATCCAGAACGGTCCGACGCGGCCTTTCTGATTGAGCTTGACGGTCTCGGCGGGGCTGGTGATCTTGACGATGACCGCGTCCGCGCCGGGCTCGGCCACCGTACCGAAGAAGTCGACCCGTTCGCCGTGGTAGGACAGGCCGATGTCGATCTTGAACTTCGAGCCGTCCGTCAGGACGTGTCCCGTCGGCGTTTTCGCTGCGGGCGGCGCCGATGCGGTTGCGGGGTCCGCTGCGGCAGCCGCCGACGGTTGTGTCGCCGGCAGACGCGATTTTAGCGTGATCTGCTTCGTCTGGGCCTGGGCCGTCAGCACCACCACGCCCGCGATCACCACCCCCAACACGACCATCGCCACCACCCGGGGCCGGGTCAGCCATGCGCTCGTTCGTCCGTTCATCAGTGTCCCACCACGCCTTTCGCGAAGCTGATGACGTTATCCGGCGTCAGCACCAGATCCAACAGCAGTTTCACCATCATGCCTAAGACGAGCGTGGACAGCAGGATGCGGATTTGCTCGCCCCGAAACAGCTTGCTCGCCCGCACGCCGAACTGGGCGCCCAGGGTCGAGCCCATCAGCAGGCACATCGCCAGGACCACGTCCACCGTGCGGTTGGTCATCGCCTGCATGAACGTTACGTTGGCCGAGGTGATCACGATCTGAAACAGGTCCGTCCCGATCGCCGTGATCGTCGGCATGCCGATCAGGTAGATCATGGCCGGTACCATGATGAACCCGCCCCCCACGCCGAGCATCGCCGCCAGGAACCCCACCGCGAAGCCGATCGCGAACGGGAAGATCGCCGACACCCTGATCTGCGACTTGGCGAAGTTCATCTGAAGGGGCAGCCCGGCGAAGAACTTGCTCAGCTTCGGCTCGCTGAGCTCGGGGCTCTGCCCGACGTCGCTGTTCCTGCGGCTCCGCCGGATCGTGTTGAGGCTCTCGAGGAACATCGCGCCGCCGACCAGCCCCAGCACCAGGACATACAGGAGCTTCATCGCGAACTCGAAGTTGCCGAGCTGCCGCAGGAAGTAAACGCACTGCACGCCCAGCGTCCCGCCGGAGACCCCGCCGGCCAGGACCACGATGCCCATCTTGAAATCCACGTTCCCCAGCCGCCAGTGCCCGAACGCGCCGGAAGACGCACTGGCCACGATCTGGTTGGAGTCCGAGGCCGCCGCCACCGGAGGCGGGATCCCGATCATCATCATGAACGGCGTGAGCAGGAACCCGCCCCCCACGCCGAAAATGCCCGACAGAAAGCCCACCAGCGCGCCGATCCCTACCACCACAAACAGGTTGATACTCAGATCGGCTATGGGCAGATAGACGCTCATCGTGCAACACTCCATGTCGCGCTGAACTGTGTGACACCCAGTAGGGCCGGCCACCCGGCGCCGGCCTGCTAGCTTATATCGTCGATCGTCGCACGGCTCAATGCCTCGATCCCGCAAGCCCCCAGGAGCGTTCTCTGGACGTTGTAGTCGTGCTCCTTGGCATAGCCAAACGTCGATTCGCCTCGGATGCACCTGGCCAGATCTTCCATGTCGCGCACGTAACGGGGGACGTCGTCGATGGGTACGGTCTGCCAGCCGGCCTGGAATCCATGCGCCGGCTCGCGGAGACACAACTGGAGCGTCGGCGGCTCGAGCGGCTCGAGGAGGATCGTCCCGCGCGTGCCACTGACCTTGAACCGGCGCTTCGGAAACGCGTCCGGTTCCATGGCCGCCGTCTCGATGGTGGCCATCGCGCAGTCGTACTCCAGAACGGCCAACGTGTTGTCGTTCAGCTCGTCGCCTACCTCACCGTCGTGCCGCAGGAACGGGGTCACCTTCGCCGGCGGCCCCAGCAGCAGCAAGATCATGTCCAGCAGATGACAGCCGAGCTCCAACATCATCCCGCCCGGATGGAACGCGAGCGCCGCCCGCTTGCCCCGCGGAATGTCGGTGCACATGCTCCCATGGATAGCGTACACGTGGCCGAGCCAGTCCTGCCCGACCGCACGGCGGATGAAATCGAATCCGGTGTTGTAGCGGAACATGTATCCCATCTGGACGATGAGGTCTCGGCTCGCGGCGACGTCGAGGAGCGTCTGGAACTCGGCCAGCGACGTGCCGGCCGGCTTGTCGAGGTGGATGTGCTTGCCCGCGTCGATGGCCGCACGACCTAGGGGCAACAACTGCGGCACCGTGCTCTCGACCGCCACCATCGACACCGACTCGTCGCCCAGCAGTTCGTCCTGTGCCAGCCAACGCACGCCGTCTAGCCGCTCGTCGTTCTGCCATTGCGAACGGATCGCGTCGTCCGGCTCGCAGACGCCGACCAGCTCGTAGTCCGGTGACTCTTGCAGCACCTGGAGCTTGCCCAGCCCGTGTGCGTGACCGATCCCGAGCAGGCCGCATCGAATGGGTTTGCCCATGTGTCGCTCCTTGCAAACTGTCCGGCCGAAACGGGGCCTAGACGTGCGTACACTACTTAATCAGCTCGTTCAAGCGTATGCACGCCTCGACGATCTTGCGACGCGCCTGCTGAACCACCTCGGTGGCATGCTCGTAGGCCGGTACGCTGTCGGGCGTCAGGGGGAGCCGCCTGCCTGTCCGATGCAGCGCAGCCTCGATAGCGACGGGCAGTTGGGCGAGCAGCTTCTCCGCGTTGGCCAGCGCGGCGTCGGAGATGCCCTTGGCCTTGGCGCGACGGACCGCCCGGCTCAGCAGGTACAGGATCTCGTAGTCCTCGATGCCGTCGCGAGCGACCTCCCACCGCTTGCTCGTCACGATCGCCCCGGGCGCGCGGTAGACCGTCGAGAAATAGTCGCCCGTCGGATTCAGACCGTTCCAGAAGTAGTCGCCGGACGCGTAGCACCACCACCCCGCGCCGGTCAGCCCCAGGTTCCACGCGTACCAGAACCGCCAGCGATACAGACCCAGACACGAGAGCGTCCGCGATCCGCCGGCTGCGTCGTAGAACCAGACCTCCTTGCCGACGCGTTTGGCCGCTGGGATCAGCTTGTCTCCCAATCGCTCCAGCAGCTCCGACGACGGGCACCAGATGTCAATCAGCCCCGTGAACATCTTGACCGTCTCCATCGTGGTGCCGCTGGTGGGGTCGGTGTAAATCAGGATGTTTCGGTCGGCCTGCCGGACCAGCCGGGCCACCTCGACGAGATTGCGCGTGGTGTCGGCGAAGGGCGTCGACGGCTCGTCGTAGGGGTAGAGCGCCCAGCGGTCGTACCCCATGCCGATGTCCTTCATGTGCGCGGCCCAGCGCCGCATATAGGCGACGAAGGCCTTGCGCCAAGGCTCGGACAGGAACGGTTGGCCCTTGACGCTGCCCTGCGGTCCCATGAACAGCATCAGGCCATGCTGCGCGAGACGCCGAACCGTCGCGTCGTGCGCGGTGAAATCCAGCTCGCCCACGATCTCGCCATTGGCGTTGCACGTGGCTGTGGGACACGTCCCGAAATGAATGGTTACCCCGTGATCCACCAGGTCCTTCAGCTCGTAGTCCGGGACGGAAGCTGCCCTGGCCCAGACACAGAATCGCAGCGGTCTGGGACGGGGTAGCGCCAGGTCGTGGACCTTGATGTGGATGGGGATCGTGATCTTGGTCGAGTCAGGCTCGATGCTCTCGAGGGCGAGTTTGGCCACGTACTCGCCCGGCGCCAGGCCGGTCGCGTTGACCGTGATCCATAGCTGCGCCGACCCCCTGGCGGCGATCGGTACCAGATGCCCCTGATCCAAGCGCGGCAGCGCATCGGCCACCCGTTCGCGCCGGATCGTGGGCACGGTCACCGCTCGACGAAACGTCAGGTGCTTCTCGGCGGGGAACGTCTTGGCGCCGACCAGGTCACCCGCCACCACCCGCACGTCCAACGTCCCCGCGCCGATGTTCGTCAGGTTCAGCGCCAGCGATTCGTACTCGCCCACGCACAGCGCGGTATCGAGTCGCTTGGTCCGATCCTTCGCCGTCGGCAGCGAATCCCGCGGACTGAAATACGCCCATGGACAGAACCCCCACGCACAGAACGACCCGGTCGCCGCCAGCGCGTGGCCGGCCTGGACAAGCGCCCGCAGGCGCTCGCCCGATGCGACCAGCGAGGACACGACCTTCGGGTCGCGCCGCTGATTGTCGGTCTCGACCAGCGCGTGAAGCTGGCCCCTCAGCCCCAGCAGCTCCCGCCGCATGCCGTCCGCGGCTGCGGCGTTTGTCTTGCGCCAGCTCTTCAGCGAGGCGTCCGTCTGTCGGAACACCACGTCGTTCAAGTACGCCTTGTCGCCGGCCAACCCCTTGAAGACGTGTTCGGCCGTCTTGGACGCATGCACCGCAAGGCGGTCGACGTCCATCAACGTGTGCGCTACCCGATACGTACCTGAGTCTTGCACATCAACGTCAACCGAGAGGCGCTGGGTCTGGCCGAGAATGTGATTGGCGAAATGCCGGACCGACCCGTCCGGGTAGGCGACGCTCGTCAACAGGACCAGCCTTCGTTTCTCGGGATTCGTCACGTCGAATCGCCAACGATTCGTGCCGGTGACCAGACGGAGATCCCCCAGCGGGGAGAACCCGGCGTCGGACCGCTCGCTTTTCCTGGCTGGTGTGGGCAGCGGGCGGTAGGTCTTCGCTCCCGGCAGGCGGCACGTATGGGCGCGGTTCCCCGCGAACACCGTCCACGCGCGGGGATCGTCGCGATAGGGCACGTTCCATTTCAGACAGGCCAGCGTATTGGCCACGTGCGTCCCGTATCCCGCTACGATCGTCTCCATCCGCCCGTCCTGATCGAAATCGCCCGACAGCGTCGGCGAATTGACCGGCGCGGGCGGGCGGGCATCGAGCAACGACGACCCGTCGGCGTCGAGCGCGTGGATCGCCCGGCAGACCAACAGGATCTCCAGGGCCGGATCGTCGTCCAGGTTCACCGCGACGGGGAACGTGCCCGTGTCCATATTGATGTTGGCCAACTCGCGCTTCCACCGCTGCCCTTCCGCGCCATAGCACCAGAAGCTCCCGCCCTTGTTTCCGAAGATCACCTCGTCCTTCCCGTCACCGTCGACGTCCGTCGCGCAGATCGCGCTGTTGACGTGCAGCAGGACGTTTTTCTCGAGCACGATGCGGCGCGTTCGCAGATCGATCTGATAGACATGGTGCAGCCCGCCGCCGATGTAGAGCTCGGGCACCCCGTCGCCGTCGCGGTCCGCCAGGATCGGCGTCGTGTTGGGAAACAAGTCGTCCTGGCGGCAGATGTCCCACAGCAACTCGCCTTTGGCCGTGAGCGCGTAGATGTGTCCGTCGTGCGACGTGACGATGATCTCAGCCCCCGGCGCGTCGTAGACGTCGGCCACGAGCGTCGGGCCCATCTGGCTGCCCTCGCCGCGGAAGCGCCAGCGAAGCCGTCCCGTGGCCTCGAAACAGGAGACGAAACCGGCCGTGTCCCCCACGAGGATCTCGTGCCTGCCGTCGCCGTCCAGGTCCGCGATCGCCGGGCAGGAATCCACTCGGATGCCTCCCGGCGTCCGCGCGGTCCATTTCACGCTGCCGCCCGCGTCCAAGGCGACGACCGATCCCTGCCCGTCGCAGGCCACCACATCCTCGGCCCCGTCGCCGTCGATGTCCCCCACGGCCGGGCAGGCGGTTACGGGCGGCTTCATAGCATATTCCCACATCCGCGCGCCCTTCGGGCTGAAACAGACGATTCCCCGGCCGACCTCACACACGACGATGCCCCGCGTCTTGCCCGTGGCTGGATCCCGCATCGCGTTGGGACCCGAGAACCCGACCTTGCCTTGCACCCGCCAGGCGACCTCGAAACGCAACCCGCCGCACGCCGGCCGCGCCGCGACGACCCAAACGATCAGACAACTCAGACCGCGCCATGTCATGTTCGTGACCTCTAGATATGGTTGTTCAAGCCGCTGTCCCCGCACGCCGGGGTCCAGGAACGCCCTTTTTTCGCGGGGCAGGGCGGTGCGGTCAAGCACCAGCCCGAACGGCGACCGATCTGTGCGCGTTCGGGTGGCTCAGCGATGGGGCACGCCAGCGGCATGCTCGGTTCCCTGCGACGACTATGGCGATTTCAGCAGCCCGTCCGGCGAGGTGGCAACGAAGGGATAGGCCCCGGCCTCGACGACGACGGCCAGATCCTCCTTGGCCGCGCCGGGAACGCGCAGCGTCTCGAGCCGCAGCACGGGCGGCTTGACGTTCGGATCGACCGGAACCACCGCGGTCTTGTTGCCCGCGACGATTTCGTCGAACGCGGTCTTGTCACCGACGCGGATGACGGCTCGGACCTGCTCGCCGCCGCCCTGGGTTCGCAGCGTCAATCGGACCTCGCGCTGGCCCGCCCGGGTCAGTATGTACAGCGGCGGGATGACGCTCACCAGGCTCGCGCCCGACCGCTTGGCCGTGGTCACGGCGTACGGATGACGGCCCTCGATTCGGATGGCGTTCGACCCCGCACCGACAACGAGCGCGTAGACACCCGACACCTTGGCCTGGAACGTCAGCTCGCGCGCCTTGCCGCCGACCTTCACGTCACCCCGGGCCAGCTCGCGCTTGTCGGGCGAGACCAGCAGGTATTGCCCCGAGTCCGGGTACCGACCGACCTGAGCGAGGCCGATCTTCATCGCCACCCGCTGACCCTTCTCGGCGTGGAAACACAAGATGTTCTCGCCCCGCAGGTGCACGGGCGGCACCGGCTTGCCGGTAGGGGGGGTCCAAGGCACCAGGTTGAGCTGTTTAACGCCCCGCGTGGTCAGCGGAACCGGCGGCAGCACGAACGGCTCGATCTTCAGGGCCGATCGGTACGTGGGGTCGGCCGCCAGGCGGTCCAACTCGTCGTTGGCCCGGCGGAACGCCGCCCAATACGCCGCGTGATCCCCCGGTAGCGGGCTGTAGCTCGGCATGCCGAACGTCGACAGCGTGTAGATCCAGTAGCCCATCGAGTCTCGCCCGCAGTGGTACAGATGTGCGGGCAGGGCCTTGGCGATGAACTTGCTCTGCCAGATGCCGCAGACCAGCACCGCGTGCGCGTTCAGCGCCTTGAAATGCCGTTGCGCCCGCTGCACGTACTTCGTGTACCCGGTGCTGTAGGTCATCTCGGTGTAGGCCAGCATCGGCTTGCCCGGCCGGCCGAGGCCGAGCAGGATCCCGTCCGGGACCGGTGACTCCCTGTCCGCGTGGAACGCCCCGAGCAACAGGTTGGGTGCGATCTTGTCGACCGCGTCCCGCGTGTGCTCGGCCAATTGTCGAACGGCCTGGCGGGTGCCGTTGCGGTAGGTCTCGAGCAGGCCCTGTTTCTCGAGCCAGGCGTATCGCTCGGCCGGCGGCGGGGGCTTGACGTCCTTGCCGGCGGCGCGGAGCACCCGGTCGATCGCGTAATCGCTGTAGCAGACGCCGTGGTAGCCGGTGGCGTCCGCGCCGTACATCTCCAGATCGAGGATCACGCCGACCATCGGGTACTTTCGGCTCAGCTCGGCCAGTAGCACGAACCGGGCCTCGATGATCCGCCGCCAGAAGTCCTCGTCGATCGGACAGGGCGTCCGATCCAGCCGATTGCCCTGCCGCGTGACGTGGTGACGATATTGGCCCACCCACTTGGGCTCATGCCCGCCGAAGAAGTTGAACACCGGCCAGAACCCTACGCCGTGCTTGGCGCACAGATCGGCCCATTGTTTGAACAGTTTCTCCGACTCGGGGCGGAGGGGCGCCTCGAGCCCGCCGAACTTGACGAGGATGGCGTTGAGCCCGGCCCGTGCGGCCGGCTCGACCTGCGCGGTGTCGCCGGCGCCCAGGTATCCCCCGCGGATTCGTTGGGTTTGCAGCTTCTGGAGCGGCCGGATCAGCTCGCCCCCCGCCGCCGCCGGACAATCGCGGCACCCCATCTGAAACGCAAGACAGCCCGCCAGGACCGCCGCGGCCGGTACGTGTCCGTTCGCGCTTGGCAACATGGTACACCCCCACATATCAGCGCCGCGGTGAGCAGGTCAAGAACTCACAGGGTCGCCGATGGCACACGAGCGACGCGCCGCGGACAATCCACCGCACGGCGCCGGCTCACTCGAGATACCCCAGCGATCGCAGACGTTCCTTCTGGCTCCAGCTCAATTCGGTGCGTTGGGCCTGCCTCATCTCCTGTCGCGCCTCCTGCCGCCATTGGGCGAGCGCGTGGGCGAGTGTCTTTTCCACGGCGCTTCGGCCGGCGAGGTCGCGCCGCTCGCCCGGGTCCGCCGCGAGGTCGTAGAGCTCGAACCCGGTATCGTTGGCGATCAGCTTGAAGGCGTCGGTCCGGATGGAGGCAAGCGTACCGTGCAGATCCCCAAAGGCCACCAGCTCGGGGAACGGATCGGCGGCATCGGCGCCGAGAAACGGCGTCAGGTCCCGTTCGGCGTGGGGGCCTTTCGGCTTGGCGGTGCCGTAGTCCGCCGGGGGGTCGAGCCCGGCGAGCGCGAGGACCGTCGGTGCGACGTCCGCAAGGCGCACCTGCCGCCGGACGACCTTGCCCGCCGGCACCTTCTTCGGGAAACGGATCACCAGAGGCACAACGATGGTCTCGTCATACAGCGCCCTGCGGTGCCCCTTGTTCCCGTGTTCAAAGAACTCGTCGCCGTGATCGGCGGTGATCACGGTGATCGTGTCGTCAAGCACGCCGAGTCCCGTCAAGAAGTCCAGCAGACGCCCGATGTGAAGGTCGGTGAAGCGAATCTCGCCGTCGTAAAGCGCGATCACGTGCTCGAGGTCGCGCGGGTCCATGTGCTTGTGGATCTGCGTATTCCTCCGGTAGTTCTCTACGGAGATGGTGCCCCGATAGTCCGGATCGAACATCGTGTCGTAAGGGGGCGGCGGGGTGTAGTCATAGTGGACGTCCCACATGTGCAAGAACACGAAGAACGGCCTCGACCGCCCCTGCGCGTGCCATGCCTCGAGCCAGTCGCGGACGAGCTGGACGAGCCTGGGCGAGGTCACGCCCTGATGGGACGCCCAGTGGCTGGACCTGGCCACGGTGTAGTCGTCGTAGTGGTCGAACCCCCTGGCGAAGCCGTACTCGGCGTGCATCAGGGGCCCGGAGACAAACCCGGCCGTCGCGTATCCAACCCGCCACAGGACCTGGGCCAGCGACGTCGTATCGTCTCCCAGTCGCTTGTCGATCTCGATGACGCCGTGTTGTTCGGGAGGCAGCGACGTCAGCAGCGTTAGGTGCGCCGGCAGGGTCCAAGACGTCGGCGAGACGGCCGTCTCGAACCGCACGCCTTCACGGGCGGCCTTGTCGATCGTGGGACTCGTCTGGCGCGGATAGCCGTAGCAGTGGACGTGGTCGCGACGCAGAGAATCGATGGAGATGAGCAGCACGTTCGGCAGGCCCGGCGAGGCGGGCGGTTGAGCGTGCCTGCGGACGTCGGGCCCGATCATCATTGCGGCGGTCCCGACCGCAAACGCCAACACGACGCACCCCGCGCCGGACACAGCACAGATCCCGGCAAAGCGCCTGATCCGTTCGGGTTGCCCAAACAGGCCCAGGAAGAGGCACCAAAGACCACACACCGCCGCGATCGTGACGCCCACCCGCACGTCGCGCGGCTCACCCCAGGCCCCGGTCCAGACCGCACCGAGGATCGCCGGCACGGCGAAACCGACCGACACCGCAATCGCATACGCCCTGGGCCAGAATCGGCTGGGGCTGCCGTTTCCGGACGCAGGTAGGCAGATCCTGCCAACGGCCCACGCCGCGGGCGTGAGCAACGCGGCCAGGCCCCAGGCCCACAGTAGGCTCGTTGCTAGGGCGAGGGCCAGGAAACCAACGAGGCTCGCAGGGCTGACCAGGTCAAAGCGCAGGTCCGCGATTGCCGGTAAGGACCCCAGCAAATCGAATCCTGCCCTCTTCGACAGGCGTGCGGTCCACAGGAGGTACGTCAGCTTGTGGAGCCGCCCCGGCTCGCCGGTGACCGCAAACCAGGCCACCTGCGAGACGGCGGCGAGGACGGCAACGGCCCCGCTGGCGAGAAAGAGGATGGCCACGGACAGCCCCCCGCCCTTGACGCGCCTCGGCTGGATGACGCTGACCAACTCCCGCTCCCCAGCCTGCATCTGCCAGACAGGTGCCGGATAAGGACGCCTTTGGTCCTTTCGCCCCCGATTTTACGGTTCCCCTTAAGGGCAATCAACGACGCGCGCTGCTGGACTGACGGCGCGTCAATGACGCGCCCCGCGCGTGTGTGACCGTCCGTTGCCGTCGCTCTACTTATCGTCCAACGGGCGGATCCAGATGTTGCGATAGGCCACC
>Ga0180432_10007682_pt1 | contig 13630 bp, 13 predicted proteins | sample SS_ome_10_FD_132414 | JGI IMG/M metagenome (GOLD analysis project Ga0180432, IMG submission 132414) | Hypersaline lake sediment archaeal communities from the Salton Sea, California, USA - SS_1_MS_2 metaG | ecosystem: Environmental > Aquatic > Non-marine Saline and Alkaline > Hypersaline >...
GCCTCATGGAAAGCGCGTTTCTTGCGTGCGCCTCTTATCCAAAAAATTGCTTATTTCTTTTATGAACGTTTATTCAAAATTATCAATACCTGAGATGATTGCATTGGGAAAAGGGATGATCGCGAAATGAAATTCCTGATTGCTGGTTTGGGATCGATCGGCAGGCGCCATCTAAAAAACCTGGTCGCTTTGGGTGAGGATGACATCATTTTGTACCGTACTCGAAAAAGCACGCTTCCCGATGCGGAATTAGCGGAGTTTGAAACCTTTACGGACCTGCAGACTGCTCTGGATCAAAACCCGCAGGCGGTGATTATTGCCAACCCAACCGCTTTCCACATGTATATCGCTGTGCCTGCTGTGCGGCGTGGATGTGCGATTTTTCTGGAAAAACCGCCATCCCATCGTCTGGCGGATCTGGTCCCGTTTGAACAGGCATTATCTGCTTCCAAAAGTCAGGTGTTTTGCGGATTCCAATTCCGTTTCAACCCCGGGCTGCGCTTTATCCAATCAGCTCTCGAATCCGATACGATTGGACGGGTTCTATCGTTTAGTGCTGCCTGGGGGGAATACCTGCCAGACTGGCATCCCTGGGAAGACTATAAAAGAAGTTATGCAGCCCGCAGCGATATAGGAGGTGGGGTGGTGCTGACCTTATGCCACCCATTGGACTATTTGCGCTGGCTGTTTGGAGAAGTACGCGCGGTATCGGCAATGCTTAGCAGTAATAGTGGGCTGGGGATTGATGTGGAAGATTGCGCGGACAGTATCATGCGCTTCGAAAACCATGTACAGGGAAACCTGCATTTGGATTATTTTCGCAAACCTAAACGCCATGGCATCGAGATTGTAGGCACGCGTGGCATTCTGTATTGGGAAAATAGGACCAGTGCAGTCCAACTTTCCATGGAAGGGAAACAATTCCGCCCGGCATACCAACCACCCGATGATTATGAGCGCAATTCAATGTATATGGAAGAAATGCGCCATTTTATAGCGGTCACGAAGGGAACTGAAGAACCTCTGGTTCCGTACGTCGATTGCAGAAAAACCATGCAGTTGGCGTTGGCGATCAAACAAGCTAGTATGGAAAAAAAATGGATAGAATTACCAAATAGCGGAGCAAAATGAAAAAACATGAAGTATTGGCTGTCATCCCTGCGCGGGGAAATTCAAAGACCATCCCCAATAAGAACATCAAGGACTTTGTCGGTTTTCCATTAATTGCGTATAGCATAGCCGCGGCGACACAGTCAGAGTATGTTACCCGCACGATTGTGTCAACTGACCAGGAAGCAATCAAAGACATCGCGATGCAATACGGCGCGGAAGTGCCTTTCATGCGGCCGGCAAGGCTGGCGCTTGATGCCACCACAGATTTTCCCGTTTTCCAGCATGCGCTTGAATGGTTAAACGACATTCAATCCTACCATCCCGATATGGTTGTTCAACTGCGTCCAACATCCCCTGTGCGCTCGGTTGGATTGGTAGATGAAGCAGTGCAGATCCTTATGGATCACCCGCAAGCGGATGCAGTCCGAGGTGTGATTCCTGCCGGACAGAATCCTTATAAAATGTGGCGTTTGGCCGAGGATGGTCATATGCAGCCGGTTTTATCGGTGGAGGGTATCAGTGAATCCTATAATGCTCCCCGCCAGCACCTGCCCAATGTCTACTGGCAGACAGGCCATATCGATGTGATCCGTACTGCTACTATTCTCGAAAAACATTCGATGAGCGGGGATGTAATTTTTCCGCAAATGATTGAGTCAAAATTTGCTGTGGATATTGACACGCCCCTTGATTGGGAACGTGCCGAACGTCTGGTGAAAGAAGGCAATTTGGCGATGGTCACCCCACGGAAAAATGTCCGAAAATATCCCCGCATCGTGAAACTTTTGGTGCTGGATTTTGATGGTGTCATGACCGATGATCGGGTGTGGATCAACGAATCAGGTTTGGAGATGGTTGCAGCCAGCCGTTCAGATGGGATGGGGCTTGAACTGCTACGAAAAAAAACAGATATCCAGGTTGTGGTTATTTCCAAGGAATCCAATCCTGTCGTATCCATGCGCTGCAAAAAACTGAAGATTCCGGTGTACCAAAATATCAATGATAAGAAAACAACCCTTGATGGAATTCTAAAAAAAATAGGCATTGACCCGTGTGAGGCGGTTTTTATCGGAAATGATGTCAACGATCTCCCCTGTTTTGGAAAAGTTGGGTTTGCCGCAGTTCCGAATGATGCATATCTCGCTGCCAAGCTGGCTGCTGATGTCGTTTTGGAGAAGAATGGCGGTTATGGCGCTGTACGCGAGATGGCAGACATCCTCATTGAAAAATACGGAAAATGAGCGCTACAGCGTTTATAATTGAAAGTTCGCGAAAGAAAAACACATAAACACCAACTATTGGAGATAAACAATGTTTGATATCGATTTCTATATGAAAGTCCATGACCTTAAATACAGGATTATGAACGGGAAAAAATTTGAACGAGAATTTCTCCTGGAAAAATTGGAGGAGTACCGCAGCTCCGAACCCGTTGTTTACAATATTGAGACCACAAACGCATGCAATATGCGCTGCGAGATGTGCCCCCGCACGACCATGATGACAAGGCCGATTGAAACAATGAAAAAGGACCTTTTTATTGAGGTCATTGACCAATTGCGTCCCTGGACTTCAGCCGAATGGAAGAACTGGGAAAATTTTGTCACCAGCAATTATAAAATTCAATCGGACGATATGGCAGAAAATCATTTCTTCCTTTATGTGATTCCCAAGGTGATCGTCCTGCACGGGTATGGAGACCCATTGCTGGATAAGAATATTCCGCTCTATGTTGAAGAAATGACCAAACGGGATCTGTTGAGTTATTTCTCCTGCAACCCTGCCAATATCAATATGGAGCGAACGGTCGAGACCTTTGAAAATGGCCTCGATTATATAAAATATTCCATTGAGAGCGTGGATGACCTTCGCCATAAAGAGGTGCGCGGCGATCAATCAAACTTTACGCAAAGCTACCGTGATATTCTTGAATTGCTGAATATCAAAGCCAAACGTAATTTGGATACTACCATTGTGATCACCATGATCAATTTAAACAAACCGTGGCAGCAGGAAGAATTTGAAAAGCTGAAAGAAGCTTTCGCGGGGATGGACGTATATGTTTACCTGAAAAGTCAGGACCAGCAGTGGTATGAGGATAACAAACAGCAGACTGCTTCCATCCATTGGATTGAATTCTGCCAGTTCCCGTGGTCATCCATGACGATTAAATCAAATGGTGAGGCGGTCGAGTGTGTGGAAGATTTCAATAATGAGATTATTATGGGGGATGTGCACAATCAATCCCTGGCTGCCATCTGGAATGGTGAAAAATATAAAAAATTCCGCAGGGACCACTTTGATTTGACCCCTGGGATAAAATGTACGGAACAGTGCGACATGCAGTTAATTGGTAGCTTCCTGACCTCATGAGTTTTCAAGGATGGCTTATAAGATAGGAGAGATATGGCACCAGTGTTACAGATTGGCAATCGAACAATCGGCCTGCATCAGCCGGTGTATCTGATCGCAGAAATTGGAATTAACCACAACGGAAATCTTGATCTCGCCAAGGATATGATCCTGTCCGCCAAAGAGACAGGCGCGGATGCTGTTAAATTTCAGAAGCGTACCCCTGAACTATGTGTTCCCGAAGAACAACGCAATATCATGCGGGAAACTCCCTGGGGATACATTTCCTATATGGATTACCGTGAGCGTGTTGAGTTTGGCCAGGAAGAATATGCCCAGATAAATGATTTCTGCAAGGAAATCGGCATTGACTGGTTTGTTTCTGTCTGGGACGAACATTCCGTGGATTTTATTGAGCAATTCAATCCGGTCTGTTATAAGCTGCCGTCTGCCTCCTTAACAGATACGAATTTGCTGAAGAAGGTTCGCGCCACTGGCCGACCAATGATCATTTCTACCGGGATGTCCACTCTCGAACAGATTGATGATGCTGTCGAGGAAATTGGCCAGGATAATCTTGTGATTATGCACGCTACCTCAAGTTATCCATGTGATCCTGCTGAATTGAACTTGAGGATGGTGGGAACCTTGATGGACCGCTTTGATTGCCCGATTGGCTATTCCGGCCATGAAGTAGGCCTGATCACATCCGTTCTGGCAGCTGGCCTTGGCGCCAGTGTGGTAGAGCGGCATTTCACCCTTGATCGTGCCATGTGGGGCGGTGACCAGGCTGCCTCGGTGGAGCCGGGTGGTCTGCGCCTTTTGGTAAAATACCTGCGCGTGACAGAATTAGCTTTGGGTGATGGTGTCAAACGCGTGTATGACAGTGAAAAATCCTCCATGAAAAAATTGCGAAGATATCTCTAAGGACCCTATGCATTTGTTGAGAAGAGTCCAGGGAAGGCTTGTGCGTGAATGGAATCTGATCCGCAACGGCCTGCAGGTCCGGCGTGTCAAGCGCTATTTCCTTGCGCAGGGCGTCATTTCCCGAGAGCATCCAGTTGTTTTTTTCAATGCCTCAACGCGCCTGTCCGGGTTGAGCCAGAATGCGGGGTTTTCCTTGATTGCCAGTTTCGTCGTGCGCGCAGCGGGAATCCCTGTTTCCTATTTTGTTTGCGAACGGGGACTATCCAAATGTGTACTGGGCACGGATCGAGAAAAACCCCACGCGCCTCCTCCTTGTGCGGAATGTACGCGCACATCTTCCATCATATTTAACCCAATGGAAAATGTCACGCGCTTTCAATTCCAGCCTGACATTACGCTCCAGCGTGCGATCGATCGTCTTTCGCTTTCTGAATTGGTCGCGTTTTCTTATCATGATCTCCCTTTGGGAGAGATAGTACTGCCTTCGCTGCGCTGGATTCTCCGCAAACACCATCTTTCAAACAATGAGGGCACGCGCCACATTGCCCGCGGCTATATCCAATCTGCCTGGAGCCTGTACAATGCATTCAAGAATTATGCCTTGGAAAAACAACCCAGAGCGGTGGTTGTTTTCAATGGTATGTTTTTTCCGGAAGCGGTCGTAAGCCATGTGTGCCGCGAATTGGATATCCCCGACTATTCCCATGAGGTGGGGATGCTGCCGTTATCGGCTTTTTTTACGGATCAGGAAGCTACAGCTTACCCGGTCAGGGTTGACCAGGATTTTCAGCTTTCCGACCAGCAGAACCAGCGATTGGACGATTATCTCAACAACCGCATGCAGGGAAAATTTGTTACTGCGGGTGTGAAATTTTGGCCGGAAATGGTTGCGTTGGGAGATAGTTTTTGGAAGCGTGCGAGCCAGTTCCAATCGATCATACCGATTTTTACCAACGTTGTTTTTGATACCAGCCAGGGGCACGCCAATGTGCTGTTTGACCATATGTTTGCGTGGCTGGATGTTGTTAAAGATGCCATTCAATCCCATCCGGAAAGCCTATTTGTCATCCGCGCGCATCCGGACGAGATGCGAAAAGGAAAAGAAAGCCGGGAGACAGTCGCGGAATGGTTCCAAATAAATCGGTTGGAAGAACTGCGAAATGTCATTTTTATTTCTCCCCGGCAGCACGTCAGTTCCTACCAACTGATTCAAAAAGCAAAATTTATCATGGTATATAACTCCACTATCGGTCTGGAAGCGTCCATTATGGGAAAACCGGTTCTGTGCGCTGGTAAAGCTCGCTATACCATGATCCCAACCGTCAATTTTCCGAATACGGTCGAAGCCTATCAGGCTAGCCTGGATGAATTTCTAAATGCGGAAACAATCCATCATCCGCATGAGTTCATACAAAATGCCCGCGGCGTCTTATACAGCCAGCTGTTTCGCGCATCCCTTCCTTTTGATCAATATCTCGTAGAAGATGGCGTTTGGCGGGGGTATGTTCGCCTGCGGCCGTTTGACCCCCGCTCGCTAACGATAGAAAAAACACCACAAATGGGCGTGGTGCTGAATGGCATCAGGGATGGGAGCCCTTTTATTCGCGAATGATGAACCCGACTTGCTCAATTGTTATCCGCGCCTTCAACGAAGCAAAACATCTGGGAAAGTTGTTTGAGGGCATCGCGAACCAGACGGTGAAAGATATTGAAGTCATCCTTGTGGACTCTGGGTCATCGGATGACACAGTAGCCATTGCAGAAAAAAACGATGCGTCTATTGTCCATATCCCACCACAGGAGTTCACATTCGGGCGCTCCTTGAACAAGGGCATCGCTGCCGCCAATGGACAGTTTATCCTGGTTTGTAGTGCGCATGTATATCCTGTTTATCCGGATTGGATTGAAAAAATACTCGAGCCATTTCAGGATCCGGAAATAGCGTTGGTATATGGCAAACAACGCGGTACGCCCCAATCCCATTTTTCTGAACAGCAGATATTTAAACACTGGTATTTGGAGGAATCGCACATCCCCCAGGACCACCCCTTCTGTAACAATGCCAACGCTGCCATTCGCCGTGCGTTGTGGGAACAGAGAAAATATGATGAAGCCTTGACGGGTTTGGAAGATTTAGAATGGGCGCAGTGGGCTTTTGATCAGCAGCATAAAATCGCGTATGTTGCCGATGCGACGGTCATCCATGTCCATCAGGAATCTTCAAAAAGCATTAAAAACCGCTATATGCGGGAGGGCATGGCCTTTAAACATATCTATCCCCAGGAAACATTTACTATGACTGATCTGGTCCGCCTAGTTACAAAAAATGTCCTCAGTGATTATGCGGCAGCGTTCGCGGAAAAACGCATACGCAATGAATGCTTGAATATCCTGTGCTTCCGCTGGATGCAATTCTACGGTACCTATGTGGGGTACCGCCGCTCAGGACAACTGACATGGAATTTGCGGCAGTCTTTTTATTATCCGCGCAATCATGTACACAGAATTGCGAATGAAACAAATCGAACGGTGAAACCGATCGACTATACAGAGTCAAAACGATGATCTATCGGGAGGCCACATGCAGGATAAAAAAATAGTCGCCCTGGTGCCAATGCGGCACCATTCCCAGCGTGTTCCGCAAAAAAATTACAGGCTCGTTGCTGGAAAACCCCTTTATCATTACATCCTAACAAGCCTGCAGCAATGTAATCAGATCGACGCAGTCGTTGTGGATACAGACAGCGATGTGATTATGGAGGGGCTTAAAAAAGAATATCCAGATGTTCAGGTCATTTCTCGGCCAGCACATTTATGCGCGGATGAGATTTCCATGAATAGGGTTTTGCTGCACGACATCTCATTGTTCCCAGCAGATTTCTATATACAGACCCACAGCACCAATCCACTGCTGAAACCCCATACCATCCAGGCAGCCATCGCTGCTTTTTTGGATAAACACAATCAATTTGATTCGTTGTTCTCTGTTACGCGTTTGCAGTCGCGATTATGGGATCAGAATACCAATCCGATTAATCATGATCCCAGTATCCTGCTCCAGACGCAGGATCTTCCGCCAGTCTTTGAGGAGAATTCTTGTGCATATATTTTTACGGGAGAGCAGTTAGCCCGGCGGGAAAACCGCATCGGTGTAAAACCACTCATGTTTGAAATTTCTCCAGAAGAAGCGCTTGATATCGATGAAATGAGCGATCTATATATCGTGGAATCCATGCTGCGCAGGGAACAAAACACCTAACTGGTATAATCCGCTTGGAGAAAAACCATTTGCATGAGGTATTGATGCGTCAACATACAGTTCTGCTTTCCGCGCCGTACATGAATCCATTTATAGAACGTTTCCGTCCTGTTTTTGCTCATTATGATTGTGACCTGATTGTTCCCGAGGTGCATGAACGCATGTCCGCGAAGGAAATTCTGGCATATGCCGGTCAATTTGATGGGACTATTTGTGGTGATGACCGTTACACCAGCGATGTGATTTCCGCGTGTGCGCCGCGCCTGAAAATTATCTCAAAATGGGGCACCGGCATTGACTCGATTGACAAAGATGCCGCTGAACAGAATGGAATCGCGGTTTGCCGTACGGCGAACGCATTTACCAAACCTGTTTCGGACAGCGTCATGGCATATGTTCTGGCATTCGCCCGAAAACAGCCCTGGATGGATCGGCTGGTGAAAAGCGCGAAATGGAAAAAAATTCCCGGCCGATCATTATGTGAATGCACAATCGGTGTGATTGGGGTTGGCAATATTGGAAAAGCCGTGCTGAAAAAAGCCTATGCTTTTGAAATGCGCTTAATTGCAAATGACGTCATCGAAGTCCCCGCTGATTTCACTGATGCCTATGCTGTCGAAATGATGGGTTTAGATCAACTTCTCCAACAGGCTGATTTTGTTAGCATTAATTGTGATCTTAACCCGACCAGTTATCATCTTATTAATTCCGATACGCTTGCTGGAATGAACCCTCATGCTGTGCTGATCAATACCGCCCGCGGTCCGATTATTGATGAGCAGGCCTTGATTTCGGTACTTCACTCCGGCGCAATCGCGGGCGCTGCCCTGGATGTTTTTGAGGTTGAACCGCTGCCCGCGAATTCACCGCTGCGCGTGATGGATCAGGTCATGCTTGCGCCGCATAACTCCAATTCCAGCCCGTCGGCGTGGGAAGCAGTCCACTGGAACACCATCCGCAATCTGTTGAACGGGTTGCAAATACCGCTGGAAGATTTCGAGGAAGTGAAAAAACAATATGAGGAGGAATAAAAGATGGCGGAAGCAAAACGGGTTGTCCTGATAACCGGCGCTGCTGGCGGGATTGGCGGTGCCACTCTTGCGCTGTTTTTGGAGAATGGCTGGCAGGCAATTGGTATTGACCGCCGTGAAATTCATTCAGACGGACGCCAGGATCTGGTAACCATTCAGGCAGATATCTCCAACCCTGAGGATATTGAGAAGATTTATAAGTTCACATCAAATTATTCGCCTGTTTTACACGCAGTCGTGAACAATGCCGGCATCCAGGTATCAAAACCAGTATTGGAAACAAGCGCGGAGGAATGGGATTTAACCATGGCTTCCAATCTGCGGTCGGTCTTCCTGGGTTCCAAATTAGCGCACCCATTACTGAAGCAGGCTGGCGCCAGCGCGATCGTCAATGTTAGTTCAGTGCATGCCATCGCCACCTCAGCCAATATTTCCGCCTACGCCGCATCCAAAGGCGGATTGCTAGCCTTGACTCGTGCGCTGGCAATCGAGTTTGCCGGAGATGGGATTCGCGTTAATGCCATTTTACCGGGTGCGGTGGACACGCCTATGTTGCGGGCAAGCATGGGGCGAGATCATTTTGAGAAATCCTCCATTCGCCAGCGCCTTGATAACCTGGCCAGCAAAACCGTCAATGGCCGCATTGGAGAACCAGAAGAAATCGCGAGCGCAATCTATTTCCTGGCGGATAACAGCCAATCCTCCTTTATGACAGGCCAGGCATTGGTCATTGATGGCGGCGCAACCGCAAGGCTGAGCACGGAATAAACCACAGGAATAATGACTTCGTGAATCAAAATTGTATGCAGAATATCAAAAACGCCTGGGACGCGTTCAACCGCGCACCGCAAGCCGCCTGTGCATATCTCCACCCAGTGCGCCGTGACAGTATGGGGCGTATACGGCGCTTTAAAAACCAATACACAGGAAAGCGCTGTTTCGTGATTGGAAATGGTCCAAGTTTAAAAAACACAGATTTATCAAGGCTGAAAGATGAATATACCTTCGGCATGAATAGGATTTTTCTCATGTTCCCAAAACTGTCCTTCCGGACAACATTCCTCGTTTCCGTCAATGACCTTGTTGTGGAACAATCCGCGCAAGCGATCCAACAACTGCAGATTCCAACCTTCATCGCGTGGCATGCCAGAGAATGGCTGCAGCCCAGCCCCAATCTGCATTTCCTGTATACAACCTACACCGGAAAAAAGTTTGCCAAAGATGCCACCCGGCGCTTGTGGGAAGGCGCAACCGTAACCTTTGCCTGTTTACAGCTTGCGTATTACATGGGATTCTCTCAGGTGATTCTGATTGGCGTAGATCACAGCTTTCAGACCAAGGGAAAACCCAATACTACCATCACTTCTAAGGGCGATGATCCCAATCATTTTCACCCCAAGTATTTCGGAAAAGGCTTCCGCTGGCAGCTGCCGGATCTTGATACCTCCGAAATTGCTTACCAACTGGCGAAAGAGGCTTTCGAAGCGGATGGTCGTGTTATTGTTGATGCAACGATCGGTGGAAAATTAACAATCTTTCCAAAAGTGGAATACAGGTCTATCTAATGGGGGATAATAAGCAGCCGCTTGTTTCCATTGTGACCCCCTCTTACAACCAGGGGCAATTTATTGAAGAGACCATCCGTTCTGTCTTGCTGCAGAATTATCCCAACATTGAATACATCATTGTGGATGGCGGGTCCACCGACAATAGCCTGGATATTATTAAAAAATATGCTTCCCGGCTGGCCTGGTTTGTCTCTGAAAAAGATAGTGGACAAGCCCAAGCCATTAACAAGGGGTTCCAACAGGCAAAAGGAAAATATGTTGCCTGGTTGAATTCAGATGATATCTATCTGCAGGGAGCGATCACAAAGGCGGTCACGGTTCTGGAAAAAAACCGTAATCTTGGATTGGTGTATGCCAATACCCTTTCTATTGATGCGGAAACGCATGTCTTTAATCTGATGCATTTTCAAGACTGGAAATTACCCGATCTGATGAAGTTTCGCATCATCAGCCAACCGGCGGTATTTATGCGCATGGTTGCGCTGGAAAAAACTGGTTTCCTGGATGACCAATTTAGTTTTCTGATGGACCATCACCTTTGGACTAGGATAGCGATCGATTACCCGATCCAATTCGTAGATGATTTTTGGGCTGGAGCTCGATTTCACACGGACGCAAAAAATATTTCCCAGGCTGTTGGATTTGGCGAAGAGGCTGGTACGGTACTTGCATGGATGCAAAACGATCCGCGTTTGCGGGAATATTTTGATCGATATCGAAAAGAAATTTTAGCAGGCTATTGTCTTTTTGACGCACGCTATCTGCTGGATGGAGAAGAATACGGCAGAGCGTTGCGTCAATACATGCAAAGCATGCGTCATCATCTTCCCACAGCGTTTCAAGAAATTCGGCGTATACTATATGCGGTGGTCGGTATGGTTTTTCCGATGAAAAGCATACGGGAGAAATTCATACAAAACCGTTCTAAAAAGATACATTCGCAGCAATTCGAACCATTGTTGCAGTATATTAAAAAATAAGGTTTGGAAAAATATCTATGAAAAATCGAGCAAGAATTATTTGGTCCTTTTTATTAATTGCCATTTTTTTAGTTGGTTTGGTTGTGCGCCTAACCGATCTTTTTGATCCGCCTCTTGATTTTCATCCCACCAGGCAGCTCCATTCCGCTCTGATCGCCCGCGGCATGTATTACCAGAAATTAACTTCCGCCGAAGAATGGAAACGTGATCTTTCCTTCGAACAATGGCAGGCAGAAGGCTTGATAGAACCGCAGATTATGGAAAGGCTGGCTGCGCTATCGTACCGGGTAATTGGCGCGGAGCAGCTTTGGTTGGCGCGCCTGTGGGCGATATTTTTCTGGATGGTTGGCGGTGTCTTTCTCTATAAATTAGCCGAACAGGTTGTGGACAAACGCGCGTCTGTGTTCGCGGTTGCTTTCTATATGTTCTGGCCATATACTGCAATTGCCAGCCGCTCCTTCCAACCGGAATCACTCCAGGTCGCTGCCATTTTGGCTGCGCTGTACGCTTTTATCACCTGGTTTAAGAAACGCACCATGTTTTTCGCTGTGCTAACAGGCCTATTATGCGGATTTGCGATCTTCGTGAAATCAACCGCTGTATTTTTCCTGGCGTTCCCGATCCTTTTCTCAATTTTGCAGAATATAAAAATCCGCGCGGCATTCAAAGATGAACAAATCTGGGTGATGGGTATCCTTGCAGCCCTGCCGTATCTTGCCTATTTGTATTATGGCATATTCATGGTAGAAAAATTAGGTTCCCAATTTAGCAACCGATTTTTTCCTTCACGCTGGGTGGATATTGTCTTTTACATCCAATGGATCGCGGATCTCAACAATACTTACGGGATCGGAATCATTCTCGCGGCGCTGCTCGGAATATTTCTCTTGATACGAAAAGAAGAATTTGGCTTCATCGTTGGATATATGTTCGGCTATGGCGTCTACGGGTTTGTGTTCTCGTATCACATTACCACCCATGATTATTATCACATACCATTAATCATTCCAATATCGATTGGCATTGCTATGCTGGTTAATTTTGTGTTCAAATTTTCACAGCGCAACTACAAGCTGAAAAATTTCTTTATGGCTTTTTTCAGTATTTTGTTTGTTTTCTGGACGGCTTGGGATATCCGCTCCACCCTCGGCCGCAAAGATTATTATGAAGAACCGAAAAAATGGCAGAATGTGGCTGAACAGCTGGGGCAGGAATCGCGTGTTATCGGAATCTTCCCTGATTATGGATATCGCTTATCCTACTGGGGTTGGATGCAGGTAAACCCCTGGATCACAACCGGGGATGTCAATATGTGGGCGCTGACCGGTGAGCAGGTCGATATTGAAGTGGAATTTTTTAAATCCATTGAATATTATGATTATTTCATTGTGGCTGATCAAGAGGAATTCGAACGACAGGAGATTCTGCAGGATATTCTTGATACAAACTTCCCGCGCAACGACGCTATTGATGAAGTGATTGTTTATGATTTGCGGGGCGGATGATATCACAGTGACTATTGTATGGTTGCTATGTGCTGATGGAGGCATGTGAAAATGCTTTCGATTATTTTACCTGCCTATAATGAACAGGATCTGATCATTCATACACTTCGTGAAATAGAACAGTTCCTTATAGATGGATCACGGAGGGGGGAAGTGATCGTGGTGGATGATGGTAGCAATGATGCCACCGCTGAGAAAGTGGAGGCTTGGATTTCCAACTACCATGGAAATACAGACTATTGTCTACTGAAAAATGAGGAAAATCGCGGAAAAGGGTTTTCCGTTCGACGTGGAATGCAAAAGGCGGCGGGTGAAAATCACCTATTTATGGATGCGGATTTGCCGTTTGATCTGCGCGCGATAAACCGCATCATCGAAAATCTGAACGGGGATTTCGATGTTGCCATCGGAAATCGCAACGATCCCGGCTCAAAACTGACCTCTATTACTGTATTGAGAAAGATCGCCGGGCGAGTGTTTATCCTGCTCGTACAGATAGTCGTGCAGGAAAATATTTCCGACACGCAATGCGGGTTGAAAGCCTTCACGAAAGAAGCGTCACATATTATCTTCAGTCGTGGAACGATTGACGGATTTGGTTTTGACGCGGAGCTTCTGCGCATTGCCCAAAAACACAACATGCGTATCGCGCGCGTACCGGTTGTTATGTTGGAAAACAGAAAACAAAGCAGGGTGCGCCTACTGCAGGACTCCCTGAAAATGTTTGGCAATATCTTCACCATTATGATCAATGACATGACCGGGAAATATAATTAATAATATGCGGGAAGACAATCAATCTGGAATTTTGAAACTAGCCATAGAAAAAGGCCGGGCAGATCCTTTCCATGCAGTATTGATGTTGGGAAATGCTATCTTTTTTATCGCCAACAGC
>Ga0180432_10007683_pt1 | contig 13628 bp, 12 predicted proteins | sample SS_ome_10_FD_132414 | JGI IMG/M metagenome (GOLD analysis project Ga0180432, IMG submission 132414) | Hypersaline lake sediment archaeal communities from the Salton Sea, California, USA - SS_1_MS_2 metaG | ecosystem: Environmental > Aquatic > Non-marine Saline and Alkaline > Hypersaline >...
CGACGCGGAAACCCCGGAGCCGCTGCAGCCCCAGTGTTTCGTGCAAGTACGTGTCCGCGTACCGTAAGCCACCCGTGCCACGTTGCTTGTACTTTCGCCCCAGCCACTGCCGGAGCCGACGCCCACCACCCCGGCGGGGACGCGGGGGGAACCGGTCGCTCATCTTCCCCAACGTCGGCGGCCTTCCCCGTAACGCAGGCGGGTCGGCCCCCGCATTGTGCTTTTCGAGGCCTGCTCGGCGTTCACTCACGTTATGGCCTGCATGCTCGCCAAGTCGCCCAAAGCGACCCTTACATCAGAGGCTTCGACAGCTTCGTTACCTCCGCTGCCGCTCCGACTGCTACCGGCTAGAGCCACCAGTTGCCGGGTGGGAATCACACCCGCTGAAGATCTGCGCCTTTACACGGCGCACTGCGTCAAGACGCACTCTACCATTGCCCCCTACCACCTCGGCTTGGAGAAGCCCTTGCCGGCGGTGAGCTTGCGGGCCACGCGCTCGATCTCGGGGTTGGGGTCGTACAGCGCCAGCTCGAAGATCGATCGGTGTTCCGTCGGGTCCAGTTCGGACAGCAACGCGGCCGTCTGGACGCGGACGCAGCCGGCGGGGTCCTTCAGACCTCGCTCGAACCAGCGAGGCCGGTCGTCGTCCGAGTGCTTGGCCAGGGCGGCGATCGCGGCGGCCCGAACGCGGCGGTCTTGCGAGCCGGCGAACGGCAGGATCACCTCGGGATCGCCGTCCTGACAACGGACCATCGTCCGCAGCGCGGCCAATCGCACCTCTGCCGACTCGTCCTCCAGGAACATCACGCACCAGTCGAACAGATCGGGCACGTCGGCCTGGGCCATCAACGACAACCCGCGGACCCGACGCCTCGGCTTCGGGTCGAGCAGGCACTCGAGCGCCTCGACCTCGCGGGGGTCGGCTTGCGCCTGGTCGAGGTCGGTCTCGACGTCGATGGTCTTCATCGTGTGATGCGTCTGGAGGCTGTCGCGGTCGATCTCGACGCCGTCGAAGTACTCGGGCAGCCAGCGACAGGCCATCTCGAGCAGCTCGTTAGGCGAGATCCTGGCCCGGCCTCGCGGGAGAGCCGCCGCCCGGTTGACGACCCACCGCGACAGCCGTTGGACCCCTGGATGACGCGGGCTGACGCCCTTGTACGGCTTCACCCCCAGCCGCTCGTTGACCCAGGCGGCGAGCTCCTCGGGCGAGCTGGGGTGCTCCAGCGACGGATGCGACCGCAGCACGGTCACGGGCACCGGCCCGTCGATGGCGATGACGGCGCCGTTGGCGAACACGCGTCGCGGGCCGAGCTTCGCACGGAACTGATCGAGCTGGACGTCGCACGTCAGCACGACGGGCCGGGCCCGAGCGCGACGCGCCTTGACCTTGGCCCGCCCGCGCGCGTAGTTCTGGCTCTTGGCGAACCAGACCCGCCGCGACGGCTTCTTGGGCAGAAACCCCACCTCACAGATCTGCTCCGCCCGTCGATCCGTCGTGCCGTGGTAGACGATCATGCCGTACGTCCCGCATTCACCCGCGTTGGGAGCAACGTCGCGCGCTCACGCACGCAGCCGGTACGTGATGGGCTGCATGAGTTTTTCGAAGCGCTTGCGTCCGTCTTCGCTGAGGCATCGGAACGCCTGCGACGACAGCGTCAGCCCGCGGCGCCCGAGGCGGGCGGCGATGTTCACCGTCTTGCCGATGACGTCGAACCGCGCCGCACCCGGCGGACCGAAGCTGCCGGCCAGGACCGGCCCGACGTGCACGTTGACGTTCAGGTACGTGTCCAGGCCGAACGCGCTCGCCCGTTCGCGCGCCTCCCGCGCGAACGCCGCCAGGGCGAAGATGACGTCCTCGGCCGAGTCCTCCGGGAAGACGGCCAATCCCGCGTCGCCCATGAACTTGACGATGCGTCCGCCGGCCGGCTCGATGTGGCTGGCGGCGAGTTCGTAGAACGCCTGGAAGAAGCTCGCCACCACCGCGTCCCGTTCGGACGAGCTCCACTCCGCGATCCGCGACAGATCGAAGAACGCGACGCCCAACGTTTCGGTCTTGCAGTCCGGCGGCAGCGCCACACGCGCCCCGCCCTCCAAAGAGGGGTGATCCGACATGGTAGGTTCCCTTTCCAGTAAGGCATATAGCGTTGACCTCGCGAAGTGACATCACCCCGCGATCCAACTACATGCAGCGTACAGCAGATCCGGGCCGAGGACAAGCGCAGAACCGTGCGTCAACCCGAAGTAATCTCATAAAAGGCTATCTCCTTGCCGGACGTTACGATGTCCGGCGGTGGCTTGACACATTAAGGAAACAGCTTTTCATGGAATTACTGGGCGGCGACGTCCTTGTTCTTGGGTCGCGGCTGCAGGTCGAGCTTGTCGAAGTGGACGACGAAGTTCCGGTCGGTCAGCGTGCCGACCTTGCTGCCGAAACCGAGCTTGGCGTAGGCGTCTCGCGTCATGCCTGACCACTCGAGGCACTGCGGGTCGCGCGGCGTGTAGTAGTTCTGCATGTATCCGCCGGCAAAGACCCGGGTGATGGCGTAGCCGCAAGGGTACTCCTTGGTGGAGGCCGTCTCGACATAGCGCAGGTTGCCCGTTTGCTCAGGCCAATACCCCACGTAGTTCCGGTGAAGGTGCCCCGCGAAGACGCCGATCACGCGACCGTGATCCCGGAAGCGCTGGGCCACCAGCGCCGCGTGGGCGGGGGAGACCTGCGGCGTTCGGCCGCTGGCCATGTCCAACACCCGCGACGCACGCGATCCGTAGCTTCGCTCCAAGACGCCCTTACCGAAGGTGTAGAGCGATCGACCCAAACGCCCGGCCCCGCCTCGTTGGAGCTTGGGCGTCATCGGACGGTGCACGAAGACGAAGGTGCGTTTGTCGCGGTGCCTGCGAAGGTCGTCGGTCAGCCAGTCCAGCTGCAATTGGCCGGTGCGGTCCGGTGCCTTGGGCTTCACAAGCTCCGTGTCGAGCACAACGAAGTGGAACCCACCGTGGTCGAAGCTGTACCAGGGCTTGTCCAACCCGAACGTCTGCAACAACGGCGCGAGCCGGTCGTGGTTCCCGCGGACGACGTAGCACGGACGACTCAGTCGGGCGAGCAGGCGCTTGGCCTCACTGAATTCCCGCTCAGACCGCCCGTCGGTGACGTCGCCCTTGACGATCGTGAAGGCGACGTTTCGGTGGTTGATCTCCTTGACGGCCGCGTCGACGGACAGCTGCCAGAACGGGACCGTGGGATCGCGCCACCGCGCGCCCTCGCTGATCACCTTCCCAGACCTGAGCACGTATCGCGCCACCCAATCCTGCCCGACGTGGGTGTCGGCCATCGTCGCAAAGCTGAAGAGCTCCGGCCCGGGCGGGGGGATGAGCGTCTTGAATCGTCCGGGAGACAGCGGTCCTTGGGCCAGACGGCTCGATCCGCTCCGGCAGACATAGTGATACAACGTCCCGGGGCGGAGCCCGCGGATCTCGCAGTGATGGAACCGGGTCGAGACATCGCCCGAGGATGCGGTCTGGTCGAGCCGATCCTCGCGCGTGCCATAGTGGACGATCGTGTTTGATGGCTGGTCGGTCAGCCACGTCAAGACGGCCGTCGTATCGGTGACCGTCACCAGCTCCAGCCGGCGGAGGGCCACGTCGGCCTGCGCAGACCCGATGATGATCCCCAGCAGCGTCAGGGCCACCACGGGCAGCGTCAGCCGCCGAGGGCGAGATCTCATCGGGATGTCTCCTATCGACGCGTCGGTGTCTTGCGCACGGGGATCCTGCTGAAACGCCGGTCGAACCGGGCGAGAGGAAGGCAAGACGGATTTCATCCTAGCGACGCGGCGTTCGCCGGGTCAACCCGTCCGCCCCGCTGGACAAGCCCGGGCGATGACGATCTAATAGCCACACGGTTTTGCGGCCGCGGGCCGGTTGCCGCGTACGAGCGATCTTGAACATGGCTTCGATGATCGGATTGGGTGAGGTGCTCTGGGACGTGTTCCCGGACGGCAAGAAGCTCCTGGGGGGCGCGCCGGCCAACTTCGCGTTCCACGCCCATCAGCTCGGCCACGAAGGGGTCGTGATCAGCCGCGTCGGCGAGGATGAGCTCGGCCAGTGGATCCTCCGGGAACTGGCCGACCATGGGCTACGGACCGACGCGATCCAGTTGGACGGAACGCAACCGACGGGCACGGTGCACGTGACCGTGTCGGGCCGCGGAACGCCCCGATTCGTGATTACGCCGAGCGTAGCCTGGGACCGCCTGGTCGCTACGAGGAACCTCATCGAGCTCATCGAGGAAGCGGCGGTCGTGTGCTTCGGCACGCTCGCCCAGCGGTCCGAGGCCAGCCGCTCCGCCATCGAGCTGTTGCTGACCCGCGCGACCGGGATGAAGGTGTTCGACATCAACCTGCGGCAAGACTACTGGTCCCGCGACGTGATCGAATCGGGGCTGAAGCACTGTCAGGTCGTCAAGCTGAACGAAAACGAGCTAAAGGCCTTGCGGCGTCTGAACCTGATCCCGTCGGCGGACGACACCGTCGCATGGTGCCGGGCGCTCTTGGACAAGTATGAGGTCAAGATCCTGGCGCTGACCCGCGGATCGCGTGGCGCGATGCTGGTGAGCGCTGACGAATGCGTTGACGAACCCGGCATCAAGGTGAACGTAGTGGACAGCGTCGGGGCGGGGGATGCGTTTACGGCCGGGATGGCCGATGCGTTGCTCAGGGAGGCACCGTTGGGGACGGTGGCACAGGTCGCCAATCGTCTTGGGGCCTATGTCGCGTCTCAGCCGGGGGCGACGCCGACGATCCCCGACGAATATCGCCAGGCGATGGAATAAGAGATGTCTCGCAAGCTAAAGGAGAACCTGTACCGCCTGCTGGACCGCGTGGGCCTGGCGGCCGCGCAGGTCGGACGCAGATCGGACACGGTCAAGGTGGTCGTCGTCACCAAGACCGTCGAGCCTAGGATCATCCGCCAGCTAGTCGACCTGGGCCACCTGGACCTCGGCGAGAACCGCGTCCAGCAACTGACGGCGCGGGCGGCCGACCTGGCGAACCGAAAGGGAGACGCCGAGCTGCCTCGCTGGCACATGATCGGACACCTGCAACGCAACAAGGTCCGTTCGCTGTTGCCCTGGGTCCACTGGCTGCACAGTCTGGACAGCCTCCGACTGGCCGAAGAACTGAACAACCAAGCGGCCAAACAAGACCAGGTCGTCCACGCCTTCCTCCAGGTCAACGCAAGCGGCGAGAAGGCCAAGTCGGGCGTGGCGGTGGGCGCGGCCACCCATTTGGTCGAGCAGATCCAAACGCTGCCCCACGTGCGGATCATCGGGTTGATGACCATGGCGCCCCTGGTCGACGACCCCGAGCAAGTCCGGCCCTATTTCGTTCGTACGCGCGAGCTGTTCGAGGAAATCGCCGGTGAGAAATTGGCGGGACCGGACTTCAAGCACCTTTCGATGGGCATGTCGCAGGACTTCGAGGTCGCCATCCAAGAGGGAGCGACGGTCATCCGCGTCGGGACGGCCCTGTTTGAGGGCCTCCGCTAGGCGTCTTGGCGACCGACATCAGCGGGCCACGACGAACAGTTCGTACGACCGCGCCGCCTTCGGCAGGACAACGACCAGAACTGTCGGTCGCCCGGCCGGCAACGTCTGGTTGGCGGCGCGGACCGGTGATCGACGGCGACCCGCCTCGTCGACGTAGTAAATCAGCGTCGTAATCGCACGATCCGAATGACGACTCAGCAAGCGCAGTTCGACGCGCAGTCGCGCATCGGCGTCGCGCCAGGTCCGTTCGCCCAGGACAATGACCTCCCGCCGGGCCAGGGACGCGTCGAGATGCAGCAGGCCGTATTCAAACGCGACGTCCTGGTAGGACCGGGCGGGCAAACGGCCCGCCCCTGCCGTCGGGGCCCCTCCGTTCGCGTCGGCTCCCAACAGCGGTCCTTGTCGATTCGTCGAGGCCCCGCGACGAACGGCACAGATCTCCTCCAACACAGCCGTTCGGTCCCCCGGTCGGACGACCCGCCACGCCAGCACCAGGACCGGCAGCCCCTGTCCATCGGTCCCCGACCGCAGAACCAATTCCGTGGCGTGGTCGCAGCCGACCGCACCGGGGTCCGCGATCTGAACCTTCGCCCCTGTTCGGAGGTTGATGGCTCTGGCAAGCTCACGTGCGAGCACCCGCCCCCCGGAGACGGGCACGGCCGATTCGTTCCGCCAGCGCGGACTGCTGAGCAGCACGGGCGTGGCGGCACGATCCACCACCGGCCAGCATCGCAGCGCATCGGCGAACCGGGCGGCGCAGTCATCCAGTTGCCCGGGCCCCAGGAACGGCCGCGGCGCCGTCGATTGGGAATCAGGTCCGGATTGAACAGGCTCCTGACACCCGCATGCCAAGCAAGCAATGGCCATCATGGCGGCCCATGCCAGCGGTGAGCCGGTCTGCGACCGGCAGGGGTAGGACATCAGCCAAGCCCTCGGAAGCTCTCTTTTGCCTTTGCCGGACATCGGCCCTATGATCCTATAGACGGAGATGACGCTTCGCCAGGGGGATGGAGCGCGAGGGACAGTCATGACCGGTCGTCGACGGCTGCGAGCGTTCACCCTCATCGAGCTGCTCACCGTCGTGTTTATCATCTCGCTTCTGATCTCGATCACGATGCCGTCGCTGTCGCGTGCGCGGGCGCAGGCGAAGGCGACGGCCTGCGGCGCCCGGCTGCACGACATGGGGCTGGCCCTGACCAACTACGCCCGAGATTTCGACGGCTACCTGCCCGTCGCCGAGTACGATCCCGATGGGCCCTGCGAGAAGTTTGGCTGGGCCGAGGAGCTCCTCTGCGAGCTGAAGTACGGCGGCAAACCGGCCGGCGAGCCCAACGAGCCCTTCCCCGTGCAATACAACACCCACAACGTCGGGCAGTACATGTTCCACTACTTCAACTGCCCCGCGCTGGGCAAGGAACCCAACCACACCGGACACTATCGGGTCTATCTGCCCGCCTGGTCCTACGACACGCTGCCACGGGATGCCACGCGGAAGATCACCGGACCAGCCAACCCGTTGATGAGCACCGTGCTGGACAGCATTCCAGACGTGACCGCAGCCCGGCTCCCGCTGTTGGGCGACGCCAGGCGTGGCGTGACGGCCGAGCCAAGCAGCTGGATCTATGGAGGCGACGCCCCGCCAGGGACACAGACTCCCGGGATCGTCAAGGCCAGCTTCGACGACCGGCACTACGGACGGGTCAACCTCCTGTTCCGCGATGGCCACAACGAGCTGGTTCCGTACATGCCGGATAGCGACAACAATCTCTTCAACCTGCTTAAGGACGATTGGGATCTGGACGGCCTGAAAGACGGGGACCCGTGATCCGTCACGCCCGGGCGCCACATGTCGCACCGCCTGCGGAGCCCGTGGGGGGGGTTTAAGATCACTTCGGTCGAAATCTCGGCCACCGTGCAGAAATCCAGAATCACTCGTGGTCGATCCGCCCTGACGGGGGTATACTATAGGTAACCTGGACGACAAGTCTTTGGGGGGGAGTCCTGGACGGAGCCAAAGCGTGATCCCTAAGAAGGTTATCTTCGTGTCCGGTCCGTCTGGCGCCGGCAAGACGGAGCTTGTCAACATGATGGCCGGGGAGGCGATGCGCCAGCGCCCCCACCACGTCAGACTGGTCCCCCTCTTGCCAGGAGCCAGACCGCACCTTCAGCTCGTCCGCCCGATCAGCGAGACGAATCTGGCCAGTTCCCGCCGCGTAGAGTACACCGCATCGTCGTGCTTCGAGGCCATCGCCGAGACCATCCAGTCTCTCCCGCCCGCCGGCAGCCCCGACATCGTCCTGCTGGAAGCGGGGGGCGATCCGTGTCTGCGGTATGCCTACCCCTACGATCGGCGGATCTTCGTAATGCCGGCCCCCAGCGACGTCTTCGAGGTTTTCCGCACACCCGAGCAGGCCGCCGTCGCTCTTCGCAAGGTCATGGAGGACACCGCCTCGTTCGCCGCTGAGATCTTCGGGCTCTTCGACGACGATCAGCTCGAAGAGGAGATCGGGCTGTTCCAGACGGAGAGCCGGGCCGACTGGTCCTGGAAGCGGCCCGCCCAGGCGATCGAGGTCGATGAGACTCAACTCCGCAACTTCCTCGATTCGCCCATCGGCGTCGAGATCGCCTCGCGGATCCAGCTGCAGCCGGAGTACCACGGCCTGGTGGAGAGCGACGTGATCCTACTCAACACCGCCGTCGGTGCGGCCAACGACATCATGGACGAGGTCAACCGCCGGCTCGACATGCTGCTCGGCCGGATCCGCGGCCAGGTGCAGAACGACGGGCTGCTGTTCTGCTGCGACCCGTTTGAGTCCGGGGATCCGCGTCGCGTCAAGCTGTTCGAGAAGCTCAGCCTGATGAACCACGCCTTGGCGTCCTGAGTTGCCCGTAGGAAGGGCGCACCACGCGCAGCAACCTACTGCATGTATCCGAGGTCGCGAAGCCGTCGCTGCATCTGGGGCGTCATCGGAGGGGCGCTGGCCGCACCGTCGGGGCGCTGGTAGTGCTTTGCCCTTGCCAGCATCCGCTGAAGCTCGGCCGCCATCTCTCGAGCCACCTGCGGGCGCTGCCCGATCAGGTTGGTCACCTCACAGGGATCTTCCACGACGTGGTAGAGCTCCTCGTGTCCGCTCGCGGTGACGCTGTACTTCCATGGCCCTCGACGGATCGCGCGGAGCGCGCCCGAGAACGGCTCGGCGTCGAAGCTCGGGTCGATCGCTCGGGCACTCTCCACGCCGTAGTGCGAGGACGCGACGAGCTCGACGATCGCCGAACGTTGGCCAGGCGCGGGGGTCGCAGCGCTCGACGGCGCCGACGCGGTCGTGGCACTGGCAGGCGAGAGCAATGACCGCCCGAAGGTGGACGCCGACGGGATCGGCCGTCCGCACACGGCGTCCATCACCGTCGGCAGCAGGTCGATCGTCTGAACGAGATCCGGGTTTCGTCCCGGCTGGAGCCGCTTGGGGTAACGTACGATCAGGGGAACGTGGGCCAGCGTGTCGTAGACGCCCCAATGGTGCAGCATCAGGTGGTGGTCGCCCAGGTACTCGCCATGATCGGAGGTGACGATGACCAGCGCGTCATCGAGGCGAATGCGCGAAGCAAGGATCTCCAGCAGCTCGCCCATGTAGTCGTCCAGCATCCGCGCCTCGCCGTCATAGACGTCGTTGACCAGTTTCAGATCGTGGGCGGTGTAGCAATCACGCTTGAGCAGCGCGAACTCGAACACCCGGGCCCACATCCTGCCGTGTCGGTACGACGCGTCCATGTCCTGCGGGGTGACGAACAGTTCGCGGTGTGGCGGATGCGGTCGATAGGGCGAGTGGGGCTCGTAGTAGTTGACAAACAGAAAGAACGGCTTGCTTCGATCCCGCGTCTCGAGCCACCGATCGACCAGCTGGTTGGTGTACTTCGCGCCGTCGTCTTGGGCCGTCAGCGTTCCCAACCAGGTCCCGATACACCCGGCCGGGTACAGAGCCTCGTCGAGAAGCTCGTAGACGCTGTTCCCTCGGACGTCGTTTAACGCCGTCGGCCGGATGGTCTGTTCGAACCCCTGCGCCAGGTTGCCGAAGGTGCCGATCCAGTCGTTGTTGCTAAAGGCCATGGTCTCATAGCCAATCCGCCCGAGCGACTCGGCCATCGTGGTGAACCTGTCGTCCAACCACATGTGGTCGTAGCTGGCGCCATGCTCACAGACCAGCAGGCCGGTGAACATCGAGGCGTGCGACGGCAGCGTCCAGATGGACGTGGACAGGCAGTTCTCGTAGACGACGGCGTCGGTCGCGAAGGCGTCCAGCCGGGGCGTCGTCGGTCGATCGTAGCCGTAGCAGCCAAGACGATCGAGCCGCTGCGTATCCAACACGATCAGGATGACATTGGGGCGGACATCATCGCGGTGGGGCATTGCGGCCGAACTCCCCCGCCAACGCGTGGTGGGGTTCATCAACCTGGGGCGCTCGGTCCACTGGATGATCCCGCCGACCAACGCAAGGCCGACCGCCATCCCGAAGGCAAGCCGGCGGAGCACGCGCGCGATGCGGCCCATCCTGGTAGTCGCCCGGCGTGTCAGGAGAACCCCAGCGAGCATGGACAGGACCAGGTACCCGGCCATGATCCCCACCCACGGTCTGAAGAGCTCGACTGCGATGCGCACCAGGGCCCTGAGCGCATCGGGTTCGTACGCAAACGTTCCGCCCGCCACCCCAGCGAGCCCGAGCACCAGAACGCCGACGGCCACCAGTCGCGGCATCCGACGGCTCATCAACGCCGCCAACGCCCACAGACCTGCCAACACCGCGCCGCATAGGGTCCAAAGGGCGCCGTTGGCCAGGCCCGAGTAGCTCAAGATGTCGGCCCATTGACGGGATTGCAGGATTTGACGGTACGGAAGACCAAGTCGTATGGACTGAACCAAACCGAAGGCAACGCCGCCGATCAGCGCCGTCTGGATCATCCACACCAGAACCGACCGCACGCGAACCGGCGGCCTCGGCGGGACCGATTCGCGGACGCTCTCTGACGTCTCGCCATCGTCGCGCGGTGGTTTCGCAGTCGGCATCCCGATGGCCCTTCTCGACAACGCCTCAGTCGGATCCTGATCAAGAGGCCATCGGAGTATAACACGCGCCCTTCAGCCCAGGAAGTTCCGCCGCTCGTCCACGCGTTGCGTCCGCGCTTCAGGACTTCAGGATGGCGTCGAGGTCTTCCTTCGGCGTCGTGATCGGGGCGATGTTGAACTTGTCGACCAGGACCTGCAGCACGGCCGGGCTCACGAACGCCGGCAGGCTCGGGCCCAGCCGGATGTTCTTGATGCCCAGATGCAGCAACGTCAGCAGGATGCAGACGGCCTTCTGCTCGTACCAGGACAAGACCATCGATAGGGGCAAGCCGTTGACGTCCGTCCCGAAGGCCTCGGCGAGCGCCGCAGCGATCCGGATGGCCGAGTAGGCGTCGTTGCACTGGCCGATGTCCAACAGGCGCGGAATGCCGCCGATGTCACCGAAGTCGAGCTTGTTGAAGCGGTATTTGCCGCAGGCGAGCGTGAGGATCACGCAGTCGTCCGGGACGGCCTGGGCAAACTCGGTGTAGTAGTTCCGGCCGGGCTTGGCGCCGTCGCAACCGCCGATCAGGAAGAAGTGCCTGACCGCACCGCCCTTGACGGCCTCGATGACCTTGTCCGCCACGCTCATCACAGCGTTGCGTCCGAAGCCGACGGTGATAGTCTTCTCGGGTCCGTCCTCGGTGAACCCGTCGGCCGCGAGCGCCGCGTCGATCACCGGGGTGAAATCTCCGTCGCTGATGTGCGTCACGCCGGGCCAGGCCACCAGGCCGGTCGTGAAGATCCGCGACGCATACGCGTCGGTCGGCTTCTGAATGCAGTTGGTCGTCATCAGGATCGCGCCCGGGAACGCCTCGAACTCCTTGCGCTGGTCCTGCCACGCCCCGCCGTAGTTGCCGACCAGGTGCGCGTGTTTCTTGAGTCCGGGATAGGCGTGGCAGGGCAGCATCTCGCCGTGCGTGTAGACGTTGATACCCTTGCCCTCGGTCTGCTCGAGCAGCTCGGATAAGTCCTTCAGGTCGTGGCCCGACACGAGGATGGCCTTGCCCTTGACCGGCTCGACGCGGACCTGCGTCGGCTCGGGATGCCCGTACGCCCCGGTGTTCGCCGCGTCGAGCAACTCCATAGCCCTGAGGTTGACCTCACCGCACTTGAGCACCATGGGGAGGAGCTCGTCGACCGTTGGCGCGGTTTTCGTGAGGAAGTCCAAGGCCTCGTGAACGAAGGCGTAGACGCTCTCGTCCTCCTGGCCGAGGATCTGGGCGTGGTCGGCGTAGGCAGCCATGCCTTTCAACCCATACGTCAGCAGCTCTTGAAGTCCAGTGATGTCCTCGCCCAAGGCGCCTTTGCGTTCCTCGATCCCGATCCCCTCGGCCTGACGGATCAAGCCATCGCGATCGCCGGCAGGCGTCCAGGCCGCGGGACCATCGAGGGCCTCAGGCGATTGTCCGGCTTTCGAGAACGCCTGCTCGTACAAAGCCCTGGCCCGATCGCGCATCTCGGCCGCCCGACGGATACACTGCTCCACGCGAGCCGGATCGAAGTTCACGTTGGTCACCGTCGTGAACAAGGCCTCGAGAACAAACACGTCGATCTGTCGATCCTTCGCGTCCAGCTTCCTGGCCCGGTGGGCGTACATCGAGACGCCTTTCGTCACGTAGACCAACAGGTCTTGAAGCCTGGCGGTTTCGGCGTCCTTCCCGCAGACGCCCGCCTTCGTACAGCCAGTCCCCTTGGCCGTCTGTTCACACTGGTAGCAGAACATCGACATGGCGTGACTCCTCACTACCTATCACCTGTCGCTATCTCGCTCCTCGGTCGTCCCGAGCGCCTCCATCACCTTCTCATACCGCTCCGGCCCGAGGCACTCGCGGGCGGCCTTGCACCACTGGACGCACGACGGCGTCTCTTGCGTGAACACCATGGTCTTGCACTCGGTACAGCGACGACGCTGCTCATCAGAGAAGATCTCCACCGTCGCACCGCAGTTGGGACAGCGATGGAGGCTGACAGTCAGCTCACGGGAGTCCTGTCCGGGGCACTTGTTCATGGTGACACTCCTTCACCCAACGTTCGCGCAGGAGAAGCGTCCTCGTAAGCCGTCACGCATTGACCGCAACCGTCGCAACGTTCCTCGTCGATCAGGATGATCTTCCGGGTCTCGGGCATCACTTCACTCCGGCCAACTGGGGTACCGCCGAGAGCTTCGTTTGTGTCAGACGCGCTCTGATCCGGGCGTTCACGTCGGTCAGGAGATCCCCCAGAATGCACTCGCCGTTGCAGACCGGCCTGCTGAACAGGCAGTTCGTCGTTCCCAGCGGCCCCTCGATGGCCTCGTACACCTCCAGCAGCGTCAGGTCGTCGGGCGATCGGCTCAGCATGAACCCGCCCCGAGGCCCCCGCGTCGAGCGGACCAATCCCGCCTTGGCCAGACGCTGCAGGACCTTGGACAAATGGTTCTCCGAGACGTCCAACACCGAGGCCACCTCCCCGGTCGTCACCACCTCGCCGGGCCGACCGGCCAGGAACGCCGCCGCATGCAACGCCAACGATGCCGCCTCGGACACCTTGAGCACTGTCGGACGCCTCCTACTGAGGGCCATGTACCGGTATTCTGGTACAAGTATACCAGATAAACGGCCGTTGTCAAGCGGATTCGCGGTTTTCTGTCGCCCAACGCGAAGGGAGAATCGGGTCCCCGCGGGATCTGCTCAGTCCCCGCCGCTCAGTCGCAGGTCAGAACCAAGCTGCGCACGTGTCGCCAAAGCTGGGAGGCAGACTCTTGACGCTTGACTGTTCCTTCTCTCCGCAGAGCCCAATGCTTCTGCCGTCAGTATACCAGCGGATCCGGCACCAGATTGGCCCATCTCCTCCCCTCGGCACTGCATGCCCAGGCCTCAGCCTAGCACTACAGCGCAAAGTAGGCTCAAGAAATTGGGCGGTCAAGTTCGATAACTCCTGTCAGGGGGATGGATTGGGTTTCTTGACAGGAGCGAGACATGGATGTCGCGACGATTCGGCGAG
>Ga0180432_10007684_pt1 | contig 13628 bp, 8 predicted proteins | sample SS_ome_10_FD_132414 | JGI IMG/M metagenome (GOLD analysis project Ga0180432, IMG submission 132414) | Hypersaline lake sediment archaeal communities from the Salton Sea, California, USA - SS_1_MS_2 metaG | ecosystem: Environmental > Aquatic > Non-marine Saline and Alkaline > Hypersaline >...
ACCTGGTTCGAAGAGGATGCCATCCTGGAAAAATTTCTTCACAAACCGCGCATACACAGCGATTCTGATGGCTACTTTCTGTACGAATACCAGTGGCATCTGCTAATTGAGCGGATCTCTTTTGAATACCAGAAACGATTGCGGGATAACCCCGATTATCATTCCGGTACCACCACATTAATCGAATTCTCGCGGGGCAGCGAACACGGCGGCTATCAGGCTGCCTATCCCCACCTTTCCACCGAAATCCTCCAACAGGCCGCCATTTTTTACGTCGATGTCTCCTTCGCCGAATCGCTGCGCAAAAACCGGCAGCGCTTCAACCCCGATAAACCGGACAGCATTCTTGAACATGGTCTGCCGGATGAAAAACTGAAAAAACTCTATGAAAAGGTAGACTGGCCGGAATTCCGCGGGTCTGATCCGGAGCGGGTCAGCGTCAAGGATATTGCGGTACCCTACGTCGTGCTGCATAACGAACCGGATATCACCACCGCCCGTGATGAGCGCCTGGGACAGGCGTTGGAAAAACGGCTCGGTCAGCTCTGGCAAATTTGCAACCCTTGAACCCGTTTCCGGAAACCACCGGCGAATATGGCTGTGTCGTAATGTCACGCGGTTGACTTTTGACCCCAATTTGAGTAAAATCTGGTTTAATAAATGAGGGTGTCTTATTTCCGCTTTTGTTGACTACATTAAGTCGATTTTCACCCAGACCCTGTTTCGGGTGATTCTGGTCTTTGTAATCCTGACCATTCTGGCCTCATTTCTCGTACTCATATTTGAACAGGACAGTAACCCCCAGGAATACCAGAGTTTTTGGGACTCCATCTGGTGGGCTTTCGTGACCGTCTTTACGGTCGGCTACGGTGACATCAAACCGGTCACCTTCGGCGGTCGCATGGTTGCGATTGTCGTCATGTTTGCGGGGATTACGCTGCTCTCACTAATCACGGCTACGATTTCATCCATTTTCGTGGCCAAAAGAATCCGGGAGGACCAAGGTTTGGAATCCATAAAATACGAACATCATATCATCCTGTGCGGCTGGAACCGCAACGCCGAAGCGGTCGTCGAGACGATTCTCTCCTTTTCGGAGCATCACAGTCTGCGCCTGGTGTTGATTAACGATTTGCCCGAAGAAGAGATCAACTCGATCCTGGATCGCTTCCGCAAGCACAATGTCAAATTCATCCGCGGTGACTACACCCAGCATGCCCCGCTGGAACGCGCCAATATCGACGAGGCCGACGCGGTAGTCCTTCTGCCCAACCTCTCCCGCCTGCAACCTCAGGAGGCCGATGACCGAACTCTACTGGCGACCCTGAATATCAAATCCAGCCACGCCAAGCTCAAGGTCATTGCCTTTCTGATGAACCGCGAAAATGAAATTCATCTGAAGCGTGCCAAAGCCGATCAGATCTTCATCAGCGATCAGTTTATCAACTATTTTATTGCCAGCCATGTGGTCGAACCGGGCCTAACGAATGTCTTTGCCGATCTGCTCACTCCCGAAGGTCGCAATAGCATCGAAACCGCCGCGATTCCCCAGCGCTTTCGTGGTAAGACATACAGCGAACTATCGCAGCACTTCAAAGAACAGCACAAATATCTCCTGTTAGGCCTTCTCTCGGAAGTGGAAACGATCGGTATTTCGGCCTTTCTCTCTTCCGATACATCGCAGCTGGATGCCTTCATCGAAAAGAAATTGAAACAATCGGGACACACGCTGGGCGAAGAGAACAAAATACTCGTAAATCTTAATCCTGATGACGATTACGTAATTCAGGAAAATGAAAAAGCAATCGTTCTGAAATAGGCTATCATGAAAGAAAAAAACGCTAGATTCAGCCCGACCGTTTTGCAGGAATTTGAAATCTTTTCGACCCTGACCGGGGAAGAAGTCGATCAATTTTGCCGGGTCATCCGTACCCAGAAATACGAACGCGGCCAGTCTATCATCGCCGAAGGCGACGTCGGCGATTCCCTGCTGATTTTGTTGGAAGGAGAGGTCGAAGTCACCCAGGCACTGACTCTCAAAACCAGCCAGACACAGCTCGATACCCGTGAAAAGAGTCTCATAAGCCTGGAGAGTGAAAAACATCCTTTCTTCGGTGAAATGAGCCTCTTCAGCGATGATGACAAGCGCAGCGCCAACGTCAAGGCCGTCAGTCTCTGTGAGCTGGGTATCATCAGCCGCGCAGATTTCTTTCACATCTGCAATACGCATCCTGCCATCGGCAATAAGGTTATGCAGAATGTTGCCCGGGTTTTGACCCGGCGCCTGAAAAAAACCAATATGAATGTTCTCAAATTGACAACCGCTTTCAGTTTAATGCTAGAAAAATAACCGAGGTAATTGTGACCACCGAACTCGCCAAAACCTACGATCCGAAACATGTCGAACAGCACTGGTATCGATACTGGCAAAACAAGGGCTATTTCCAGGCCCGTACCGATACCGGCAAGAACAGCTATACAATCCTGATTCCCCCGCCCAATGTGACCGGCATTCTCACGATGGGACACGTCCTCAATAATACCATTCAGGACATCATGATCCGCCAGGCCCGCATGAAAGGGCTGGAGACGCTCTGGCTACCGGGCACCGATCATGCCGGCATCGCCACCCAGAACGTGGTGGAAAAGAAGCTGCGGAAAGAGGGCCAAACGCGCTGGGATTACGGCCGCGAAAAATTTACCGAAATGGTCTGGGAATGGGCCAACAAACATAAATCCATCATCTTTACGCAGCTGACCCAGCTGGGCAGTTCTTTCGACCGCAGCCGTGAGAGATTCACGCTCGATGAAGGTCTGTCCAACGCGGTTCGCACGGTTTTCGTACATCTCTATAAAAAAGGGCTGATCTACCGCGGCAAACGCATCATCAACTGGTGCCCGGTCTCCCAAACCGCCCTTTCCGATGAGGAGGTTATCCACCGCGAAACGCAGGGGCATCTGTGGTATTTCCGCTATCCGCTCCAAAGCGGCGCGGGCCACATCACGGTGGCCACCACCCGTCCCGAAACCATGCTGGGCGACACCGCTATCGCCGTGAGCCCCGGTGACGAGCGCTTCACCGAGCTCATAGGGCAGAATGTTGTACTACCTATCATCAAGCGCGTGATACCGATCGTTGCCGACGACTTCGTAGACCCGGAGTTCGGTACGGGCGCCGTCAAGGTCACGCCCGCGCACGATCCCAACGACTTCGAGATCGGCCTGCGCCATCAGCTCGAACAGATCAATATCATGAATCCCGACGCCACCATGAATGATGCCGCCGGACCGCTGGTCGCCGGTCAGGACCGGTTCGAGGCCCGCAAACTGGTGCTTGCCGAAATGGAGCGCTTAGGGCTGCTCGAAAAAATCGAAGACTACACCCACTCGGTAGGCTACAGTGAACGTGCCAAGGTCATGGTCGAGCCTTATCTTTCGGAACAGTGGTTTGTCAAGATGAAGCCCCTGGCCCAACCCGCGCTACGTGTCGTTCAGGAGCGCCGCATCCGCTTTCATCCCGAGCGCTGGTACAAAACCTATGACCACTGGATGACCAATATTCGCGACTGGTGTATCTCGCGGCAGCTCTGGTGGGGCCATCGCATTCCCGTTTTCTATTGCCAGGACTGCGAATGGATGGATGCGCTGGCGGAAGATCCCGCCGTTTGTCCGCAGTGCGGTGGTAAAGTAAGCCAGGACTCCGACGTGCTGGACACCTGGTTCAGCTCCTGGCTCTGGCCCTTTTCGACCATGGGCTGGCCCGCGGAAACCGAGGACCTGAAACACTTCTATCCGACCGATGATCTGGTCACTGCGCCCGACATCATCTTCTTCTGGGTGGCCCGCATGATCATGGCCAGTTTGGAATTCACCGGCGAAATTCCTTTCACGGATGTCTACTTCACCGGCATCATTCGCGACATCCAGGGACGCAAAATGAGCAAATCGCTGGGGAATTCCCCGGACCCGCTGGTATTGATCGATAAATACGGCGCCGACGCCCTGCGCTTCGGGGTCATGCTGATCGCTCCGCAGGGACAGGATATTCTCTTTTCGGAGGAGCGCCTTGAGGTCGGTCGCAACTTCATGAATAAAATTTGGAATGCTTCCCGCTTTGTCCTGATGAACCTCGATAGCGAATCAACGGCCAACGCAAAATTCGACCCCGATGAACACAATCTTACGCTGGCCGACCGCTGGATCCTCGGCCGCCTGACCGACACCATTCATCGGGTGAATCACAACCTTAATCGCTACCGCTTCGACGAAGTTGCCCGTACGCTCTACGATGCGATATGGAGCGATTTCTGCGATTGGTACATCGAAATCATCAAGGAACGCCTCTATCGCGGCACTCCCGAGGAAAAACACACTGCTCTCAGTGTGGCGATTCATGTGCTCAAGAATCTCCTGAAACTGCTGCATCCGTACGCCCCCTTCATCACCGAAGAAATCTATCAGAAACTCAAAGAACAAGCGGAGCCGGACATCATCGTGGCCCCCTGGCCGCACGCCGAATCACGCTTCGAAAATGAGGAAGTGGCGGCCGAATTCGGACTGCTGCAGGAAATCGTAACCGCCCTGCGCACCGCCCGCAGTGAGCTGAATGTAGCTCCTTCAGCCCGCCTTTCCCTGCTTGTCCGCGGCGACGATCAATCCAAAATCTCGCGGCGCCTGCAGGAACCGGAAATCCTGCAATACATACGCAATCTGGCCAAATTCGATTCGATCCGGATCGATGCCGAAGCCCGGAAACCCGTTCCCTCTTCGACAGTTGTGATTGAGGGCGCTGAATTTTTCATCAATCTCAGCGGCGTCATCGACATCGGCGCCGAAAAGGAGCGTCTGCAGAAGGAACTGCAGCGTCTTGAAGGTCTGCAGAAGTCCATCCGGGCCAAATTGGGCAATGAAAATTTCATTACCCGGGCCCCCAAAGAGGTCGTCGCCCGCGAGCGTGAAAAGGAAAAAGCCAACCGCGCAAAGATGGAAAAACTCAATGCGAACCTCAGCTCCCTGGATGGACTGCAGAATGCCGGGGCCAGCTAAGTCCCGGAAAGGAGGAATGATCATGCGTATTTCGATCCGTAAAATCGTTGTTCTGTCGCTCTTGTCTGTTTTCGCATTCAGCCTGCAGATTTCCGCCGCAGAAAGCAGCCAAACCCAGATCACGGTTTACAATCACAATCTGGGCCTGGTGCGCCAAACCCGGGAGCTGACCCTGCACAGAGGTCTCAATGAAACCGCCATCGAAGGTGTTTCCGCGCAGATCGATCCGACCTCGGTGCGTCTCTCCTTTCCTAACGCCGCCAACAATGTCGAGATTCGGGAACAAAATTTTCACTACGATCTGGTGAATTCACACAAAATCTTCGAGAAATATATTGGCGAGGATATCGAATACCGGACCGAAAGCGGCGAACAGATCTCCGGCCGCCTGCTGAGCTATGACGGCGCCCACCTGATTCTGCGGGATCGTCACAACAATATCCGGATTGCCGCCAGTAAATCGATTGTCGATTATTTCTTTCCCTCTTTACCGGAAGGTTTGATCCTTAAGCCGACCCTGCGCTGGCAGCTGGACGCCGCTCTCAATGGCAGCACACAGGCCGAACTGAGCTATCTCACCGGCGGCTTGAGCTGGCACGCGGAGTATGTGCTGCTGCTTTCCGAAAATGAGCAGGATCTCAGTCTGGCTTCCTGGGTATCGCTCGAAAACCGCTCCGGGGCCGCCTATCAGGATGCGCAGCTCAAATTGATCGCCGGTGATATCCACCGCGCCCCGCGTGAAACCCCGCGCGCTTACGAAGACGAGGCCCGCGTCATGGCAACCATGGCCAAGGGCGAACCTTTCGACCAGCGGGAATTTTTCGACTACCACCTCTATGAGCTGAGCCGTCCGGTCACACTGCAGAACAATGAGATCAAACAGGTAACCCTGTTCGATGAGAAGTCCTGCCAGGGCCAGAAAATCTACACATTTCGCAATGCCGTATCGCGCGACTCAGAGCGTCCCCTCGCGGTCGAAATGCATATTGCCAACAGCCGCAAAAACAATCTCGGGATTCCGCTACCGGCCGGCGTCGTGCGCATGTTCAAACGGGATATCGACCAGAGTATGCAGTTGATCGGTGAGGACCGGATCGAGCACAGCAGCAAAAACGACACACTGCAATTGACCATCGGCCAGGCTTTCGATGTCCGCGGCAAGCGCATCGTCAAAGATCGTACCGCCGCCCACAGCCGGTCGGAAATTTTAAGCATCGAGATCCAGATTCGCAACCGCCGCAGCGAAGCCATTACGGTCGAGGTTCAGGAAAACCAACGCGGAGACTGGTTCGTGAAAAACGCTTCGCACCTCTATGAAAAGCGCAGCAACGCCCTGCTGGTCTTCCCCCTGACGATCGATAAAAACAGTAGCGAAATGATTCATTATACATTCCAAAGAAACTGGTAAATCAAAACCTTGACCGCAGCTGAAAGCCCAAGACCCGGCCCCCAGCTGAACGCCGACACCCCGATTACCTATATCAAAGGGGTCGGTCCCAAACGTGCCGAAGCCCTGGAGGAAGAGGGGATTCGCTGTCTGCGTGACCTGCTCTACCATTTTCCCCGGCACTATCTCGACCGCAGCACGATCACAGCCATCTCCGGCTGCCACGCAGGCCTTGAAACCACCATTGTCGCCAAGGTACTCTCCCAGCAGCTGGTCCGGACGCGCCGACGCAGCTACTATCAAATCCTGGTCGGCGATCAGAGCGGCCAGATGACCTGTGTCTGGTTCAATGGCATTCGCTATATCCAAAACGCCTTTCATAACGGCGATGTGGTCGCCTTCAGCGGCAAGGTCGAATTTTTCAACGGCTACCAAATCGTGCACCCCGATTATGACAAGCTCGAAAGCGAGGAGTGGGATACGCTGCACACCGCCCGTATCATTCCGCTGTACCCCTCCACGGCTTCGTTGAAACGGGTCGGTTTGGACAGCCGCGGATTCCGGCGCCTGCTGAAGCCCCTGGTCGGACATATTCAATCCTTTCTGCCCGAGATCCTGCCCTCTTCACTGCGCGATACATTTCAGCTGCTGCCGCTGCACGAAGCCCTGCGGTCGATCCATTTCCCTGACGGAACCGAGGTGCTGCAGCAGGCCGTTCGCCGTCTGAAATTCGAGGAGCTGTTCTTTCTGCAAGTCGTGATGGCCGTTCGCCGTAATGGCATCCGATCCGTGCCGAAGTCGCTCCGCTATCGCGGGACCGGAAATCTGCTCAAAGAAATTTACAAAAAACTGCCGTTCGACCTGACCACGGCCCAGAAACGTGTGATCAAGGAAATCTGGGAAGACATGAAATCCGACCATGCGATGAACCGCCTCCTGCAGGGCGATGTCGGCTCCGGTAAAACCATCGTGGCCCTGCTCTCGGCCGCCATCGCAGTCAGCAACGGGTACCAGGTGGCCTTCATGGCGCCAACCGAAATCCTCGCCGAACAACACTATCGCAGCCTGCACAAGTTCACCGACCAGCTGAGAATCCGGATCGAGCTCCTGCTGGGCGGCCAGCGCAAAAAGCAACGCGAGGAGATTCTGCAGCGCACCCGATCCGGCGATATCGATCTGCTGGTCGGAACGCACGCTTTGATTCAGGAAGCTGTCGAGTTCAAGCAATTGGCGTATGCCATCATCGATGAGCAGCACCGCTTCGGCGTTCTGCAGCGCGGGCAACTGATGGCCAAGGGACTGAATCCCGACATTCTGGTCATGACGGCCACCCCGATCCCGCGCACCATGAGCATGACCCTCTACGGCGACATGGATGTATCCGTCATCGATGAACTGCCCAAGCGCAAAGCCCGTATTCATACGCGCCTGGTCAACGAGGACAAACTGGCCACTGTATACCAATATATCCAAAAACGCGTGCAGGCCGGTGATCAGGCCTATATCGTCTATCCCCTGATTGAAGAATCCCAGAAAATGGATCTGAACGCCGCTATCCAGGGCTATGAATATTTACAGAAACACGTCTTTCCCACTCTGCAATTGGGACTCCTGCACGGTTCCCTGAAAACCGCCGAAAAAGATGCCGTGATGCAGGCCTTTAGCAACGGAACCATTCAGATTCTGGTGAGTACCACGGTCGTCGAAGTCGGGGTTGACAATCCCAACGCCACCGTTGTGGTCATCGAGAATGCGGAACGGTTTGGCCTGACCCAATTGCATCAGCTGCGTGGCCGCATCGGGCGCGGCCAGAAGCGCAGCGTCTGCGTCTTGGTGGAGCGCAAACGCAGCGAGACTTCGCACCGCCGCCTGCAGACGATTTTAGCGACGACCAACGGCTTTGAAATCTCTGAACAAGACCTTAAATTACGCGGGCCCGGTGAGTTTTATGGGACCCGCCAGCACGGATTTCCGAGAATGAAAATCGCCGATTTGATAAATGACAACAAAATGATGGCGGTCGCCCGTCGCGAAGCCTTTCAACTGCTGAAAGAGGATCCGCACCTGCGCCGGCAGGAAGCTCTGCCCATTCGCCACCATTTGCAGAAATACTATGCCGACTATAACGATTATATCAATATCCTGTAATGAGGAGATCCTCCGCTGAGGCGAGGGGAAACCCGCATCCCATGGAAAAGCCCGTCGAAAGGAAATATATGCCAAACTGGAAAGAGCATCCTGAAAAATACATACTGGCGATTCTGAGCGGTCTGATCAGTTTCATCATCTACTTCGATACCATGGCCCCTACGGTCTCTTTCTGGGACTGTGGTGAATTCATCGCAACCTCCTATATCCTGGGAGTACCGCACCCGCCCGGCAGCCCTTTCTATCTGCTGCTGGGACGTTTCTTTTCGATGCTGCCCATCGGCAGTGACATTGCCTACCGGGTCAACCTGATGTCGCCGATCGTGAGCGCTTTTTCGATCAGTTTCCTCTTCCTGATTATTGTACAACTGCTCAAGAAATGGGGGCGGCCCGATTCGCTCAGCCAGAAGCTGGCGATCTATGGCGGCGCATTCATCGGCGCCATGACCTTTGCGTTTACCGACAGCCACTGGTTTAATGCCGTCGAAGCCGAGGTCTATGCCTTTTCGACATTTCTGACGGCCATCGTCGTCTGGCTCATTCTGGCCTGGGAGGATCACGTCGGACAAAAGGGACACGAACGCTACCTTCTGATCATCGCCTATATCATGGGTCTGGCGATGGGGATCCATCTGCTCAATCTTCTGGCAATCTTCTTTATCGCCCTGATCATCTACTTCAAGCGGCGTCAGATCAGCTCCATCTGGTGGTTCATGGCCGATATCATTATCAGTATTGTCACCGTGACGCTCCTGTTTCTGTTCGCCCAACAACTCAGCGACAGCTTCGGCGTGCAGGCGTTTATCACCCTGGCCGGATTTGCCGGGATCTATATCCCTCTGTACCGCAGCAGCCAGAAGCCGCGCTTCCGCGAACACGCCCAAAACGTATTGATGGCCGCGGTCGCATCGGCTGTCTTTCTGCTCATCAACAGCGGCGTGATCCGAGGTCTGCCCAAAATGGCCGACCGGTTCGGACTGCTGGTTGTCGCCGTCTTGATTCTGGCGGTTTTTGTCGCCGCCGCGGTGGCGATCCAAAAGCGTAGAAATCTGCTGGCGCTGGCGCTGGGATCATTGATTTTAATCTTTATCGGGTATTCCTCGTATGCCACGATTTTCATCCGCAGCAACCAGAACCCGGCGATCGATGAAAACGATCCCGAGACAACCCATCGCGCGGTCAGCTATCTGGAGCGGGAACAATACGGTCGGCGGGAGTTCACCGATATTTTCGATCGCGCCGTCTGGAAACCGGAAGCCGCCCACAAATATTCCGGGGCCGGCGATTATTTCTGGAACTACCAGATCAAACACATGTACATCCGCTACTTCAATTGGCAGTTTATCGGCAGAGTTGCGAATCGGGTGGATCCGTTTCAATTTCTGCTGCCCTTTCCTTTCCTGCTCGGTATCTACGGTCTGCTCACCCATTTTCAACGGGATCGAAACAAGGCCCTGGCGGTCCTGGCCCTGTTTCTCTTTACCGGCCTGATGATCGTCCTCTATCTGAACCAGGACGATCCGCAGCCGCGTGAACGAGACTATTCCTATGTCGGTTCCTTCTTTACCTTCGCGATCTGGATCGGCATCGGCGTTTCGAGCCTGATTCAGCAGATCGCACAGCTGACCCCCCGAAAGTTCCGCAGCGCCGCTAGCTGGGGCGTCAGCATCCTTCTGCTTGTCATTCTGCCGGTCAATGTGCTGGTAGCCAATTACGAGTCTCACAGCCGCAAAGGCAATTACATTGCTTCGGACTATGCCCATAATATTCTGGAAACCTGCGCGCCCAACGGGATCATCTTTACCAATGGTGATAACGACACGTTTCCGCTCTGGTATATGCAGGAGGTCGAGGGTTTGCGCAAAGACGTCCGGGTCGTCAATCTGAGCCTCTTGAATACGCACTGGTATATCAAGCAGCTGCGTGATAACGAACCCAAAGTCAATATCGGCAAACTCTCAGACGAAATGATCGAGATGCTGACCCTGCGTCCCTGGACCAAGCGCAAGGTTAAAATCTCACCCCCGCCGGGAAGCGACCTGCCGCCGATGGAATGGCAGATGGAGCCCACCGTGATGAATCAGGCGATCCGGGTGCAGGACATTATGATTCTCCAGATTCTCGAGATGAACCGCTGGAAACGGCCGGTTTACTTTGCCGTCACTGTCTCACCGGATAACAAACTCAATATGGATCCGTACCTCCAGATGGAGGGTCTGGCCTTTCGCGTGCATCCCCAGAAAGTGAAACGCATCAATGCGGCCAGACTTGAAAATAACATCATGCATACCTATCGCTATCGCAACCTGGACAATCCCGATGTTTACTTCAATGAGACCATTACCAAACTGATCGGAAATTACCGCTCCGGCTTTTTCCAGCTGGCGCTCGAAAAGATGTACGCCGGTGATAATCCCGGAATGGTGGCCGTGCTGGACTCCATGCAGAGCCGGATGCCCGAGGAAATTACCCCGATTGGCAATCGCGATATCGAACTCCAGCTGGGACTGCTCTATCATGAAGCCGGCCGTAGCGAAGAGCTGCGCAATCGTCTGGCCAAACTGATACAATCCGCTCAGGGTCGCACCAAAGAGCAGCTGCGCTACGCCAGCGTGTACTATCAGGAGCTCAACGATCACCAAACCGCTCTGCAGATCCTGGAAAATCTGTCGCAACAAAATCCCAACAATCCGGAAATCCTCGGTATGCTGGTACATGTCTATAATGAAATGGGACAGCTGACCCCGGCACTGAACATTCTGGATAACTGGATTGCCAAGCATCCGAACGACCAAAGCGCCATCGAGCTGAAGAACGAACTCCGACGCAAACAGTCTGTTCAACCCGAAATCTACGGTCAGATCGATACCGGTCAGACCCAGGAGGATTAATTTGCAGCGGCCCCGCAGCTGATACTGAAATGTACTGATGAAACCTGCTCCCGAAATTTGCGTCATTATCCCCCACTACAACGGCGAAGCCATTCTGCGGGATTGTCTGGATTCTCTGTACCGGACCACGGCTATGCCGCTGGAAGTCCTGCTGGTCGACAACGCCTCAACGGACAACAGCGCAGCGATGGTAAAATCCGAATTCCCGCAAACCCGGATATTGAGCCTCGAGAAAAACCTGGGTTTTGCCGGGGGTTGCAACGCCGGCATCCGGGCCGCGCAAACCCCCTACGTGTTGATTCTTAACAACGATACCATCCACCAGCAGGGCTGGATCGAAGAACTCTATCACAAAATCAGATCCGCCGAAGATATCGCCGCGGTGCAACCCAAACTGCTCTCTTACCAGAATCAGGATCAGTTCGATTATTCCGGGGCCTGCGGTGGCGAAATGGACCTGTTCGGATTTCCCTATACGCGCGGCCGCATCTTCGAGTATATTGAAGCCGATCACAAACAATATGATGCTCTCGAGGATACTATCTTCTGGGCTTCGGGAACGGCCTTTCTGGCGCGCCGGGAATTATTGCTTGAGGCCGGTCTTTTCGATGAAGAGTTCTTCGCTCATATGGAAGAGATCGATCTGCAATGGCGCCTGCAGCTGATGGGCTACCGTATCGTGATCGAACCCCAATCCGTGATCTGGCATCGCAGCGGATATACGCTGAGCGCCGAATCTCCACTTAAAAAATACCTCAACCACCGCAACAGCCTCTTTATGTTTCTGGCCAACTACCGGCTTTTTCTGACACTGTACCTGCTACCTGTCCGAATTCTGCTGGATTGGATGGCGCTTAGCTTCTCGCTCTACCGTCTGGATTTCGGTCGCGCCTGGGCCGTGGCCAAGGCCCATCTGTGGATACTGCGGTATTTTCCCAAAGTCCTGCGTAAACGCCGGCAGGTTAAATCCATTCGCCGTATGCGGGACCGGCACATTCTGGCCAGATTGTACCATGGCAGCATCGCCCTGGCGGCATTTCTGCTCAAGCGAAGAAAATTTTCGGATTTATAGCGCTATTCTTCGGCGAGTATCTGTGCGTAAATCTTACGATTATCAGGATCCAGATCCATCAGTTTCCGGCACTGCTCGTCCGTACCGAAGTCTTTCAACATCCCCATGAAATCACGCGCAAACACATCGAGGAATATATGCGTGTAGCGCTCGCGGGCATTTTCATAAAACATATCATCGAGATGTTTGAGCGCCTTGTCGGCTGCCGCCGGAAACTCTTCCACTTTTTCCTGATCGATCAGATCGAACATCAACCAATAGTAATACTTGAACAGGCGATAATTTCGCAGGCGGGTCAGCTCATCCAGAGTCTGCAGGCGGTCCTTGAAACCCTGCGGCCGTTGTGACATCTGCGCCCGGGTAGCGACATCCCTGGCCTTTTCATAGATGGCATTGCCGCCCAGCGGCTCATAGGTATCCATCTCACCCGCGATAAACATCCAGGCATAGAAATCCAACGCACTGGTCGCGGGATGCGGCATCTCGGTATGCAAAAGAGGGTCATTGGTGTTGTACACGAAACGAAAGTTTTTCTCGAAGAAACGCTGGTCACCCCTCTCGGTGGAAATAAACAGCTGCGAAGTAAAGATACGATCCACGCCTGTCTTGGTAACACTCTGCGGAAAAATACGAATATTGAGCGGGATCTCGATTCCGTAGATATTGTCGAACCAGCTATAGTTCTCAAAATAGCCCGGCAACTGCTGCTGGAGAATCATCAGATCGTTGCGTTCCTGTTCGGGCATTCGATCGACGGCAATCTCGGCCTGCACATCCACAAATTGAGCCAATGCCATGGACAGGATAAGAGCACTCAAAATAGCGATTTTGACGATCCGTAGCATATCGACACCTCTCTTTTGATTCACCCTTTTGTATACCGTTTCCACCGCAATCGGTTCCAAAGCAGTGCAACGGACGACCCTCCGGCCGGTAGTTCAATATAATGATTTCATACTAAACTTAAAACCCCGTTGCACATTCTGCCCCTAATCGAAAATTCCTGGAACCCCCTCAAGTTTTAATTGAATTTCCGGTTAATTCTTTTTATGATTGATAGCAGAAAAACCACCAATCAGGGGAA
>Ga0180432_10007685_pt1 | contig 13626 bp, 10 predicted proteins | sample SS_ome_10_FD_132414 | JGI IMG/M metagenome (GOLD analysis project Ga0180432, IMG submission 132414) | Hypersaline lake sediment archaeal communities from the Salton Sea, California, USA - SS_1_MS_2 metaG | ecosystem: Environmental > Aquatic > Non-marine Saline and Alkaline > Hypersaline >...
CAAATTCTCCAGCGTCTGCGCCAGGTAATCGCGGATTTCCTTAAAGACCTGCAGCACCTTCTTCTCTTTCTGCAGCGGGGTCGGGGAAAAAAAGTATCGACTGACCGACTCCGTCGGCGCCAACGCCCCGTCCATCAGACGGATGATCTGCGCGAAGCTGATCTTGTCTGCCGGCTTGGCCAACGCATACCCCCCCGCCGTGCCCCGACGGGCCTTGATCAGCCGGTTCTGCTTCAAAATAATAAACAACTGCTCCAAGTACTTCTTCGAAATGTCGTACTCACGGCAAATCTGCTCAATCTTTACAAAGCCATCTTCCTGGTGCCGCGCAATATAGATCAACGCCAGCAACGCATACTCACTCTTGGTCGTAAGCTTCATAATAGCCCTTCCTTATTTATTAAGTCTATAGGCTTAATATACAAGGTGGCGTGGTTTTGTCAAAGGTTGTTTTGGCGAAACAAAGAGCCGCTTTGACAAGTGTGGGGTTGTCGCCTTCTGGAACTTCTTTATTGGCAAGTGTTTATGTGAGTTATTGGGGAGGGTGCGGGCATGTTGCCGTGGTTGCGGTATATGGAGTTAGATTCGTATACTCGCTTAGACGGGTTATTGTCGTAAATGTGAGTGCAAATCCTGTGCAAGAGGTCGTTTCTTGCCCGCCCAGCGAGCAGTGTGTTAGACGATTCGGGCACGTCGCAATGGTACGCCAGTTTGCAGAAGCCAACCTGCACCCCGCCCGGCTGGGTGTTTGGACCGGTCTGGACAGCGCTATACATTCTCATGGGCCTGGAGCTATACCTGGTGCGGCAGGTGAGAGCAGATCGGCGGGCCAAACGTCGGGCGTTGCTCATATTCGCGGTGCAATTGACTCTCAACGCCGCGTGGTCGTTCATCTTTTTCGGCCAGCACTGGCTGCTGGCGTCCCTGGTCGAAATCATCCTCTTATGGCTTGCCATAGGGACAACGGTGATTCTCTCTTGGCGCGTCCGGCCGCTTGCGGGATGCCTGCTGCTACCCTATTTCGCATGGGTAGGCTTTGCCACCTTCCTCAACGCCTCCATCGTACTCCTCAACCGTTGACCGCTCCCCACCTCTGCCGCTGTTCACTTGGCGTCCATCCAGTCTTCCCACATCCCTTGGGCCTTGAGCTTTTCACGCTGCTTTTCGTTGCGGCAGATGGCTTGGCGATGCCGACTGCTCACCCCCGCGATGTGCTTCTGCACGTCTCGGAAAAGCTCTGCCGCACCGGCCTGCGCGATGGGCTCGTTACGCCGGCTGCGCGTTCTGAGCCGCAGACGCGTGATCTTCTTCCGATTTGCCTGACGCAGCAGATCGTCTCTCAAACTGAGGAAAAACTGACAGTCCCCTGGGTCCCCTTGACGCCCAATACGACCAGCCAACTGATCGTCCAGCCGGCGATAATGCAGTCGATCAAGGCCCAGCAGGAAAATTCCCCCCTTCTCGCTCACTCCAGGCCCCAACGTAATATCGACGCCGCGGCCCGCCATGTTGGTGATAATGGTGATGCGACCTTCCCGACCTGCCTGTGCGATAATCTCCGCCTCGCGTGCATGGTTCTTCGCATTGAGTACTTCGTGCGGCAAATGCAACTGGTCCAGCAGCTTTGAAAGTTCTTCTGAAGCCAGCACCGAGCCCACTGCGATCAACAGAGGCCTGCCGCTCGCGTGAATCTGTTGGATCTGCGCCAACGCCGCATGGTACTTACGCTTCGTCGAACGAAAAATCTGATCGTTTAGCAGGCGACGATGCGAAACCTTGTTCGGCGGCAATGGCACCACCGCCAGACCGTAGACCGACAATAACTCCCTCGCCGCCATCGAGGCCGTGCCCGTCATCCCCGCCAGCTTCTTATACTTGCGAAAGAATGTCTGGAAAGTTGTCGTCAGGTTGCCACGTAATTCAGCCGACGGCGTGATACCATTTTGTATTTCCAACGCCTGATGAATCCCGTCCGGAAGCTGACGCCCCGGCATCATCCGCCCCGTCGATTCGTCCAGCAGTACGATCCGCCCCTGACGTACCACATAGTGCTGATCCCGCTTGTAGATATGTCGTGCCGCCAAAGCGCACGTCACATAACGCTGCCACTTGTGACCCGGGGGCAACAAACGCAACGCCTGGCCCGCCCCGCGACGCGACTCCGCCTTGCCCTCGTCCTTCAACTCCACCTTGCGGTCATCGTGCAGTAGCCGATAGTGCACCCCACGAACCAATTGGCCCGCAACCGCATGCGCCTGCTGATAAAGAGCCAATTGCGGCGAGGCGCTCGTCTGGCTGCCTATCTGCAGCGGGCTCGACGCCTGGTCGATCAACACGCTGTCCACTTCATCAACGATGGCAAAGTCGTACTTAGGGTCAATCTTCGCCTGCGCCCCCGGACGCAAAATAGCGTCCGCCGGGTGAGCCTGACGTTCACGCATCGGCTCACGCAGGCTGTCAAAGACCACCTCCTTCGCCGTCGCATACACCACCTGCTTCTGGTACGCGTACACCCGCTCATGCCCCGCCTGCCCCGGCACCACCAGCCCCACGCTCAGGCCCAATGCCTCATAAAGAGGCCCCATCCACTGGGCGTCGCGAGCCGCCAGGTACTCGTTGGCCGTCACGATATGGCAGCATTGGTCGGGCTGCTCCAGCAGGTGCAACCACGCCGCCAACGGCGCCATCAGCGTCTTACCCTCACCCGTGTCCATCTCCGCAATGTGCCCTTCATACAGAGCCAGCGTCCCCACCAATTGCACGTCGTAATGTCGCATCCCCAGCCTTCGACGCGAAAACTCACGGCCCAGTGCCAGAGCGACCGGCAGCAACGGCCTCAATTGAGGCGACGCCTGGGCCCGCGTCTGAAGATCGTCAAGACGCTCACCCAGCTCCTTATCGCTCAACGGCTCCAGCGATGCCTCCAGAGCTGTCGCTCTCTTCACGATCCGCTGGTACTGCGACAGACGCCTCTTGCGCCAAAAAGGCCGACAGAACAAGTAAAAATAATCCATAAGCTGCTCCACTCAATTGCCGCCATCATGTCGCACTTTCAAGGGGGTGTCAACCGTCTATTACCCGAAGTTCTTATGCCAAGGGGGGTTACAGAAGGACTCCTCGCGCTGGCCCTTCTGAAAGTCTTACGATTTTTGTGCGATTTATGGCTGGCATTGTCAGTGAAGATTTGCTAGGATGCTCTCGTGACGAGCGGGAAAGCTATGCCGGACGCTGTACCGGCAACAGAAAAACCGTCGCCATAACGGGGCCTTAGCTCAGTTGGGAGAGCGCTTGCATGGCATGCAAGAGGTCGAGGGTTCGATTCCCTTAGGCTCCAGTGTCCTATCTCCCTATTTGCCAGTATGTTACAACTTCTGGCTTTGTATGCCCACTGCTTCGTTCCCTCTCCAGCGTCTCCCGTACGGCCCCGTCATTGCTCAAGTGAGTCCCGTGTGACTGTAACCCCAGTTGTCTTTTCTCAAATCTGGTGAGAATTCAACGGTTCCAACACAATCCCCCTTGGGCTCTGGCTCCTCCCTCAGAGCCCATTCTTGCCCGCACCAAACACTTGTTCCATCACCCTACTGCTCGGGTATTCCTTCAGTCTCGCGCTGGGCCATGTTCAAACCCGCTGTGGCCACACGATCTTCTCCATAGGCATACAAAAGGCTCCCTTACGGAATCACCACAAACACGCATAGACCACCCAAAGCCCCGTTTGAGCACGTCTACCCAAAGCTAAGAGCCAAACGTCAGGCGAGCGGCAAGTGCATCACTCAATAGCTTGCTGCCTTCTGCGGGTTTGCCCCGACGCCCGCTGTGCTTCTTGCCTGACTTCGATGCGTGACCTCTTTCGTCCCGGGCCGGTGGCTCTTTCTGCCTCGGTTCCTTCTTCATACTCATCGATATTCTCTTTCTGGCGATGTCTACCTCCAGCACACGCACTTTCACCTTTTGATGCACTTTGACAACATCGGCCGGGTCTTTGACAAAATGGTCCGCAAGCTGGCTGATATGCACCAGCCCATCCTGGTGCACTCCAACATCGACGAACGCACCGAACGCCGTGATATTCGTTACAATACCCGGCAAGTCCATGCCAACCTCCAAATCGCCGATCTCATTGATCCCTTCGGCGAAACTGAACAGCTCGAACTGCTTCCGAGGGTCGCGGCCAGGCTTGCTGAGTTCCGCTTTAATGTCCACCAGCGTCGGTAGACCAACCGTATCGGTTACGTAGGCTTCCAGCTTCAGCTTCTCACGCAATCCGGAATTACTGATCAAATCCGACACGGCACAGTCGAGATCCGTCACCATCGCATGTACTATCGAGTAGCTTTCAGGGTGTACCGCACTTGCGTCAAGCGGGTTCTTCGCGTTACGAATTCTAAGAAAGCCCGCGCACTGTTCAAACGTCTTGGCTCCTAACCCCGCAACCTTCTTCAAGTCGGCTTTGGACTCGAACGGACCGTTGTCGTTCCTGTGCGCCACCATCCTTTCCGCCAGTCGGGGCCCTACGCCGCTAACATACGTCAACAGCTGCTTGCTGGCCGTGTTGACCTCAACCCCCACAGCGTTCACGCAACTGCCCACCGTGTCATCAAGGCACCGTTTAAGAAGCAACTGATCGACATCGTGTTGATACTGGCCCACTCCTATCGATTTCGGGTCAATCTTCACCAGCTCCGCCAGCGGGTCCATCAGCCGTCTGCCAATCGATACCGCCCCTCTCACCGTAATGTCATGGTCGGGAAACTCTTCCCGAGCGACCGGCGAGGCTGAGTAAACACTGGCCCCGCTTTCGTTTACCATGACAATCTGAATCTCTTGCGGCAGACCAATGCCCCGCGCGAAGGCCTCGGTTTCTCTGCTCGCGGTGCCGTTGCCGATGGCAATCGCTTCGATGCTGTACTTCTGGCACCACGACATGACCTTATCCCCTTCACGTTTAGCACCCGCTGCCGACGTGAGCGGATGTATCACGTCGTGGTAAAGCAGCTTGCCCTGCTTGTCCAGACACACCACCTTACAGCCTGTCCGAAACGCCGGGTCAATCGCCAATATGCTCTTCTCCCCCAACGGAGAGCTCAACAGCAGTTGCCTGAGATTCTCCGCAAAGACCTTTATGGCCTCTTCGTCTGCCTTCTTCTTGCTCTCAAGCCGAATCTCCGCTTCTATCGAAAGCATTATCAGCCTCTTGTAGCTGTCTCTTACCGCAAGCTTGACCTGCTCGCTGGCCGCATGAACGTCCCTGACAAACAACGAATCAAGAATCGATATCGCCCGATCCTCATCCACCGTCACCCGCAACACCAGATACTTTTCCTTGGTCCCTCGACGCATCGCAAGCACCCGGTGCGAGGGCGCCGATGCCAGCGGCTCGCTCCAGTCGTAGTAGTCCTTATACTTGATCGCCTCTTCTTCCTTACCCAACATTACCTTGCAGGTATAGCGACCTTCATCCTGATAGAGCGAGCGTATACTCGTGCGCGCCTGCTGGTCTTCACTTACCCACTCCGCAATGATGTCACGTGCTCCCGCCAGCGCCGCCTCCGCTGAATCCACCTCGTTTTCCGCGTTCACGAATTTCCCCGCCTCGTCCATGACCGCAATATCGCCCTGCTCGAACAACAGCTTTGCCAACGCCTCCAGTCCCTTTTCCTTGGCAATGGTGGCACGTGTACGCCGTTTGGGCCTGAACGGAAGATATATATCCTCCAGCACCGCCATTGTCTCTGCCGCCATCACTTTGCCTTTAAGCTCAGCGTTGAGATGACCCTGGCTTTCCAGCGACTCAAGAATTGCCTCACGCCTCTTGTCCAGTTCCGCAAGCTGCTCGCGACGATCACGGATATGCGTTATCGCAACCTCGTCCAGGCTTCCCGTTGCTTCCTTACGGTATCTGGCAATAAACGGAACCGTCGCGTTGTCCTCCAACAGCAGCGCCACTGCCTCCACCTGCTTGGCCGTTATGTTCAATTCCTCAGCGATCTTGCGTATGTGCTTGGCTTCCATGCTGTATGACATCCTCTATCTTGTCAAATACTTCTCAACGTCCTCAACTGCTCTCACGCCGACCCTTCTCTTCGTCTGATCGGCTCAGCTCCAACATTATACTTCTATTGCCGCCCGGTGTAACGCCTTACTCGTGAAATATCCAATCGCCCCTCAGCCAAACCGCCCCCGATTGGTTACGACGCCACTCTTGACGCAACCGTATGCCCCCACTAACATAGTCCCTACGTCAAAACGCCGAGCTTTCCCCTTGGACCCTCGGCAAAAGTGTTTCGTCGGGCAAAACGTGCCTGTCTATCCCCTGTCAACAGAAAGGTGGTTGCCATGTTCACGCAAATCTCAGCAACACAGTCGTTTCTGACGCTTCTACTCACACTTGCTGCCTTGATGGCAGTATCGGCTTTGACCCCAGCATCAGCCGTCGCCGCCGACACCGACGCCTTACAGACCTGTCTCGACGAAACACCCGCCCAACGCGATGCCAGGATGGGCTGGTGGCGCGACGCTCGCTTCGGCCTCTTCATTCACTGGGGCCTCTACGCCATCCCCGCCGGCGAGTGGAAAGGCAAAAACACTCACGCCGAGTGGATTCGCACCACCGCACAAATACCCCTCGAAGAATACGACAAGTTCCTGCCCCAGTTCAATCCCGTTGAATTCGACGCCGACCTCTGGGTACGCCTCGCAAAAACCGCCGGCATGAAATACATCGTCATCACCTCCAAACACCACGACGGCTTCTGCCTCTGGCCTTCCGAACTGACCGACTTCGACGTCGCCGCCTCCCCCTTCAAACGTGATATCCTCGGCGAACTCAGCCGGGCCTGTGCCCGCCATGGCGTCACCTTCTGCTTCTACCATTCCATCATGGACTGGCACCACCCCGACTACCTGCCCAGACTAAAATGGGAAGCTGCAAAACGCTCCGCCAAAGGCGCCGACATGGAACGATACATCCGCTACATGAAAGCCCAGCTCCGCGAACTCGTCGACCGCTACGATCCTGCCGTCCTCTGGTTCGACGGCGAATGGGAAGAAACCTGGAACCACCAACGCGGCCTCGACCTCTACAAGTACGTCCGCACCCTCAAACCCGATATCATCATCAACAACCGCGTCGACAAAGGCCGCTCCGGCATGGCAGGCCTCACCAAAAAAGGCGAGTTCTGCGGCGACTTCGGCACCCCCGAACAGGAAATCCCCGCCCAGGGCCTGCCCGGCGTCGATTGGGAATCATGCATGACCATGAACCGCTTCTGGGGCTGGAACAAAGCCGACACACAATGGAAGTCCACCCAAGACCTTCTACGAAATCTCATCGACATCGCCTCCAAAGGCGGAAACTTCCTCCTCAACGTCGGCCCCAAGCCCGACGGCACCTTCCCCCAACAGGCCATCAAACGCCTCGAAGAAATGGGCCACTGGATGAGCCTCTATGGCGACGCCATCTACGCCACCCAGGCCAGCCCCTTCGCTAAACTGCCCTGGGGCCGATGTACCCAAAAAACCACCGACCAGCAAACCTCCCTCTATCTTCACGTCTTCGATTGGCCCGCCGACGGCCAACTGCTGGTCCCCGGCCTGATGAACAAACCCGCCGCCGTCTCCTTCCTCGCCAGCCAACAGACCATCTCCGCCGACCCCCAGGACGACGGCCTACACCTCAACCTGCCCCCGGAACCCATCAACCCCATCGCCTCCGTCATCGTCCTCGACATCACCGACACGCTCAACATCAAGCAACCCCAATAACCCCTCCCAACGGCAATTGCCAAACACTCTGGGCCCGTCTTGGCGTCTACCACGTCCAGGCGGGCTCTCTTTATGCGCAGCGGCCCCACGCCAACTCGCCCTGCCTTGCTTACCCCTGCCAGGGCAATACCTCTTGAAGCCCCCGGTGTAAACCGCCGGTCCCCCGCATCCCAGCCCCCGATGTAAAATCGGAGGATCTTTCCACCCGCCCTCTCCTGTAAGAGTCCACGCTTCAGCGTGCTCTTCTGCACTGTGCACATCAAAGTGCCAAACCACCCTGAACTCATTAGATCCGATTGCCCTGCCTGCTTACGAAGCCCCGGTGACAGAGGCCGCCAGCCCAGCTATAATATAAGGAACCTCATCCGTCAGGAGTTGTCCAAATGATCTGCCAACACCCGGGCCCACGCCCCCGCACGCAAAACCTAACAGCCAAGACCTTGTTGCTCGCTCTAACATTATGCCTGGCAACAGGTTGCGATCGTAGTGGCCTGTTCCACCACCCGGCCAACCCCTTACCCAAGGAGTGCCCCTCATGAACCTCCAAAGCTCCGCCTTCAAAACCGGCCAACCCATCCCCAAAAAGCACACCGGCAAAGGCCAGGACCTCTCCCCGCCCCTGACCTGGTCCGACCCGCCCGCCGCCGCCAAACAGTTCGCCCTCATCGTCGACGACCCCGACGCGCCCACGCCCCAACCCTGGGGCCATTGGGTCCTCTACAACATCCCCCCCGAAACGACCCAACTGCCCGAGGCCCTCCCCCAAAAAGACACACTCGACACCCCCCCAGGCGCCCGCCAGGGAAAAAACTCCTGGGACACCAACAACATCGGCTATCGCGGCCCCATGCCTCCCCCAGGCCATGGCACCCACCACTACCACTTCATGCTCTACGCACTCGATACACCCCTCGACGCCAAACCAGGCCTCTCCAAAACACAACTGCTCGACCTCATGAAAGGCCACATCATCGCCCAGGCCGAACTTGTCGGCACCTGCGAACGTTAAAAACAGTGGCATGGGCATCTGGCCCATCATTAAAAGAACACCATCGCGCAGTGACACCTTACACCTAACCAACCAGCGAGGTCACCCTTGCCCGACAAAAGGCAACATCGAGGCCCCCATCCTGACGACCACAAACTCTTCGCACCCGACGCCTACCCCACACTCCGCGCCGCCCTGGCCGACTACTCCCTGCTCCTCACCAAAGGCTACGCCGAACGCTCCGCACTCAAACTCGTCGGCGACCATTTCTCCCTACGCCAACGCCAGCGACTCGCCCTCATGCGCTCTGCCTGCTCCGATCAGGCTCGCCAACTCCGCCGCCAAAAACAGGTCCACCCCACCGCCCTTGCCGACGCTACCTTGCTACTCGACGGCTACAACGTCCTCACCACCGTCGAAGCCGCTCTCGCCGGCGGCGTCATCCTCCTCGCCCGTGACGGCTGCTACCGCGACCTCGCTAGCATCCACGGCACCTACCGCCAGGTCAACGAAACCTGCCCCGCCGCCGACCTCATAGGCCAATTCCTCACCACCCGCAACATCGCCCGCGCCCATTGGTACCTCGACAGCCCCGTCTCCAACAGTGGCCGACTAAAAACACTCCTCCTGCAAATCGCTGCGCAAGCAGGCTGGAATTGGCGCGTCGAACTGGTCTACAGTCCCGACGCCGTCCTCGCTAACGCCACCGACGTCATCGCCACCGCCGACAGCGTTATCCTCGACAAGTGCACCCGATGGTGCAACCTCGCCCGTGCCGTCCTCGAAGCCACCGCTCCACCAGCCAACCTGCTCGATTTTACCCAAGACCCACCCGAGGCCCAGCCGTGAACGACCAGGAACGAATCACCACCCTCAATAACATCCTCAAGGCCTGCCGCCTCTGCCCCCGCGCCTGCCTCGTCGACCGCACCGAAGGACAACGCGGCGCCTGCCAGATCGGCTACACCCCCCTCGTCGCCTCCGCCGCCGCTCACTTCGGCGAAGAACCACCCCTCGTCGGCAACGGCGGCAGCGGCGCCATCTTCTTCGCCGGATGCAACCTCGCCTGCCTCTTCTGCCAGAACCACGACATCAGCCAGACCACCGCCGGCCAACCCTGCACGCCCCACCAGCTTGCCCACCTCGCCTGCGACCTCGCCGACCAAGGCTGCGTGAACATCAACTTCGTTAGCCCCACCCACGTCGCCCACGCCGTCGCCGAAGCCATCGTCATCGCCCGAAACAAAGGCCTCTCCCTCCCCACCGTCTACAACTCCGGAGGCTACGACTCCGTCGAAACCCTCAGACTACTCAAAGGCCTCATCGACATCTACATGCCCGACTTCAAATACGACACCGACCAGGCCGGACGCACCTACTCCGGCGCCCCCTGCTATCCCAAAGTCGCCTCCGCCGCCCTCAAAGAAATGTTCCGCCAGGTAGGCCCCCTCCAGGTCAACGAAAAAGGCCTCGCCACCAAAGGCCTCCTCGTCCGACACCTCGTCATGCCCACCAATATCGTCGACTCCAACGCCGTCATCGACATCGTCGCCCGCCTCGCCCCCGGCTCAACCATCAACATCATGGCCCAATACCACCCCGCCTACCACGCCCGACAATTCCCCCAACTCCTCCAGCCCCCTTCACCCCAAACCGTCCAAAACGCCCGAGACTACGCCCGCCAAAGAGGCCTTGTTGTGCTAGCCCCGTAACCTCCACGCCATAAGTGAAAACCGTATGCCCTGTCTCCAAAATGGACTTTCTCACCCCTCCATCGAGTTCTTGATCCGCCTTTGCCCTGCCTCTCCTCTTACCGCTTGAACACCAGTCGCATCTGCCCGTCTTCGCTCTCGGCATAAAGCTGCTCGCCTTCCACGCTAAGCCTCGTCGTCTTCGTCAGCGCCTCGACAAACGCCTGCTCCTGACGCATCAGCTCCGCCGGACCCGCCATACGCGTCATCGCCAAGGGCCCCGCCCATGATACCACGCCTTCGCTATCGATCCGCAATCTGCCCATGTAGCGGTTTAGCGACGCCAAGCCCGACACCTTCCCTTCATTACTCACCAGCAGCGTCGGCCTCGTGTCCGCCAGCTCGTACGTTTGCCCCCCAATCACCATCGCCTCCAGCACGTACCTCTGCCCCGCCAGACCCGCGATCGTCCCCGACGTCACCGCTGTCGACGCCCCAGACGACGGCAAAACCGACTTGTCCGCCTGCTGACACCCCAAGCCCCACCCCAACACCAACATCGTCCAGCAAATATACCTGTGTCTCATGACCATACCCTTTCCCATGTGCCCACCTGTCTTGATACGTCTGCCTCGATTCTCCTTACACACTGTACTATCCTCCCTCTAGCCCTACAATAGACTGCCATGAAAGAAGCCAATAAACACTATACGCCCCCGCCTGTGGACGCCAACCAGCCCACATCGCCTCCGCCCAGCACCCCGCACCCTCGCCCGCCTGCTGCCCCCACCGCCGCTCTTTACGTCCACATCCCCTTCTGCACCGCTAAATGCCCCTACTGTGCCTTCTACTCCGTGCCCCTGGCCGACCACGACCTCGACCGCTTCCTCGCTGCCCTCCTCGCCGAACTCGATACCGCCCTCAAACAGCCCCACGCCTTCGCCCACCCCTTCCAAACCGTCTACATCGGCGGCGGCAGCCCCAGTTGCCTCCCCCAACACCACCTGACCGAACTGGTCCGCCAACTCACCCGCCGCACCGGCCAACCCACCGAATTCACCATCGAGGTCAACCCCGCCCAAATCACCCCCCGCCAACTCGACACCCTCCGACAACTCGGCGTCAACCGACTCTCCATCGGCGCCCAATCCTTCAACCAGGCCGACCTCGACTTCCTCGCCCGTCCCTACTCGCCCGAGCACGTCCGCCGCCTCGTCGCTCACGCCCACGCCGCCGGCTTCGACAACATCAGCCTCGACCTCATCTTCGCCATCCCCCACGCTACCCGAGCCTCCTGGCGACGGTGCCTTGACAACGCCCTCCAACTCAACGTCCAGCACCTCTCCGCCTACGCCCTCACCTACGAAAAAAACACCCCCCTCTACGCCCAGAGACAGGCCGGCCAATGCACCCCCATCGACGAAGAAACCGACCGCGCCATGTACGAAACCGCCATCGATACCCTCCAAAACGCCGGCTTCCGCCACTACGAAATCTCCAATTTCGCCCGCCCCCACTTCCCCTGCCGCCACAACCTCACCTACTGGAACAACGACCCCTACCTCGGCATAGGCCCCGCCGCCGCCTCCTGCCACCAGCACCGCCGCTTCACCAACCTCGCCGACGTCAACGCCTACCTCTCTACCATCGAAAACCACCGCTCCCCCGCCGCCCAAACCCAATTCCACACCCCCGACCCCCTCGCCTACGCCTGCGAAACCGCCGTCCTTATGCTCCGCCGCACCGCCGGCATCCCCCTGGCCGACTTCCAACGCCGCACCGGCTACGACCCCCTCTCCCTCTTCGCCCAACCCATCGCCCAACACACCGCCGCCCACCTGCTCGACCTCTCCTCCACCCACCTCCGCCTCACCCGTACCGCCTACCCCGTCGCCGACCACGTCCTCTGCGACTTCGCCGCCCTGTAAAAGCATTCTTCCTCACGCTGCCTCCAAAATACTTGCCTTTCTTGCCGTCAAGGCATAACCTACATAGAGACCACTGGTGAATCTTCCTTTTGTGTCCACAAAAACACTGGAGGTCTCTAATGTCTAATTGGCACACAGTCGCAATCCTCTCGTCCGTTATCCTGACTTCAACTGTCGCCTCTTCAGCACAATCCAGCCTCCAGCATTGGCTCAATCCCCGCTTGGGCCAACTTGAAACCTCAGCCAACTGGACCTCCCTCTACACCTTCGACCAGCCCGTTAACGACCAGTCTGCCGATATGTCTATAATCCAGAACAACTTAAACGTGTTTGCTCCCGTCCGCCAGGACGACCACGCCGAACTGGCGGCCTTTGGCCGCGTAAACGCCACCGACTTGGCCACCCAGGCACGCCTCCCAGACGCCGACGTCCCCCTGCCCGACCACCTCTGGGACATCGCCGCCGGAGCCAGTTACCGCTGGAAACTCGACAACGACTGGATCGCCGGCCTGGCCAGCAGCCTGGGCTCTCCTAGCGACAAACCCTTCGACTCCCTCGACGAATACAACCTCACCGCCACCGGCACCCTCCTCATCCCTGCCCGCCGCAACGACGATGCCTGGTTGTTAATGCTCAATTACGCCAGCAATCGCGAATTCCTGCCCCACGTCCCCATTCCCGGCCTCGCGTATATCTATAGCCCTGACAAAGACTTACAACTTACCATGGGCCTGCCTCTCGCCGCCGCCCGCTTCCAGGCCACCCCACGCCTCACCCTCGACGCCACCTACTTCATCCCTCGCACCACGCACCTCCAAGCCACCTACGCCCTCTTCGATCACCTCAAATGGTACGCCGCCTTCGACTGGCAAAACGACCGCTATCTCCGCGCCGACCGCCCGGACGACGACGAAAGACTCTTCTACTACGAAAAAAAGGCCACCATGGGCCTCCGGTGGGCCCTCTCCAGACAATTAGCACTCGACTTCAGCGGCGGCTATGGCTTCGACCGTTTCTTCTTCGAAGGCGAAAATTATGGCGACCGCAGCAAAAATCGTATCGCTTTTTCTGACGGTTTCTTTGCCGCCATCCAAACACTTCTGAGATTCTAAACGCCTTATTTCCCCCCCCGGTTGGCCCAAATAACCCCGCGCCCTAGCCCGTCCGCCCCCAATAAAAACAATTATCTTAAGATCGCCAGCATTCATAAGTATTGTGTTTGAAGTACGTTATGACATAGTTCCCCCCGGCCTGG
>Ga0180432_10007687_pt1 | contig 13622 bp, 25 predicted proteins | sample SS_ome_10_FD_132414 | JGI IMG/M metagenome (GOLD analysis project Ga0180432, IMG submission 132414) | Hypersaline lake sediment archaeal communities from the Salton Sea, California, USA - SS_1_MS_2 metaG | ecosystem: Environmental > Aquatic > Non-marine Saline and Alkaline > Hypersaline >...
AGGAGGTGTGTGAATGAACATAGATGGTGCAAGTATTATAACGATAACATATATAACATGCGTAACTATCGTTGTAGTTGCGATGATTATAAAAGGTGATTAATGGTCTCAAATAAAGAATTTCTTCAAACACTATTCGGTGTGGGTCACGTGTGGGCGCATGAATATAAGGAGGGTTGAATGAAAAATAAAGTTCGTTTTTGTTGGATTTGTGGTCGTAAACTATACGGGAATCATTTTCGTAAAATAAAACTACCAGATGACACTGAAAGAGTGTGTCATAAAAGTTGTGCTGATAAGTATATAAATGAGGAGGTGTGTAAATGAATATAGATGGTGTGGACATTGTAATGATAGTGTTTTTTATATGTGTAACTATTATTATAGTTACAATGTTTATTACAGTTGCAATGATTACGAAAGGTGATTGATGGTCTCAAATAAAGAATTTCTTCAAACACTGTTCGGTGTGGATCACGTGTGGGTGCATGTCACCAGCTTTCACGATGACCCATCGAACATTTCAAATGAAAACAGATATAAGTGTTGGGGAGGTGATTATTATTCCCGAACATCTATTTTACCAAACAGTAATCAATATTTCACGATATCAACATTTTATGCAGACGACAAAAACAAAGCACGCAGACGGAAAGCATTGTTCCGTTGCACACATGTGATTGTTGCAGATGACGTGCGGGAAAAGCTTGACATTGATCAGGTGAGACGATTACCGGCCCCAACATACAAACTGTTGACATCACCGGGTTCTGAGCAGTGGGGATGGATTCTTGATCATCCTTGTTCTGAGCGTCACAAGGTCGAAAATCTGCTTGACGGTTTGGTCGCAAAAGGTCTTGCACCCTCTGGTAAAGATCCCGGTATGAAAGGTGTGACCCGATATGTCAGGTTACCCGAAGGTGTGAATACGAAAGCATCAAAAATTGTCAATGGTCTACCTCAACGCTGTGTTATGCTCGAATGGTCACCTCTGGTGAAGGTGTCGATTGAATCCCTGGCTGAACCCTTCGGTGTTGATCTTAACGCAGAACGAAGAGAAGGGCGGGTTGATGGTGCAAGCAAAGTTGATGATCATCCTTTGGTTAATATTCCTGATATCATAAAGATAAAAGAGGTCAGGTCAGACGGTCGTTATGATATCACTTGTCCATGGGTCAACGAACATACAGGTGCCGCTGATGATGGGGCCGCCGTGTTCACCAATGATGATGGATCGATCGGTTTCAAATGTCATCACGGGGCCTGTGAGCAACGCACCGGAAAAGAGTTGCTTGAATTCATTGAGTCACATAAACCCGGATTTAGACGCGACATGGAAACATGGAAAACGTTGCGTGTTTTCGGTGCGGTTAATGACAGGAGACAGGTTAAAGATAAATTTGGATTCATGAACGTAAACAATTCCGGAGGGACTCAAGTTACTGAAAATACACAGGATAAAATTTCTGGATACCAAGACCTGATTGATAAACTTCGCACGTTACCAGCAGGGAATGATGAGACTGTTCAGATGTCTTATCAGATACTTAAAGCAGTGGACAATCTTGATCACGGTTCCCGGTTGAAATGGTGGGATCAAGTCCGTGATTATATGGACTGGACGAAACCGGATCTTCAATCGATCCTAACTCAACAACGATCAGAATGGTACAAGAAGAAAAATTCTGATTTTTATAAGGAGTTCGTTTATGTTGCTGAACAGAATCAGTTTTACAATCAATCAAAACGAATGTGGTTAACTGCTGAGGCTTTTCAGAATGCATACAGTCATATAGATGAAGCTGCAAGATTTGATGCTCTGGTGGGCGGTAAAGTCCGCAAAGTTGATCGGTTTGACTATTCTCCTGGTGATGGTGACATATTCAACGAAAAAGGTGTGACATTCGTGAATGGTTGGGTGGGTGACATCGAACAAGGTGTCCCTGGTGATGTGTCCCGATGGCTTAATCATTTCGATGTTCTCGGGTGGCAAGACCACAAAGAACACATTCTTAAATGGATGGCTTTTACATTACGTCACCCTGAACGTAAGATCAACCATATTCTTCTTTTGAGCGGTGGTGAAGGTAATGGTAAAGATTTTCTTCTTGATCCTCTTGTGAGAGCTTTTGGACAGGACGCAAAGTCAATTGAAGGTGATGAACTGCTCAAAAACTTCAACGACTACATACTCTCCACCAAGTATTTACATGTTAATGAGACTGAACTTGGTGATAGACAAGGTGCAAGTGCTGTTACGAACAAACTGAAACCCCTTGCAGCAAATCCACCCTATACACTGAGAGCTGATCCAAAAGGTATACGTCCCATCACCATCAAGAACGTGTTTAATGTGTCTATGACCTCAAATAGTGCCATGCCTCTTAAGTTGACGTCAGATTCAAGGCGTTATTATGCAGTGTGGACAGATGTTACAGTCAGAGGTAAGGACAGACAAGTGACCCCGGAATGGCGTAAATATTGGGCTGACCGATGGTATTGGATGCGTGATTGTGAGGGGTGGAAACACTGTGTGCATTATTTGATGACTCAAGTTGACCTGTCTGATTATGACCCCGGAATGGCTCCAATTGTTACTGATTTTGTTAAAGACATTCAAACAGCTTCAGAAGACCCACTTGTTAGTCTGTTGAAAGAGTTCATTGACGAGAAATTATCACTTTTTGCCGCTGATCTTCTTAGCATGAAGGATATCAGTATTGCTCTTAAATCAGCCCAAATGTTCGACGTTTCCATTGATTTGAAGAATACACCATCGCCTCAGGTGATTGGTAAAGTTTTGAAACAGTCTGGCATTGGTCGCAACGTGAAAGCCTGGAAAGGTTCAGATCATGTTAGATTATGGGTGATACGAAACCACGAGCTTTATGAAGGTAAAAAAGGAAGTGAGCTTTATAATATTTATCAGGCTCAGATGTTACATATTAAAAATGAATCAACTTTATCTTTGGTGAAATAAGAAAAAAAACCCTGCTAATTAAAGCAGGGTTTCTCTTAGGAGGGTACTTTGAAAGGGTCGCTGTATATCTACAGTAGCTTTTTATTGTGGATTAGTCAATAAGAAAAGATAAAAATTCTGATTTGTGCATTTTTACATACGACACAAACTCATCAACTGTAAGTACTTCATAAATTTCGTTTTGACTGTACCATTCTTTGAATTCTGATTCTTTATCGTGCTCAATTGCCATGTGTTTGTCTATAAAAAGTTTACCATCTGTTGTTTTCCATGCTTCAGTTTTTTCAACCATTACACTTTCCTTCCTATGACGCTCTGAATCTTTCACCATGATAAATAATTTCAACAGCGAAGGTACACTTATAGCCAAAATCATAAGGTGATGAAATTAACATGTTAGCACCTGTACCGTCAATCATGTTTTTGTAAAACTTTTCTTCCATCATCGAACGTTCCTCCATAACGTTTTAATACACCATACTGTGAAAAATAATTGAAACCGATAATAACCGATGACGTTGAATGGATCAATGTCAATCTGTTTCTCTTCTTTCTTGCGAAACGGTATAACCTTGTTGTCTTTTTTAATTATTCAACCTCTTTCTCTTTCAGCCACAATATACTTGCAGCTATATAATTGATTGCACCAAGACGTTCACGGATTGCCGGGTCTTTTTCCATGCGCTGTGACTCCTGGAGTTTCTTGATTGCCTGATACATAAGACCGATATCAGAGTTTTGTAACCTGGGTATATTCATAATGGGTTGTTTGTCGAAAGGTAAACCTTGAGCGTGTCTCTCTTTTCCTTTTCCGTCCTGAGCCTGTTCAAGTGCTTGTCTGAGGACTGACCACAGGGATTCGTATTCATCCTGTACTTCTACTTCTACTTCTACTGGTGATGTTGATTTAATTGATATACGATCCATTAAATAGTCATCAAGTTCAATCTGTGCATTTTTGACTATCTCAGCACGAAGTGCTAAGTCTCTTTCGTCTAACACTTCTTTAGCGTGAATTCCCAATCTATCCAATGGTTTGAGTGGTTTAGTAACTTGTGTAGGTATTGGTTCAGGTTCATCTGAGCGAGAATAATAAGCACGAACTTGATTTTTATGTCTAACCTTGCTCACGGTCTCATTCAAGACTTTACCATTGAGCATTCTGAATAGGGTTTCGATTGAATGATAAAGATCAACAATCTCTTCATAGACACGGGTCATCTGCAATGGTGTTTTGTTGAGTTCATCCTGAATCTCTTTCATTTCAGAGACAATGTGTCTCACCTGATCAGATGGTTTATTTTCTTTTACAAACTTGGTTTCTGGGAAGTTATAATACATTTCTTATCCTTTATTTAATGTTGGGTTAGTACAGCGTGGTTCAACAATCGCCCATGTGTCAAATTCTGCTGATGATTGGTAGACTCTACCAGGGTAGAGACAGATACAGTCAGGTCTACAGCGATGTCTGATCATTGGGCAAAACTTTTCTGTCAACTTTTCGAACATGTTACTTCGTCTAATTTCTGCTTTACTTTTTGTCAATTGTTTCTCTCCTTTTCATCATTTTAATTGTTTTCCTTTACGATTGTCATACTGTTTTTTGTTATTTTTAACTTTGAACCATCCTGAAATGTAATGATTTTTTCATTATTTGTAGTATGATTAATGGATTTAGTGTCCACGGTATAACATACTTTGTTGGTTACACCTCTGATCGTGAACTCAGCAACTGTCTCTTCCCTGGGTTCAAGTTGTTCAATCAGCAGTTGTGCCGATTTTCCAGGTGTTCTGTGACCCCCCTCCCAAGCGATGACTGTTGAAACAGTTACACCTGTTTTCTCAGCAAATTCATAGCGACTCAGGTTTAACTTTTCTCTGATCTTTTTAATGTTCATCGGTGACCTCTTTTATCAGTTTGATATATTTGTAATACTCAGCAATCTGTTCTTCTGAATATCTATTTTTTCTACCTATTTTCCGGTAGTTCACCATCCAGTGATTGATATGGTGCTTCTCACAACCTATGTACACTTGGTTGTCTTCAACCAGGGTCACAGGATGGACTGAACCTTGGATGAAAAGTGGTGATTGTCTCCACTCTCCACCATGGAAGGTTCCACCATGGAAGGTTCCACCATGGAAGTGTCCACCATGGAAGGTTCCACCATGGAAGGTTCCACCACGGAAGACTCCACCATGGAAGGTTCCACCATGGAAGACTCCACCATGGAAGGTTCCACCATGGAAGGTTCCACCACGGAAGTGTCCACCACTAACGATGACATCATTTGAAAAATAACAATTCTCAGAAGCATATGCTTCTGTTTCATCTCCATTACAGATGACCCTGTAAAGAGTTTCCCCATCAACCTGTTTGCTGTCTTTTTTGTTTAATTTGATCATTTTAGTTGTTCTCCTACTGTTAGTTGTGATCTGTATTTGTTATCGTCGATCAGTGTACCATTTTCGAAACAGGCTATCGCTGTTCTTAACCTGTCAGTTCGTCTGTAGATGACAACTCTTGTTGCTCTACATATAACTTCTGGTGAGCATGCAAAATGGTTGATGATATGTGTGGTATCACCAAAGGTTAATAAAGCACCTATATTCTGTGATCGTTTTATTCTGCGCTCTGTTCTTCTGTTTTTGATTGTTCCTTTCATGACTGTTCTCCTTTATATTAAACGTTTAATGGTTAATGGTTGAGACTTAACACCAAGGAAAGATCCTTTGACTAATTCAGCATTCATTTCCTTGTTTAGGAAGTCTATCTGTTTTTCGCAGAATAGTATAAATTTGTCATCCTCTATATTTTCCTCAAGCATGTTGAGAAGTTTCCCGGCTTCGTTGAACTCTTTTAGAAAGCTTTTACGTTTTTTTATGGTATTTTCGTAACCTTCGATTATATCTTTATACATTTTGATACTCCTTTTTCAATATATTTGAATTATTACAACCATTTCAATTCATAACGGTTATCTTTTATATGCTCTATAGTTACAAGGTCGATTATATCTTCACTCATTATACCTGTGTTTATGTAAAGCATTATATCAGCATAAAATATGTCTATAAGTTGTGACATTTCATTTCCTGAGTTGTTTATAATCATTATTTTTTTCATGCTACCCTCTCTATTTAATTATTTTCTCTCACTGTTGATTACAATGTAACATATTTTCTTTTACATTGTCAACTCTTTTTTGTAATTATTTTTGTTTTTGTTAAAATTTGCATCATTATATAGTGTCACAAATGAACACATTTTATTTTTGTGTTTATTTTTGGTGTTTTTCTATGACGTTTTGCAAAATGTGTTCATTTTTGGAGTTTTTCTGTGTCGCAAAATGGTGACGTTTTTGTAAATGTGTTTTTCTGTGGCGTTTTTCTGTGACATTTTATTTTTGTGTTCAATTTTGGAGTTTTTCTGTGGCTTTTTTCTGTAACATTTTTGAAAATGTGATGAGATTTGGCTTTTTTCTGTGACAATTTTAGAAATGTGTTCATTTTTGGAGTTTTTCTATGACATTTTCCATAAAATGTGTTCATTTCACGCAAAAACACCGGATATTGGCGTTAGTTTACACCAGAGACGCCAAATGTAGTGCCAAGGGTTAAAATACTGATTTTACTATATATATTCTTCTTCTTCTACTTTTTTATTAAAAAAAGAAAATAGTATATGCCAAATGTAGATATATGGTGTTGTAAGGTTTATACGAATCCTTGGCACATTGGCACTTGTTTTTTAAAATCGTCAGAGAAATTTTTGTGAATAGTAAAAAATATTTTTTATGTTTTGCTATTTATCTCTACTGAGATCTATGAGTAGTTAAATTTATAGTGCCAATGTGTCAAGGATTCTTGCGAACCTTTGGTGTTCTAAGGCTGACACCTTGGCACTATGTTTTTCAATTCTCAACACATTCTTTGTGAACCTTTGGTGTTCTAAGGCTGACACCTTGGCATAATCCCAGTGTCAGGATTTTCTAAAATGTGTTCATTTTTGCATTTTTATTTTCTGTTGACTCGCTGGTGGGCCCTGGTGTACAGTGAGCTAAACAGGAGGTTAGTTGTGATGAATAAAAAAGAGGCGTGGGATATAGCGTATGAGGTTAAAGGCCTCATAGATTCGACATTTGATGGCGATATATCGATGTCATACACAATGTCACCGCTGCACGTACTTGGTAACATGCCGAAGGTTTTAGCAGATCTGAAAGTGGTGTATGAGGATGCCGAGCAAGATAAATTGGACTTTATTCGCGAATATCTGAGGATACAAATATAAAAATATGGAATCATTACTGAAAACAATCAACGAAAACAAAGAACTCTTAATCATATCGGCCCCTTTCGTTCTCCAGGGTTTGTCATGGCTTGTAAAGAAGTCACCATGGGGATGGGATGATGATCTACTATCCTGGTGTATTAAGAACAAAGCAGGGATCAAGCAAGTTGCTGAGGTCATGAGGAAAAGGAAAAAGAAATGAAAACCACATTGAAAACAGTGTGGTTTTTCTTTTATGGGGTTTTGATTTTCTCCGGTGTTATATTATTTATATTTAAATTACCATTCTCGGATTATCTGAAAATGATGATGAAAAAACGGAAAATGATACGATGGACAAGGAAGAATTTATTACAAGACTCGTAACACACGAAACGAGACAAGAATACATGATTGAATCCATCGAAGACTTAAAGAATACCGTCAGGGATGGATTTAAATCTCTAAATTGCGGCCAAAATGAGGCAAAATTAAACGAATTCTACATTTGGTATACCGGAGTAAAGGGTTTAATTAAGAAAGCAAAGGGAGCCAGTATAACTGCCACAGTAGCTGCCTTCATTGCCGGAATAGCTTGGTTATTCAAGGAAATTATCACATGAACAGAAAGAAAAGATACGCTGAACCACTTAGGTCAGGAACAACGAGATTCGAGCAAGCTGAAGACTCAGATCTTGTTTATACTGTGAATTGGGCTCCTTGTGTGAGTGACATTCTGACCTCCACGTGGACTGTTGTCGATGGTGATTTGACGCTATCATCTGAGTCGATTGATACAACTAACATACGAACGTCTGTTTCTGTTACAGGTTCTCCCGGCGAAAGTATTCTTACTAACACAATCACAACGACAAGCGACGGGACAGATAAACACAAATTGCTGATCAAGATTGAAGATGATGATGTTCCGTATGTCAGTGATGATTACGGATATGGGTGTTAATTATGTCAGGGCCAGGAAAAAAGAATAATATCAAAATTAGATACCGGGCAATGTTGCTTGATTACCTAGGTGATCCCGAAAAAGATTTTCCTTTGAGAAAAGATTACATAAAAATCATGAAAGTGTCTCATAACAAGACGCTTTACAAACATTTTACCCCGGATGAAATCACCGATCTTGAAAATGAAGCAGTGGAACTCAGGAAAAGACGTGCATCAAGACAGCGATCAATTGTGCTTGAAGCTCTGTACAACAAGGCCAAAGGTTATAAAGCTAAGGTAAAAAAACCCGTCAAACTAATAGATGGATCATGGGAGCAAGCTGAACTCGAACAAGAATTTCAGCCATGCCACAAGTCAGCCAAGGAATTCCTTGACCGAACTGAAGGTAAAGTTGTTGAAAAGAAAGAGATTTCAGGACCTGGTGGTAAAGAGCTTGTGCCTATTCTGAATGTTACGTATACTCGGGAGGATGACTGATGGACGATGTATCATGGATAGCGTTGTTAACTATGATTGTAAGCTTAGTGTTAGTGACTGTTGTCAGTAAATATTTCTCCAAAAGAAAATCAAATAAATTTGAAATTGACAGAATAACACTTTGGGCAATCCTTTGTGCCTTTAGGCAAAGAGAATACAACCGTTTAAATAGTTTACCTTTTACTGCTCTGAAGTTCACTTTGAAGCTTAAATAATGTCACCAAAACTACCAGAGATTAATCTAAAGCTGCACAGGAAGCAGACTATTGCTATCGATAGCCCGGCAACAGAGATTATGTATGGTGGTGCCGCTGGTGGTGGCAAATCTCACTTAATGCGTGCAGCTTTCATAATTTGGTGTTCCAGCATTCCCGGTTTACAAGTATACCTTTTCAGACGTGTTTCAAAAGATCTAATGTCGAATCACATGGAAGGCCCAAATGGTTTCAGAAACCTACTGTCGTCGTGGTGCCTGAATGGGTTCTGTCGCATTGTTGAAAATGAGATCAGGTTTTGGAATGGGTCAAAGATCTTCCTTTGCCACTGCCAACACGAAAAAAATATGTATGATTATGACGGCGTTGAGATACATGTTCTCTGCATTGATGAACTGACACATTTCACCGAAAGAATATATCGATTTCTTCGTGGTCGTGTTCGTGCCGTCGGTCTTGGTGAGCTCCCAAAAGAATACCAAGGAAAATTTCCACGGATAATGTGTGGCACGAATCCCGGTAACATTGGTCACCTGTGGGTAAAAAAGACTTTTGTTGACAACTGTGAACCTCTTGAGATAAGAGAAATGTCAGCAGAAGAGGGAGGAATGTTGCGACAATATATTCCTGCACTTTTAGAAGACAATCCGAGCATGCTGAAAGATGATCCGACCTATGAGGCGAAGTTACAGGGTCTCGGTTCGGATGCTTTGGTGAAGTCAAAACGATATGGAATATGGGACATTGTTGAAGGTGCTTATTTCGATTGTTGGGAGAAAGATAAACATGTCATCAGACCTTTCACAATTCCTAAACATTGGACAAGATTTCGATCATTTGACTGGGGTAGTGCAAAACCGTTTTCAGTTGGATGGTACGCTATAAGTGATGGGTATTTGACACCGGATTTGACATTTTATCCAGTTGGAGCTATTATCAAGTACAAAGAATGGTACGGGTGTGAGGAAGGCAAGACAGACAAAGGTTTAAAGATGACTGTTGAAGCAGTGGCAAAAGGGATAATTGAGAGAGACAATGGTGATACTATCCAGTATTCTGTTGCTGATCCTGCTATTTTTGCAGAAGATGGTGGCCCGAGCATGTCAACTCGTTTTGCACTCAACGGTGTATATTTTAGTCGTGCTGATAACTCCAGGATACCTGGATGGGATCAGATGAGACAGAGACTCAAAGGTGATGGTGATGGTAGACCAATGCTTTATTTCTTCAGTAATTGTCACGATTCAATCCGCACAATCCCAGCACTGCAACATGATGAGAAAAAACCGGAAGACCTTGACACCAACATGGAAGATCATGCAGCAGATGAATGTCGATATGGTTGTATGAGTCATCCATGGGTCACAACTGAGAAAAAACCTGAAGAAGTTGATCGTTACTCAGAATACAATGAAGTTCATGAGGATGAAGAATGGCGAACGATTTAGAAAAATCAAGAGAAATGAATCTTGAGGATGAACTGAATAAACTTGTTGGATACGTTGATGAATATCTTGATGCAACAACTGATTCTCGTGAACTCTCACAAAAATGTCGTGACTACTATGATGGTTACCAATGGACTCAGGCAGAAAGAGACAAGTTGCGTGCAAGAAAGCAACCTTGTATCACCAACAACCGAATTAAACCTAAAGTTCAGTTTCTCCGTGGAATGGAAATGAAGACCAGAACTGACCCGAAAGCATATCCCCGAAACCCTGATGACGATGAGAGCGCAGAAGCATCAACTGACGCGCTCAGATACGTCAATGATCGCAACAGATCAACACAGAAACATTCACAAGGTTTTTTTCATTATATTGTTGAAGGTACTCAGGCTCATGAGGTCATTGTTGAGCATGTCAAGGATAAGTTTGAGATCGTCCACAACGTGATTGATTGGGATCGAATATGGTATGATCCGCACTCAAGAGAACTTGATTTTTCTGATAACCGATATCACGGGACGTTGCAATGGATGGATTGTGACCAGGGCCGTGAAGACTACCCGGATGCACCGGAAGAGGTTTGGGTGATCGATGACGGCGGGACTGAAGAAACCCACAAGGACAGACCTGAGTTCTTCACGGATAAAAAGCGAAAAAGAGTTAGAGTATTCTTTGCTTACTATTTGAAGAATATGATATGGCACTACGCAGTGTTCACTAAAGGCGGTTTCATTCGTAAACCGGCCCCATCACCATACATTGACGATTATACCGGTAAACCTGAATCACAATTCATATTCCAATCTGCTTTCTCTGACATTGATGGGAACCGTTATGGTGAAGTTGCAAGCTTTCTTGATCTTCAGGATGAAATCAACAAGCGTCGATCAAAACTGTTACATTTGATGTCAGTCAGACAGACATTTGCTAACAAAGGTGCTTCTGGTAAGAAGGCACAGGAAATCAAAAATGAACTCGCAAAACCAGACGGACACGCTGAATTTGTCTCTGGTGAGTTCGGTAAAGATTTTGGTATAATTCCGACAAATGACATGGCTCGATCACAAGCTGAGTTGCTGGAAGAAGCTAAACGGGAAATGGATTCGCAAAGCGTCAATGCTGCACTCTCCGGTGCTGATCCGAGACAATTGTCAGGTCGTGCAGTCCAGTCATTACAACAGGGCGGTTCAGTTGAAATCGGCCCACTATTCGACGGCAACAACTACTGTAAAACCAGGGTCAACATTGCTGTGTTCAACCGGATCAAGCAGTTCTGGAAACAACCGCGATGGGTGAGGGTGACTGATTCTGAAGAGAAATTGAAGTTTACCGGATTGAACATCCCGATAACACTTGAGGAAAAACTTACTGAAGAGTTCGGAGGTATCCCACCAGAACTACAAGGTGACCCAAGGTTGCAAATGCCGGTTGGTGTCAGAAACCCGGTCAACAAACTTGACGTTGATGTGATCATTGAAGAAGGGCCTGATACAATCACATTGCAGCAAGAACAGTTTGACGTGTTATCACGACTGTATGAAGCGAACCCAAACGCTGTGCCGTTTGATCTTGTCATTGAGGCAAGTCAACTTAGAAACAAAGATAAGTTGCTTGAAAGGTTAAAAGGTGGTACAGAAGAACAACAGCAAGCATTGGCCATGATGCAACAGAAGGAACAGCAGGAGCAACAGGAGATCATGAAAGCTGCTGCACTTGCTGAGATTGAAAAAGATAAGGCCAGCGCAGCCAAGGATATAAGCACAGCTAAAAAGAATATGGCTGATGCTGAGAAAACAGAAGCTGAGACGGAACAGCTTGACATTGAGACGGCTGCAAATGTTCAGCAGATTACACAACCAGGAGGAGGGATGTTTGAATGAGAAGTGATGTCATTTTAACTATGAGTCGTGAAAATAAACCAAATTATAACATTATAAAAGATCATATTTACGAGAATTATGATACTTTTTTACAAGAGTCACCATTCACCAGTGATGAGACTCTTGTTTTCATAGGTGTGATTGATAACCTTAGCTGGGAAACGTTGTATTCGTTTTTACGTGAAATCAATTGGAATCACCCGGATGAAGTGCAATTGATGATTAAGGAAAATGGATTGGATGATTATTTTCAGTCATACAGGGTGTTGTCATGATGAACAAAGGCCAACAATGGTGCACCGATACCAGGAGCAACAACATTATTTTGATAACACTTTGTTCCACAGGTGATTTGTCAAATCCTCGTTGGGATGTTTATGGTCATAGAGGGGTAAGTTACAATGATTCATTAGGATCGTTTGATAATAGAATTGATGCTTTATTATACTGCCACACATTCAATGTTCCGGTTTTCGAAGGGTCAGCAGACAAAACAGTGATACAAGAATTTTTGGCAAGTGATTTACATAAACAAGATGGTTACAGGAACGGTGCATGAATCATAACATATTACCGAAACAATACGACCAATACGAGTGGATAGCCAAGCAATTCGGCAAAGTTAAAGGAGTTGAGGCTGTCCTGATGAATGTTAATGCCGATGGTGTAGACCTTGTTGCCACTAATCTCAAAACAGGTAAGCAGAGTAAAGTTTACAATTTTCCATTGAGACGGTTGTTTTTCGTCGATTACACCACGTCCAGTGACACACCGCATCCGTATGATGTGATGGAACTTGACGACCCTCGGGCAATGGTGAAACTGGCTGAAGTTAAAATGTATCATTTTTTTAAGGAGTAGAATATGTTATCAGGTCTTGGTGCACTTTTAGGAGTCAGTCAACATACTCTAAGAATGGAGCAAGAAAAATATTTTAATCGAATGAAAAAACAAGCAATGAACGAATTCAGGAATACAACTTTTGATAATGGTGATATCATTGACGCTGAATTTAAAATTGTTGATATTAAACAAACAACGTTTGAAAAAGGAGTAGGATAGATGGGTGAACAAAAAGCGTCCTTGGTGTTTTTCGTGGTGGTCGCGTTCATATCTTTATGTATGGTCATCATGTCATCATGTATCACAACAAACTCAAAAATTACAGTGACTGATCCGAATGGTAACTGTGTGACGTTTACTGAGGATCAGATTGACATCAACCTTAAACAACTTGAAAAGGACGGTTACACAGTTGATATTGAGTCGACTGTTGAACTGGATGAGGAGTAAGAATTGAAAAAGTACATTGGTGTAAAAACGATTAAAGCACTTTCCATGAACCGGGGTGACTATAACAAGTATCGCGGGTGGAAAATACCG
>Ga0180432_10007688_pt1 | contig 13621 bp, 8 predicted proteins | sample SS_ome_10_FD_132414 | JGI IMG/M metagenome (GOLD analysis project Ga0180432, IMG submission 132414) | Hypersaline lake sediment archaeal communities from the Salton Sea, California, USA - SS_1_MS_2 metaG | ecosystem: Environmental > Aquatic > Non-marine Saline and Alkaline > Hypersaline >...
AATGGCTGGCGAAGCAGCGCAGGGAACTCGACGGGCCGCTCGAGACAGCGCTCGTGGCGGAGCTCGAGCATCTGGAGTATCTCGAGATGCAGCGGGGTGCGCTGGATGCCGATATCGACCGGTATGCCGGGCAACCTCCGTACCGTGGCGTGGTCGAGGCACTGTGTTGTCTCAGAGGCGTGAAGACACTGACGGCGATGACATTGTTATCGGAGATCGGTGATATCAACCGGTTCCCCTCTCCCCGGGCCGTGATGGCCTACTTCGGTCTTGTTCCCACTGAGCGTTCGAGTGGAGAGAGGGAACGAAAGGGTCCGATCACCAAGGCTGGCAACTCACATGCGAGACGGATCCTGGTCGAGGCCGCCTGGAACAACCGGCATAGTGCCGCAGCAGATCTCATCCTTAACAGACGCAGGCAAGGACAGCCGCCCGAGGTAGTGGCAATCGCCGTGAAAGCCCAGCATCGCCTCTCTCGTAAGTTCCGCCGCCTCGATCAAAAAAAGCACAGACATGTCGCCATCACCGCCGTCGCACGCGAGCTCTGCGGTTTTGTCTGGGCAATAATGAAAGCAGCGCCCCAGTATCGGGACGCTGCTTAGAATGTTTTTGAGAGGAGGACTCGCGATAGGAGAATCCTCGTTTCAGGTATGCGGTATGAGCCCTGACTCTAACCCGCGGTCCTAGTGTGAGGCAGCTCCGGACGAACAAAGTGAAATGCGGTACACAACCCGCGAATATCAGCTTGATGATCGTCGGTAACTGTCCTCCTCTCTTCTTACATAACGGTTGACACCAGCCGGATCCATATCACCTGATAAGAAGCATCTTTCTCGATCTGGTCTCCTTGCCGGCCTTGAGGCCGTAGAGGTAAACTCCCGATTCCACGGGTTTGCCGCTTCCGTTCAATCCGTTCCATGTCACCGATTGCGGACCGGCAGCCTGCTCCCCATCGAATAGACGGCGGATCACGTGCCCCGATGGATCGTATACGGTCAATTCCACGTGGCAGTTCACCGGCAGGTAGTAGCTTATGGTGGTCGATGGATTGAACGGATTGGGGTAATTCTGCCGCAGCGACAGCTCCGCTGCCGGCGGTGTTATCGTTTCGGTGGTGAAGAGGATGTCCCTTTCTCCATCCAGCTCGAAGAACACCCTGTAGACATAGGTCACACCCGGCATACAGCCCGTGTCGTCGTACCTGAACGTCAATCCCTCCCGTGAGAGATTCTCGGCCGCCAGATCAACAAAGTCATCACCCGGGAACACCGCCCGTGATACCGCGAAAGAGGCGTTATCATCAATCTCGGAGAGCGTCCACTCTATCACCACAGAGGAACCGCCGAACGAGGCACAGTGGCTCTGCACCAATGTGGCGACGAACTCGCCCTCGAATGTTACGCGCCTGGCATATATATCCTTATCGCCGAAGACCCGATCGTCTTCCCAGGCGATTATGGCGCCGTCGGCACCGTCTGTCACGATCATTGGCAGATTCTGCGAGTTTTCCGCCGTGCAGACGGCTATCCCGTCCGTGCTCCACCCAACTGCGCCGAGCGAATCGATCCGCTGGGTGTAGACGTCGTTCCCCATGGCGGAACGGCTGTCCTCCCATGCGAGGATGGCCCCCTTGTCGGAGACGGAGAGCAGAGAGATCGCATCGCTGCTGCCTGCCGCCGTGCATATCGCCACGCCGTTAACAGGCCACTGGGCGGTACCCGAACCGTTCACGCGCTGGGCGTAGCAGTCGTAATCACCGTCGCGCTGATCGATCCACGCCACTATCGCACCACCCTCACCGTCGCCGCATATCCCGCAGTACGCCTGCCAGATGTCATCGACGCCGTCGTCGGTGAGCTGGACCCCATTGGCCGTCCAGAGCATGTTCCCCAGGGTGTCCACACGCTGCACGTATATATCGTACCACGACCTGTGGTCATACCAGACGACCACCGCGCCGCCGGACCCGTCGGGTGCCATGCGGGGACCGTACTGGTTCCCCGAGGCGTTGCAGACGGCCTCGCCGTTCGCCGTCCACAGCACCGACCCGCCCGCGTTCACACGCTGTGCGAAAATGCCCCCGCTTCCCCAGTCGATCCATGAGAAGATGCCGCCTCCGTTTAGGTCGGAAACAACATGTGCCTCCTCGCGAAGGAAGGAGATGCCCGTGCTGAGCGGTACTCCCGAAGCGGTCCACAGGACGGTACCGTCGGAATCGATCCGCTGACAGTATATATCATCCCATTCGCTGTTCACCCTCTCGTCCTGCCAGACGAGCAGCGCCCCTCCCGCGCCGTCGGGGCACATGTCGTTCAATCTCTGGTGAGCCGTTTCCGTGCAGACCGGTTCGCCGTTCTCCGCCCACAGGATGTCGCCGTTCGGCGCCACGCGCTGCGCATAGATGTCGCGCACGTTGCTGGCGCGCGCATCGGTCCACGCTATTATCACCCCGCCGGCCCCGTCCGAACATATACGGGGACCGTACTGACCGTATGAAGCCGTGCAGATCGGAATGCCCTCCTCCGCCCATAGCCTCCTGCCGTTCTCATCAACCCTCTGGGCCCAGATATCCGGATAGCCCCTCCTGTCCTCCCAGGCGATGTACGCACCGCCCGAGTCGTCAGGACAGATCACCGGGTACTCCTGATCCCCGGAATAGACGCAAACGGGGGCCCCGTCCGTCGTCCAGCCCGCATGAAGCGAAGGCGCACCGACTACGGCGCAGAGAAGAAAGACGGGAATGTAAGCCTTAGCTCGTTTACTCATGCTTCAACTCCTCTCCGCCACGTATGTGACTGTGTTTTAATGATCTTATCCCGTATTCGCCGGCCGATTGTAACACAACGGCAGCCGTATGGCAAAGAGGCATTTTCCTATATAGAAGTTGAGGGAGAAGGATCCCACGATCCTCCTCCCCCCGCCGGGAATCCCCGCAAATCCGGCTCGAGAGCCTTTTGGCACCAGGAGCTATGCCAGCTACAGCTGGAAGAGATACTGCACCTTCATGAAGTACTGCCTGTCGGTGAGCTCCCATCCCTCCCTGCTGTAATCATCAGGATTCATATCCCTGTAATCGATCGTGGATCCGATGTAGAACATCGTCAGTGAATTGATCCTGTAAGTAAGCAGGGGATCGAAATCCCACTTCCTGAAACGGTCGTTGTACTGGGTTACAAGCCGCATGGAGAACTCACGCGAGAACTGAAGGGAAAGACGCGACCAGAAGACCGACTGCGAGAACAGCCTTTTCCCGGTATCGATATCGTCACTCTTTATATAGTTAAAAGAAGTCTCGATCAAAAGACGGTCTATGGGCCTTATATCCGCCCACAGGCCGTAGGTGAGCTGCTCCCCCATAACGAGATCCCGGCGTGCGATGCGGTGGCCGTAGTTTATGTTGCCCCCGAAGCCCAGCGCACCGCTGGGCTGCGTGAACAGTCAGGTGTGGAACTGCCAGATATCCTCGAAGTATATCCCATGAAACAGCTCGTTGCTGAGCAGCAGATTCGAATGGATGCCTGTCTGGCCGGCCCTGAAATCGACCTCGTAGTCGATATTCAGCCACTCGTCCTTTCTCACGCTGTCGAAATTCCATTTGCGGCCGAAATTGGCATTGAACTCCATATCCTCGAGTATCTCGCTGTCCTCGAACCGTATGATCCCACCCACCCAGGAGTGGGCCTGGCGCTTGTTGTTCGACGGCTCGTATCCGTTGTCAGCCCGGAAGGTCGGGCTGAGCTCGTTGTACTGCAAGCCGGCCCAGTAGTTCTCCGTGCTCCTGCTCAGTTCCGCCAGCAGTCCGTGGCCGTAGAAGGATTCGCCGTCGAGCCTGGCGGTATACCTACCGCCTTCGAACATCATAGCATTCAATTCGTCGCCGGTAAGGTTCGGATTATCAACCTCCTCGGTATGCGTTCCTATCACCTGAAGGGTAAGCGAATTGCTGGTGGAAAGGCGCATCCTGCTGTCGAGACCCACGAGGGAGCCCGAGCCGCCGCTGTCGAAACGCCTGTCTGTGGCTATCAGGCCCACGTGCGACTGCTCGCCCAGATCATGCTTGACCCGAACGATATTCGAGTAGCTCTTCCCGTTCTCCACGGTTTCGCTGCTCTCCTCGAACGGGAGGGTTATGACCGAGTGCTCGTCGCGCGCAGTGAGAACGGCCATGCTGTTGGCGCCCCTTCGCCAGGTCATCTTCCCGGCAACAAGAGGATCGTTAATAGACCTTGTGTACACGGCGTTGAAATAGGTTTCGAACAGGTCGCTTCCCTCCTGAAAGAATGGGCGCCGCTCCTCGTAGAAAAGGGCGAATGTGGAGTTGACGTCGATCTGGGCGACGTCGGCTTCCACCTGGCTGAAATCGGGATTGATCGTGGCCTCGGCCGTAAGCTCCGATGAAATATCGTATGAGATCCCCAGAGCGAGGTCTCCGTCCGGGTCATCGTTATCGAAATATCCATCCCCGTTCATCGAACCTGCCTGATAGGCAACCACCGCCGGCAGGAGCTCGAAGCCGGCACCGGGTTTCACACCCGAAACGCCCGTTACGGTCCCCCACTGGCAGGGCCAGCAGTTCTCATCGCGGTTGTATGCCGCCCATGAATACTGGTACCGCGACTCCCTGGGGCGGTTACGCCAGAAATCCATGCGCCATTCCTGATCCTCACGGTCGGGAAAGCGCAGGCTGTGGAACGGGATGGCCATCTCGACCACATAGCCGAAATCTGTCACCCTGCCCGCCGTCTCGAAGATCATGTCGTACGATATATCTTCGCCGTTGGTCGAGGAGAATAGAAGATCCCCGGGGATGCCGTAAGGATTGGACGATATCTCGTAGGCCAGTGTTGCCTCGCCGTAGGTGTCCAGGCACAGTATCACGTAATCATCCGAGAATATGCGGTCCCTCTCGCAGAAGGAGGCCCTTACCTCTGCCGGATCATCGTAGCAGAGCCAGGCAACGTAGAGATTCTCGTCATCGTAGGTGATCAGCACCTCGGTGTTGACGTCGGGCTTCGTCTGGTCACCGGGATTGTGCTCACAGAAGTTGTCCGCCTTGGCGGCCCCGCGCCAGCCCGGATCCCCGAGGTCCCCGTCGATCTCTATCGGACCGGCTGCACGAGAGACCTCGAGCCGTGGATGGTAGACCGGCACAAAAACGTCATCGGCCCAGGCCGGAGAGATGGATACGGCTAGCGGGACCGGTAGAAGTAGGCACAGCACTCCCCAGCAACGGAAATATTGTTTTGTCGACATAGATCTCCCCTTCTACAATGTACATTTGCAGATAGGGCCTCTTGAGATAGCGTGCTCGGCAGCTTAATTAATCATACGAAAGTCCCGCCGACAGGTTTCAATAACATGTGAAATTTCTTATGTAAATTACATCGTCACCGGAGGCGGAAGGGCTGAGGCCTGCGGTAGGTCAGCGATCTCCACAGCCACTCGGCCGGCCCGAAGCGGAAACGGCCCAGCCAGAGCGGGGACCAAACGAGCTGCGCAATCCATACGGCAAGAATCACGATGAGGTGGTGCACGCGGTCCAGGCGGCCGTACAGGCCGAATCCGTGCCCGTAGAATATCGTCGTGCATATAGCGGTCTGCATCAGGTAGTTGGTCAGGGCCATCCGCCCGGTCGCTGCGAGCGTTTCCGTTAATTTGCGGAATATGCCGCATCTAGAGACCAGCATAATGATCCCGATGTAACCGTTCGCGAGAAAGATGCTCCCCCAGTAGTTGTACTGCGCCCCGAGGAACATCGAGTACTCCATCGACCAGCCCGCCGCGAAGTTCTTGTAGGTCCCCGTGATTATGAGGGACAGACCGATCAGAAAACCGATAGCCGCCTGCCAGAGGTAGAACCTGCCGGAGCGGGCCCCGGTCAGGATGCCCCATTTATAGAATGACATACCAACGAGCATCAATCCGCATGAACGCCACCCCGACTGGATCAAGAACAGAAACACCTCCATGAACAGTGCCATCGACGCCCTCGGCCCCAGCTGGCCCAGCCAGCCGGCCCTGTGTGCATCGATATCCTCCGCGATGATCGTAATATCAGGTCTCCACGATTCCATGTTGCCCTGTATAGCCTCCTGCGGCCAGTAGGGCATGCTTAGACCGAACATCGTGTACAGAAGCGAAGCGAATGCGAAGATCGCCAGCCCTATGACGAGGAGCTTTACGGGTGAGAGCTTGCGGAACAGATAGACGAGAAGCGCGCAGAGACCGTATGTTACGAGAATATCACCGTACCAGAGAAGGTAAGCGTGCGCTAGCCCTATGATTATGAGCCACATGGTTCGACGGTAGTGAAAACCGCGGGCGCTGATCCCACGACCCTCTATTTTCCCCGTCATAAGAACGATACCGGCCCCGAAGAGCATTGCGAAGATCGTCATGAACTTCTTGTCGGCTATGATATGGCTGATTATCCAAACCCATCTGTTGATCCCCGATAGATCTCCGTAGGCCGTGGGATTGATATAAGCAGCGGTAATCATCGAAAAACTCTGCACGTTCATGATGAGTATGCCCAGCACGGCGAAGCCGCGCAGGGCATCGATCGCGACGATCCGTTCGGAAGCCGCCGTAGGGGTACTCGTCACCTCTGGTTCTCCCAACTTCAAGACTCCCTTTCTATCATACTCGTATCGGGTGCTGGAGCGAGAAAGGCCGCCACTCACCGCTCCGCTGATATTACGGTGAGAGGTGTGACTATCGATGAGACGTCGTAGTCATTATCGGCGAGGTGGTCGATTATCGCACGCCCGACCCACTCCGGATCCGGAAGATCGCTTTCACTGCAGGGGGATGTATGGCCCGCGACCTCCGAGACACTCAGCTCGCTCCTGCCCAGATCCAGCTCGTAGAACCTGTTGCAGAGGTAGATCCCCACCGTTCCTATCGAATAGAACGGAGGACCCGTCTTCTTGCTGTCCAGCTCCCGTCCCCTCTTGGTGCGCACCATTATCCCCGCTTTCCTCGTCACGGTGAAGATGTAGCGGAAAGGATCGATCCCGGGTTCGAGCAGGGACATCCCCCCCATCCACTCCGGCTGCTCTATATTGAGATAATCCAGTATAGTGGGAGCGATATCCAGGTTCTGGACATTCGAAGCTATGCGGCCCCTGTGCTCCCCTTTCGGGAAGAGGATTATCAGGGGGACACGCGTGTCCACCCTCCAGCGCTGACCGTGGTCGGTGCATATGACGATAACGGTGCTGTCCAGTTTCCCCCTGTGCTCCAGGCCCTCGATGATCCTCCTCATCTGCCCGTCGAAGTTGAGGATCGCATCGTCATAGAAATCGGTCATCCAGGGCTTTGCCTCGTTCTTGCCCCTGGAGAAATGCCGGTTGCTTATCCTGAACTTTGGGCCGTGCGTCCCGAGCAGATGCACGTGCGCGAAAACCGGGGAGGAGGGGCGCCCGTCGATGAAGGAGAAAAGCTCGTCTATCCTGTACTTGTCATGACTCGGCTGCTTATTCTTCGTCTCGACCACCTCCCGCATGGGGTTCTCCATCCTGCGCACTCCCAGCAGATGGCTGGTACGGTCATCGAGACGCTCGCGCATCTTTCGCAGGAAGTAGTAATCCTTGTCGAGCAGCAAGCTGAAGTGATCCGATATCGAACTCTCCTTGATATCCCTGAAGTTGGCCCTGTGGAACGACTTGAGCATATTCAGATCGGCCGGATCGGCGTGATGGCGTACGCTTACATCCACGTTCCTGTATCCGTATCTCCTCAGTATACCCGGCAGGTGCTGGTACGCGTCCTCTCCCCTGAGGATGTCTGGCGCATAGAGAAGCCTCGTCCGTGTGGGAAGCTTGCCCGTGAACATCGAGGCTATCGAGGCCCCCGAAGTGCCCGAGTTCACGAAGCAGTTCTCGCAGAAGAGCCCCTTCCCGGCGAGCTCGGTTATATACGGAGTCGTCTCGCGGTCATAGCCGTAGGCCGACATGTTAGAGGCGTTCAGCCCGTCGCTGGAGATCACGATGATATTCGGCCGCCACTCCAGCGGCAGTATGTCCTCCTCGTCATCGGAGGGCGGTCTGGAGAAATTGAAGGTGCCCGCCGCGATCAGCACCGATACCGCGAACACCCCCGTTGCGATGTAGGCGAGCCTCCGGCAGAGGGAGGACACCAGCAGCCTGGCCCTGATGTCCCGCATGAGCTGGTACGAGAACGCCAGCAGGACCAGGATAAGAAATCCGTAGGCCAGCTTCTGTACACCCTCCGTCATCCTGATGCCGAATTTGAACACGGTATAGGTGAAATTCTCCACGAGCAGGAGCATCGAGCACGCAAGCACGAGTGAAGGTATCAACGAAGCGACGGTCGAGCAGATTCCTCTCAGGATACGGTTCTTGAAGATGACCGCCGGAACCCAGGCGACGGTGATGCCGGCTATCCCCGCAGCAACCAGTGGTATTGGCGCTACGAACAGTATCTGGAGGTTGCTTATAAGGCCGGTCTTGGACATGAAAGAGGGCTTCGTGATGAAGAAGAGCCATTCATTGAGCACGTAGAAATAGACGACCGCCGCGGTCAGAACGGCATGTATGATCCACTCCCCCTTAACGCCCGGAGCTTGACCGGACACATTCTCACGATCCTTCATGGATTCCATACCCCTACCATCCCTCGGGGATTCATCGCCGGCAAACCTTGTTATGCAGCACATCGGTTATGCTGTAACACCGGCTGCAGCCGACATATACAGTGTAAACGGCTTATTATCCGCCTATCGTATCACAATACCGAGGGAAAGATCAATAACGGCTATTCTCAAACTCATCTTCGGTCTCCCTATGACATTGCAGCGGAGACATTATCAGTTGAAAAAAATCCGCATCGGTATTATAATCGGCCCCGCTGGTCCTTGATCGCAACAAGATCCAAGCGGCATTATATCCGAATCAATGAACTCTCGTTGCTCAGACCGACATCTTATCAACCATACACCATCCGGCCGGCTTGCTGGATTCACCGTGAGCCCTCGACCTGCGTCGTTCGGATCATGGAGCCGGAGCGGCCGATGACGGGAACAACCTGGCTTGGTGCCGGGATGCCGGGAAGACGGAAGGAGGTGATCGTTTTACGAAGAGGTGTTCCGGATCGCCGTGATCTCGTAAATAACCGTTACTAGAAGAGGGGTAGTACTATGAAAAGGATAATCGTAGGAGTCTTTCTTCTCCTGTTGCTGATCTCAGTGGCGGCCCTCGCACTGGACAACAGGGAAATATCAGTTTTTGAGAAACAATACAAGGCCATCTATGTTCCGTTCCAGTCCCCGCCACCGTCGATGTATTACGTTCCCAACAGGATGGTCCTGAAGCTCAAGCAGGAAACCGCGGAGAGCAAGATCGTGGACGAGGAGAGCAAGATCGTGGACGGGGAGAGCATCGATGCGGAGAGGCTGGAGAACCTCGAGTATCTGAACAAGAAATACGGCGTGAAGGCCTTCGTGCGCGAGTTTCCAGAGAGCCCGCGGGCTTTGAGCCGATCGAGCGAGGTCGATCTCTCAAGATACTATATCGTGGAATTCGACAAGGAGCACAAGCTGCAGGATGTCATGAGGGCCTACAGCGCGAACGCGAGTGTCGAGCATGTGGAGCCCATAGGGATCCATCCGATCCTCGAGGTCATCCCGAACGACCCATATTTTCTCACCGACCAGTGGAACTTCAAGGATACCGACGACAACGATGTGGATGCGACCGACGCATGGGAGCTCGAGACGGGTGACGAGACGATCATACTGGGAGACCTCGATACGGGGCTTCAGTACAACTCGAGGGACCTCGGCGGCCTTTCCCCCTATACGGACGGAAACGTATGGATCAACTGGGATGAATACAACGGCAGCGCGGGTGTGGATGACGACGGCAACGGATACGTGGACGACTGGGTAGGCTGGGATTTTGTCGACAACATAACCGGCGCATGGCCCGGAGAGGATGCGGACACGCCGGACAACGAGCCTACCGATTTCAACGGACACGGCACGCATGTCGGCGGCATCATGGGCGCTATAACGAACAACGGCGTCATGGTGGCCGGCCTGGCGGGCGGATGGAACGAGACCGCCAGCTCACCCGCTAACGGGGTCAAGATAATGGCGCTCCGAATCGGCTGGTCGGGTAACTACCTCGGGCAGGAAGTGGGTTACGTGCGCATGGACTTCGCTGCCCAGGCGATATACTACGCCGTGAACAAGGGCGTAACCGCGATAAACTGCAGCTGGGGCTCATCCAATTCGGGCGGGCTCGGCGCCGCCATAGACTACGCCATCAGCCATGGCGTGGTGGTGGTGCACGCGGCGGGCAATGACGGCAACAGCTATGCCGATTATCTGGGCTCGCGTACCGATGTCCTTAACGTGGCCGCCACCGATTCGAGCGATGTCAGGGCCTACTTCTCCAATTACGGGACGTGGGTGGACCTGGCCGCGCCGGGCGTCGACGTGCTGAGCACATATTCCTACCACTACAACCCGGGCTACATCGCCTGGGTGTCAGGCACATCGCAGGCGTCACCCCACGTGACGGCCGCTGCGGGGCTCCTGAAATCCTACGATGCTGCGCTTACAGGCCAGGAGATCTTCGACCTGATAGTGGGACACACCGACAACATCGACGCCGCCAATCCGGGCTACGAGGGACTTCTCGGCAGCGGGCGGCTGAACGTGTTCAGATCGCTGGACGCAGCGGTGGCCCCATCGGTTACCGTGATTCAGCCGAACGGGGGCGAGGTGCTCTACATAGGGCAGCAGTACGACGTCATCTGGGATGCCTCCGATAACGTGGGGATAGATTCCACGCTCATAGACTACTCGGTGGACAGTGGTGCAAACTGGACCAGGATCGCCACCCTGGCCGGCAATCCCGGCACATACACCTGGACCGTCTGCGGACCTCCCTCGACCACATGCAGGATGATGGTCACCTGCTACGACGCCGAGGGTAACAGCGGATCCGACATGTCGGACGACGATTTCTGCCCGCCGTACATGGCGGCGGGGCCCGACGGCAAGAAATCCGGACGCGGCTTCGCGGTTGCGGGCGTTGAAGAAGCGGATGTACCCAGGTTCGAGTTCGCCCTCACGCAGAACCACCCCAATCCCTTCAACCCCGTGACGAGGATCTCCTACTCGCTTCGCGAAAACTGCCACGTGCGACTGGAGGTCTACGATGTGCTCGGCAGGAAGGTGTGCACACTCGTCAACGAAGCCCAGAAGGCGGGCGAGAAATCCGTAGAGTGGAACGCAACGGGCATCTCCAGCGGAGTGTATTTCTACGTGCTCCGGGCTGGTGAGTTCGAACAAACGAGGAAGATGGTGCTCATGAGGTAAATCGCATCTCACCTGTTTAAGCCGGACCGTCGAAGAACCCGGTTGCCCAAGTTGTTATAGGCTGAGCGGCCGGGTTTTTTTATGCCGGCCGCCGGTAAAAGAATTTTATTGGCTAACTGTTTAATATATATTAGAGTCATTCATCCTGCGGTCCGAAATCGTCATGATGGATGATTATCGGTATGCAAGAGGATGATTGCATCACCGCTACGCGACAGCGCTAAGTCCCGTATACCATCGTATCTAGGCAACCGCCGGGCATAGGCCCGGCACGGTTCAAACGAAAGAGGTTTTCAGGCATGGAACAGGCGAAAAAGCTACTGAAGGATTCAGCCGCCGTTCGATTCACCGTTCTTTTCATGATCAGCATCCTGATGTTCGGCACCTACTGGTTCCAGGACGGCCTCGGACCCCTGAAGGGGCTGTTCGAGAGCCAGCTGGGATTCACCAGCTCACAGTTCGGGCTGCTCATCAGCTCGACCACATGGGCGAACCTGGCCCTGATGATCATCCTCGGCGGTATCGCCCTCGACCGCTGGGGAATCCGCAAGACCGGAATCATCCTGGCCGTTATCGCCACAGTCGGCGCATTCGTTGTGGCATTCGGCTCGAAGGGAACCTTCGGAACCTCCAAGAAGGCCATGCTGATCTCCATGGTGATAGGCCGTATCCTCTTCGGAATAGGACTGGAGACGACATGCGTGCTCATAAGCCGCACGATCGTCAAGTGGTTCAAGGGCAAGGAGCTGGCCTTCGCGATGGGACTCAACCTGCTGGTCGGCCGGTTGGGCTCCTTCTGCGCAATTTCGTTCGGCCTCGATATAGCCGACGGGAATATAGACGTCGCCCTGGTCACATCCGCCTCCATCATATTCATCGGTACGCTCCTATTCCTCGCCTACCTGATCTTCGACGTCAGGCTCGACAGGCAGATGGCCGTCGAGACCACAGAGAGCGAGGAGGATAAATTCAAGTTCGGCGATCTGGTCAAGCTGCTCACCGACCATTCGTTCATCTACATATCACTTCTGTGCGTGGCCTTCTATTCGGCCGTGTTCCCGTTCCTTCAGTACGCCCCGGACCTGCTTGTCAACAAGTTCGGCTTCACCTTCGCCATGCCCAATATGGACGGCATGTCATTCTGGGAGAAGGTGGTGGCGTTCTTCCATAACGGGCCGAAGGTCAGTGGGCTGATCCCGCTCGGCACGATGGTATTCACGCCGATCTTCGGCAGGCTCGTCGACAAGAAGGGCAGGGCGGCATCGATAATGATCATCGGCTCCGTCCTCCTGATCTACGCACACATCACGCTGTCGATCCTAAACAACATCTTTCTCGGCTACACCGGGCTATTCGCGCTGGGCATCGCATTTTCGCTCGTGCCCGCGGCCATGTGGCCTTCGGTCGCCAAGATCGTCGCGGAAAACAGATTGGGAACCGCATACGCGACGATGTTCACCATACAGAACTACGGGCTCTCGGCCTTCTACTGGGGAATAGGGAAGGTGCTCGATGTGTTCAATCCGGAGGTCGTATCACAGATACAGAGCACAAGGCGGGAGCTTCTGGCAAAGGGGCTCTCGGTGGGGGACGTTTCGCAGAGGATAGACGAGATGCGAATGGCCGGCGAGATCCAGCCCTACAACTACACCATCCCGATCCTCATGCTGGTGGCGCTGGGCGTGATATCGATATTCCTGGCATTGCAGCTCAAGAGGGCCGACAAGCGGCAGAACTACGGCCTGGAACTCCCGTCCAACCATTAGGCCGGATGAGCCGCCGGGCGGTTGGAAAATCTATCAATAAAAAATGGAAAGCCGGCCTTGGTCGGCTTTCCATCATTTTTTACTCGGCAAACCGGCCTGCCTGCGGCTTGCCCTCGAGGCTCCGATCTCTAGTAACCGCGCCTGAAGCCCCCTCCTCTGCCCCCGCCACGTCCGCCTTCGCTGCGTGGGCGGGCCTTGTTGACGTTCAGTGCGCGTCCCTGGAGCTCCTTCTGGTTCATATTGTCGATCGCCGCCTGGGCCTCGGTATCATCGGTCATCTCGACGAATCCGAACCCCTTTGAGCGGCCTGTATCCCTGTCCGTAATGATCGCTACGGATTCCACCTTGCCGTGAGCTTCAAAAGCCGTCCTCAGGTCATCCTCGCTGGTCTCGTAGGACAGATTGCCTACATAAATCTTCATTGCGACCTCCCAGTAGGTCTCAAGTTACAAAAAACAAAACGTCTAGTAGTTTTTAGGAAGAAAAGTAAGTAAAACCCCTATTG
>Ga0180432_10007689_pt1 | contig 13617 bp, 15 predicted proteins | sample SS_ome_10_FD_132414 | JGI IMG/M metagenome (GOLD analysis project Ga0180432, IMG submission 132414) | Hypersaline lake sediment archaeal communities from the Salton Sea, California, USA - SS_1_MS_2 metaG | ecosystem: Environmental > Aquatic > Non-marine Saline and Alkaline > Hypersaline >...
ATCCTTCCTCCTTCAAGCGAACAAACAATTCTAAACATTTTAGTTGTTCAGTCAAGCGTGAAACCGATGACCAAAACAGAGATTGTTCTCAGACGGACCGTGCGGACTCGCGAGGTTGCGCAAGGAACAGCGTGGCCACCTGGGGACGATCGATCGTCCCGCTGCATTGCTCGATCGTCGTTCCGACTGCCCCAAGGAGTCGATCGAGCGCTGCGGGCTCCAAAGCGAGATGGTCGGAGAACGTTCGCAGAAGGGTTGTGTATTCCATCTTTGTGTAGGAAGCCACCCACGGATATTGGCGGATCTCTGGCTTGAGGAACAGGCCGGAGGCATCGATCTCTCTCATGGTTCTCTCGACGCGCTCTTCGAGCGGTCTTCGTCCCGGACGCCGACAGAGCTGTGGTGCATGAGTGCGATACAGCTTGTGCAGTGCCCGATAGACCGGCGTGTTGCTTCCTGGGAAGAGGTTCCAGATCAATGCCAAATGCCCATCCGGGCGGAGCGCTGTATGTGCCTTCGGATACCCGATCTCCGGATCGATCCAATGGAACGCTTGCGCCGATGTGATCAGATCGAACGTATCGGGCTCCGGCTCCCATCGCTCGAAATCTGCACAGATCACCGTGGCGTCCAGGTACGGATTGAGGTTCTCGGAAGCGATTCGGGCCAGGTCTTCGCCGAGCTCAACGGCCACTATCTCATACCCGCGCGCAGCAAGCGGGGCCGTCAGCTGGCCGGTCCCACAGCCAATCTCAAGGATCCTGCCGGCATCGGGAATCGCAGATTGCCGAATGAGATCTTCGATCAGCGCCTCAGGATAGCCGGGACGAATGGCGTCGTACTCGTTCGCACTTCGATCGAACAACCTCCGGTCGTCGCGGCGAAACGTCATCGCTGTCTCCTTTCCCTCCCGCTCATTCGAGCGTCGCTGGGCGGCATTATAGGCAAGGCAATCGCTCTCAGCGAGATTGCGATAGAGCACCGCGCACTCTACAGTGGGGCATCTTCCCGAGGAGTCGCCGAGGTGGGAAATGCTGCCGCTCAATCTTCATCGATGGGATCTTTCCCCAAAGCAGGCCGTGCAGCTACAGCTGCGTCTCGCAAAGCAGCTTCTGCTGTCGTGGGACGATCGAGAGGTTTCATCGGTCGCCGGCATTGATGTCTCTGTGAAGGCTGGACGTGCGCGCGCAGCGATCGTCGTTCTAGGCTTCCCAGATCTGGCTCCACTGGAGGCGGCAACAGCGGGCGCGGATGCCGCCTTCCCTTACGTGCCCGGCCTGCTTACCTTCCGCGAGGGACCGGTGATTCTTGCCGCATGGAGAAAGCTGTCCCTGCAACCGGATCTCCTCCTGTTCGACGGCCAGGGGATCGCGCACCCACGAGGCATGGGACTCGCCGCCCACATGGGTCTGTGGCTCGACCGCCCGAGCATCGGCGTCGCGAAATCGCGGCTCTACGGGGTACACGAGCCTCTCGGGCCGAACCGCGGCGATCGGGCCACGCTCTTCGATCCGAAGCATCCCGACTGCGTCTTGGGAACCGTCCTCCGAACTCGCACAAACGTGAGTCCCGTCTTCGTCTCACCCGGTTGTCGAATCGATGTCGAGCACGCCGCAGCGTTCACATTGGCGTGTTGCACGCGGTACCGTCTTCCGGAAACGACCCGATGGGCCCATCGAGTAGCGGGCGGCGCATCGTTCCAAACGTAGGTGGAGCAGCACATGCCGCTGCCTCATGTCTTGCGAGAGACGTTGCCGAGACGTTGCCGAGCATGCTCTCCCGGCATGATTACGGACACGCCACAAGATACGAAGGAGATCGATGATGGACTCGATCGGTGTTCAGGCCAAGTGGGTGGGACCGCAGACCGTCGCCGCCAAGCGATGCTTCGCCCATGATCAGCAGGATATTCAGACAGCCATTAAAGAACTGAGGAAGAGGGTCGGCACAGCCGCAGATGGCTCGCCGATCTGCCTCTTCCTGCGACACGATCCCGAGAAGGGATTCGAGGTGGAGATTGCCTTTCCCGTGGAGGCTGGCTCCTCGATCGAGGAGGTTCAGGTCAAGGAGCTTGCCGGAGATCACGTGCTCTGGGCCGTGCACGCCGGACCACACACGAAGTCCGACGGTATCTCGGGACTCCGCGAGACCGCCGAGAAGATGTGGAGTTTCATCGCGGAACGCCACCTCCTCGCCGGGGATAATCCTACGCGCTACGTCTACCTGGAGGGTCCTGAGACGCACGGCGATCATCCCGACCGCTTCATCACCGAGATCCAGATCTCCTACCATTTCCCGGTGTGGATCGAGTCACTCGAGAAGGGGCTGACGGAGCAAACCGACGCAGACACAGCCATCGCCGTTGCCGCCGGAGCAGACGCTGTCCGCCATGACTTCGATGCCGAGAAACTGCGTTCCTGGGTGCTTGGGGCGCTTGAGCGTCTCGACGAGAGCGTCCCATGCGAGCGAACGCGCGCCTGTGTTCTCAATGGCTGCGCCCACCACTACCCGAAGGTTCAGCTGCTACGGATGAAGGCGGCGTATGAAGAGGAAGGAGACATCGTTCGTTTCATCGAGCGGCTGAACCGCGACGATGACCTGTTCCCCTCTCGTATCTTCTGGAAAGAGGGAACCCCGAAGCACATCGTCTACACCGAGAAGCTCATCCCACCCTGGAACCGCGAGGCATACGATCAGGCGACCGATCCGGTCGAAAAGCGGTACTACGGCTGCTTCTGCTCGCTGGTCAAGGAGGTCATCCGCACCGGCGAGGAGCTGTCTCCGACGTTCTGTAACTGCTCCGCCGGTTGGTTCGTCCAGATGTGGGAGACGATCCTTGGGCGTAGCCCGATTCGCGTCGACGTCGTCGAGTCGGTCCTCCGCGGCGACGATCAGTGCGTTTTTGCCATCCACCTGCCCGAGGAGCTGTTCGAGTAGTCTGTGGCGCGTAGCCTGGAGCTGGCCATTCCATTTGCAGGTGGTCGCTTGCTCTGGGGATCCCGCCCCACTCAGCCTACTCCTGTCACAGACTGAGGGAACAGCGTTGCCCAGATAGAATACCCGGTCAGAGCAAGGAGGATCAACAGTACAAGCATGTAGAATACGCGAATTAGATACGTCGTCCTCAACTTGATAATCCCGGATGGTTCGCGTAGTCCGATGTTCCGCAGGACGCGGGGGTGATAGATGTGCAATCCGCTGCCCCTGAGGAGCTTCGAAGGAGCTTCCAACGCGTCATCTGTCTCAGATGGGCCGCAGTGCTTTTCCAGTGTCTCCAATACGATTCCAAGTGCTGCTTCCGTTCCTTTTCTGTAGTAGGTATCTTTGATAACTGAAACAAGCATAATCATGGTGTATGCGCTTGCTAGAATGAAGATCCCGATGAGAAATGGCCATTGCGCCTGCGTTTTGCCGGAGAGCCACCCGATGGCAACTCCTAGCAACGAATAGACGAAAGCCGAGCGGATGAATTTCGTCTGGATGTAATCGTCTCGCATGCGCCAATCGGCACTCAACTGCCGATATTCCTCGCGAAGCAAGCTGCAATCCCTCATACCGTCCTCCTGAAACCGTGTGTTATCCATTTATGTCCTGCATTGTCCATGAAGTCAAATCAATTTGCGCTCAAGGTTCGCGGCATCCTGTGCTGGATCCAACAGCGATTTCAGGCTCAAGCTTCATGTTCTCTTCCCTATCCCACCTCCAAATCATCACTTGCCATGAAGAACCCGCCGACGTGTTGGGGGATCGGCCGGACGAGAAGCGATGTTCCCAGGCGGATCGATCGGTCGCCGTACCGGTCGCGGATTCGATCGACGGCCGCGTTCAATCGTTCCCGTCGTTGATCCGTTTCCAACAGCGAACATAACGTCTTCTCCGTCGGCACGAGGTTCCCGATGGAAACCCCGATGTTGGAAACCTTCTCCGGCTTCACGGGAATCTTGTCGAGCACTGTGAGGCAAGCTTTGTAGATCATCTCTCCGTCGTCGGCCGGGAGGGCAAGCGTGGTTTGCTTCCCATGGTGCGGTCCGATTGATCCGACGCGGAACCCGCAGTGCACCGTCCGTCCCATGTACCCGAGGCGGCGCATTCGGCGTGCCGCTTTGTCGCATAGATCGCGCAGGACAATCAACGCCAACGAGAACTCTCGAAGCTCCGGCGGCAACGATTTGGAGTGACCGACCGATTTCGGTGGAGGAACGTCCGTATAGGGAACAAGCGGCGTGGAGTCTCTCCCCTGACCGATCTCATGAAGATGAAGACCGTAGACCCCGAATTCGCGCTTTAGGAACTGCTCCGATGCGCTCCCAAGCTCTCGTAACGTCCGAATTCCAACCCGGTTCAGCCGGGCCTCGATCCGGCGTCCGATTCCCCAGACATCGCCAACGCGGGTCGATTCCAACAGCTCCGGCATTTCCTCCTGATCGAGTCGGCCGATCCCATCCGGCTTGTTCCGTGCTCCGATCAGTTTGGCAAACGTCTTCCCCTCTGCAATCCCGACTGTTGCCGTAATGTACTCTCCTAGCTCGTCGTGAAACCGATGCCGGATCTCTTCCGCCATCCGAACCGGGCCACCGCGCTTCGGCGCTTCCTGCGTGACGTCCATGAACACTTCGTCAACGCTATACACCTCGAGCAGCGCCGTATACGCCTTGAGGATCTCGATGAACCGTTTCGTGACCGAGAGATACCGTTCCGGGTTGCCTGAGACTAAAACAAGATCCGGACAAGCCTTCAACGCCTCCCAGACCGGCATTCCCGTCCATACGCTGTATTGCTTCGCTTCGCGCGAGGCCGCAACGACGATCGACCGTTCCGTTGGGCGCCCGGTGACCCCGATCGGTTTCCCACGCAAGGTCGGACGGCATTGTTGTTCTACCGAAGCGAAGTACGAATCCATGTCGACATGCATGATCATGCGTCGCATGGCACCACGTTCCGATCAATCGCCCATCTCGAGTGCGTCGAGTGTCCATCGCCCGCGCCCGATATCGAGACGGAGGATGTACGTGTCCTGTTGGCAGCCCACCGAATACACAAGATAGACCGCCTCGCCTTCCCTTTCTCGATGGATCAGGTGTGTCGCGGTAATGTCATACCGTCGGTTCTTCCATCGAAAGGCATGAAGAAGGGGGTGCGGGGCCCCGCGGCGGTAGATTACAACTGCATCGATGGGTTCGTTCACCGTGGTCAACATATTCGCACACATCGCCTAGTGTACGACGTGCACTAACGGATGTCAACTACTCACGATGGAGTAAAGCTCAAAAATATCCTGTGGTCCCTTCATCCCAATCTTCCGTCGCCGAATCAGACGGAGTCCGGCAAGGCGAGCCACTCGATTGACACATGCGTTCATCTGAAGATCAAGCTCAACCGCCAGTTCTCGCGCCGTTGTGCGCTTCTTCTCGATGATCCGCTGTACCGTCTCGCTCAACGCAGGACTTCGGAATCCGACCAGATCCCATCTCCCGTTGTGCTGACAGAGCAGCGCCAAACGACGTTGGGAGAGCTTCACGTCGATCCCTTCGGCCAGCTCGAGCGATGGCGTGATAAGGACCATCGTTCGATCTCCGAACTCCCCATGTACAACATGCTGAAGCGCTTTGCCGATCAGCTCATCGGCAAATGATGTGCTCAACACCTCAAGGCCTTCGAGCGAAATCCGGACTTGTCCCTCTTCCGGCAAGGAAAGCAACAGCGATTCGAGTATCTCCCGAGCGCGTTCTCCTTCCAGACGCGTCCCAAGACGCGTGCCGAATTGCGCAATGCGGAACTCCTCGATATGCATGAGTGTCATTGAACTGAAAACGACTCTAGGGATCAACCATCTCCGTATCGAACAGACGGAGCGGAATTTGAATCGCCAGCTGGACTCCCGGGAAATCCGGGACATCGTAGATATCCCCGCGATGCTCATCGAAGTAGAGAAGCGCCGCCCCACTCCGAAGCGCAAACGTACCATCCCAGGAACGAACAATGCCGATGATCCGCTGTAGCTCGCCGCCACGTCCGGCGTCGGCGAATCGGCTGAGTCCCTTCCGAGAAATCGCATCGAGTGCCTGCACGTCGGTGATCTTTTCGTAGCCAAGTCTTAAACCGAGGCTCCCGCGCAATCCGATCCCTTTGTCGGCAATCGCCAGGAAAATGGACTCCTTATAGTCTTGCATGGCGGCGATTCCGTGCGGATTGCCGATTTCGCCCGTCGCGTTGCTGTGATGCGGGATATTCTGAAACAGTTCGATCATCATCGCAGTCAGCGTTCGTCGGGACGCCTCGGGCAACGGATATCTGTTTGCAAGTCGTTGATGGAATCCATCAACAACGCGGCCAATCCCCTCCTCATCGGAGATTGCGGTAATCGGTTGCAATGCGCTCTGACGGTCGCCTGCTGACGATCCCGTTTTGGGAGCCATTCCAATGTTCGCGAAGAACCCCATGGCCGTCATCCATCGCCGGACAACTGGTGTTCCGGGCCAATCAATCCGCGGCGTTGAACCGCGTTCGATCGCTTCAAGCACGAGAAGCTCGAGCAACAAAAGCGCATAGGGATCAACGAAGCGGGCACCGCGCAAGTCGATCCGGGAGATTCTGCCGTCCACGACCTGGGCAAGAACATCGTCAATCGTCTCGACCGTCAGCCGACTCAATCCCTGCCGCAAAACTCACCACCCATTCGTGAGGCCGCGTCTAGTATTTGTACCCCTCCAGTTCGTCTTCGCTGAACTCGACGCCAAGACCGAGTGCGATCCGGTTGGAGAAGTTGAAGTAGCTGACCACCAGGTTCACCGAGAGGATCTCCTCATCGCTCAATCCGACATCCCGTAGACGGGCGATGTCCAATTCCTCGATGCCGGACGGCCTCTCGGTGAGCAGGGTTGCGTAGTCAAGGACGGCGCGCATTCTCGGAGAGACGTCAACCGACCGGGGCTCCTCGATGAACCGCGCCAACCGCGCCTCATCCTTCCAGTAGTGGTTCAACGCCTTGCCGTGGTGAAGGATGCCGTACGGGCACTGGTCGATTGCCGAGACGACAACGGCAATCATTTCCCGCTCCTCCCGTGTCAAGCTGGATGACTCGAACATGATCGCCATGTATAGATCCATATGCGCTGTCATTGCCTTGGGATGAAGGCTGTGCACCGCGAGGATGTTGGAGAGCTTCCCTCGCCTTCCAACAATCGCATCCAGAGCAGCGCGCAGTTCGTCGCCCGCCTCGTCCTCACCGGCCCTGCGTATCCAAGCCATCCTTGCCTCCCTGTTGCCCAAGATGACCCATCATACCGTGGTGGCGCCCGTTCGGCAGACTGGTTCTGTAGCGAGTCGTGCGTTGGTCCCGTTTGACGGACTTGACGTATGCTTCTGGAGATGGTATTGTACAGAGAACTTTGCCGTGCAAAGTACTTGACGGGAGAGCGTATGGACAACCTGAACCTTCGACACATTGAGCAGCGCAGTTGGAAAGCGACGATGCAGGGCGGATCGATCGAAATCCTCTTTGGCATCATGATGATTGCCGGCGCCATCTCTTGCCTCATCACGGACCTCGGCGCCCCGTCCGCAGCGGGCACTACGACATTGATTGCACTTCACGCTGTGGGTGTGCTGTTGATGTTCTGGATGCGTAAGAGGTACGTCCTTCCACGCGTCGGCCGAGCCGTGTTCGGGACAACTCGGAAGCGACGGCTGCGTTGGATGATCGTCCTGTTGACGGTCTGCGTGCTCGCCACAATCACGTTGGTCGTCCTGACGGTCCTCGCTCAACGGACGGAGATCTCCCTCCTCGGTCCGATCAGTGCGGCTCCGATCGTCGCGATCGTCGCAGTCATCGTTCTCGTGCCGCTTGGGGCGATGTCCCTCTTCCTCGATACACCCCGCTTTCTGCTGCTCGGCGGGATGATCGTCGGTGCGGAAGGCCTCTGCGCAGTGTTCGAACAGATCGGTACCCCGCCGCATCACCGGACGCTTGTGTATGGCATCCTCGGTGTTGTCGGCTTGGCCATCGGGTCTGTGACGTTCATGCGCTTTGTCCGGCGCATCCCGAGATGCGATTCGATGGTGATCGACCATGAAACGTAGTCCCGCACTTCAAGACCTGGAACGGCGCGTCTGGCTCCGAACCTTCGAGCATGGGCTGTGGGACGTCGTAATTGGGCTGCTGCTGCTTTCGTTCGGCGTGGGGATTCTCACGCAGTTCTACTGGCTCTCGGCAATCGTTGTCCCGGTCGGGCTGCCAGTGATGCGCGACGTGGCACGACGCGTGATCGTCCCGCGGATCGGCCAGGCAACATTCCGTGGACGTCGAAAGCGAAGCATGGTCCGCATCCAGTTGCTTCTCGCCGGCCTCGCCCTCGCGGGTGTCGTCATGTTCATGTTCACAAGTTTCGCCACGCGAGACACCGCCCCGGCATGGATGGCGTGGGTTCGACATCACTTCGTGATCGTGATTGGTTCGATCTGGGGCGGCGCGCTTGCCGTCGCTGGATGGGCAGTTCAGCTCCCAAGGCTCTACGCATACGGAGCACTTCTTCTGGGGGCATTGGTGGGCGTCGATTTGATTTCGACCGGCTATCACCTTGGACACGCCCTGATCGGTGTCGGCGCCGTGATCACCATGGTTGGCTTCGGGCTGTTCATCCGTTTCATCTGCCGGTATCCCGCGCACCTCGAGCCGATCGAGGAAGCACCCGATGGGTAGAAAGCACGAAGAGGGACCCGGATTGCAGATCGATCGGACGATCCATGAGCCTGCTCGCCTGCTGATTACGGCCCACCTTTATGTCATTGAGTCCGCCGATTACGTCTTCCTGATGCAGAACACCGGGCTGACGTGGGGAAACCTTTCCTCCCACCTGAGCAAGCTCGAAGCCGCCGGATATGTCGAGATCATCAAGGAGTTCGTCGAGCGGAAACCGCACACGATGATCAGACTGACCGAGGAGGGACGGGCGGCATTCGATGGCTATCGTCGCCAGATGAAGGCGTTGTTCGACGACCTTCCGGAGTAGAGAGGTCATCCTAGCATGAGGAGGTGAACCATGGAAGGAACCACGTGGATTATGATTGCCCTCGGTATCCTCGCCGTCATCGGCGGGATTGTTCTCGTGATGCAAGCGAAATAGGCACCGTCCTGCCCGGCTTGGCCGGTGGGCCAGCCGGGCGGGTGAGGCACCTCAATCCGCCTCCTGCGTGTCGGCATGAGACTCGATGTATTCGCCCACGATCCGCTCCAATACGTTCATTGGAACCGGCCCAATCTGCAGGACCAAATCGTGGTAGTCCTTCAACCGAAAGCCGCCGTTCAAAGCCAAATGCATCCGCTCGCGATATCGAGTAAGGCATACACAGCCCGTATAGGCCGCCGTTGCAGCTGCCGGGCTCCCTCTCATATACGCGATACGTTCCCCGGCCTCTCGCTCATCGATGCCAAGCGTATCCATCAGAAACACCTCCACATCCCGCTCGTCCCATCCAATGGCATGAAGGGCAATGTCCGCCATCGCAAATGCAGATCGGAACAGCTTCGATTCGTGGAACCCGAGGCGATGAAGAAGATCTGCGTTCTCGTAGAGACCAACATCCCATGCCAGTTGTTCTCCATACAGTGCCCATGCTTCGGAGTACGCCGAAAAGCCCCACCTCTCCCGGAATTCCGGCAAGTGAGCCAGCTGCTTCTGGTTGTACTCCTGGACGTAGTGTCCGGGGAATGCTTCGTGGTATGAGACCGTCCGCCGTAGCACGTACGGTATACCGTCGCGCCCCGGCAAGATCTGCACCTGGTTGGGTCTCCCCTGGGCCTCCGAGCCCCATCGGAATCCGGCCAGCGCGGACAACCCCGGAACCTGCGTGACAATCGCCGGTTCGCTTGGATACCATGTGAAGTACTCGCTCAATGAACGCTGCGCGCCGTCAACGTATGACTGCATCTCTTCCGTGACCGATCGTCCTGTCGTCTTGGCCCTCTCCTCACCAATCGCCACTGCTTGTGCACGCCGATCAGCCATCGTATCGCCATTGATGCTTAGTTGCGTGTACAGCGCATCAACTGCTGAGTGGTTCCCGTCAACTTCGGTGGAGAGGATCGCGAACAACTCCTCAGGCAACCACGCCGTCGTCGTATAATGGCATAGCAAGTCAGCGTACGGCACATCACTCGCCGGCATATCGCCCAGCGCGATCGGCCAGAAGAAGAGCTTGTCCTCAAGGTACCACTCGTACAAGTCATACGACAGTTGGTCCTCGGGCGTGAGCGCTGCCCGATCGAATGACTCCAGCACCTCAAGGCTTTCCTCGAACCTTGTATGCCTCCGATATGAGAGATCGAGGAACTGCCGAAACTCCGTGTTCTCAGCTTCCGCAAAGCATGCCCCATAGAGAACGATACATGCCAAAACCAACCAAAGGACGCCTCGGATCCATGAATTCACCTGTGAACTTTACGAGATTCGTTGGGTGAAAATCTATCCGCTGTGATCGGCGAGGCAACCTTCCTGACGCAGGCGACGTAGGCTGTATCTCCCTGGGCCTGCCGACGCATCCAAGCGAGATGCTATGTTTCCGTGGGCGGCTTCGCCGTCTCCTTCAGCAGCTCAACCACCAGGCGGTACGCTGTGGCAACAGCGGGGAAACAGACGTTCTGCGCCACATCGGAGTTCATCAGCTCGTTGATCCCCTCAGGCGTTGTGAGATCGAGGCCCGTCAGCTCGCGACAGCTGATCGTCTTCTTCTCCGCCTCGAAACGCTTGCGGAACTCGGCTGCCAGGCCGAAGACGCTGAACATCTCCTCCATTGTCTCGCCTCGAGGCCGAATGAGTCCGATCGCCATGATGGCTCCGGTGACCGCCCCGCAAACACTCCCCGTGTTCCCAATGCCTCCTCCAAACGCGAACGCGATCTTCGGGATGGTCTTCTCATCCACGTCGATTCCGAACTCCTCGCACGTCGCCAGCAACACCGATTCCGCACATACCAGGTGATTCGCCATATGCTCCGTCGCTCGATTCGTTTCCATATCGTGCCTCCTCTCGCATCCTCAATGAAGCATCCTATCCTCTGGCAGCAGTTCCTGGCGTGCTCATCCCAGCCCCACGACACGTCAGGTTCCATCACAACGTACGTGTCTCTCCGAAGCTGTCATGTTCAACGCCAAGAGCGACAGCTATGTCCTTCGAAGGCTACTGTCAGCTGTCACTCATGCCGAACCCGCAGGGTGATCCCTTGTACAGTAGGTCGGCAACAAGGCTGGAGAGAACCATGCCGGCATCGCAATCACGAAGGTAACGAGCACAAGCATCAACGGACCGCGTATATCCTCCAGTGAGAGCAGCCGATCTTGCGATGTCCGCGCTTTTTTCCTAGAAGGGAAAGCGAAACCGTGTCCCGACGGCGCTGATGCTGCAGAGATCGCCGAGCGTTTCACGCATGCGGGAGACGGCGTCGACGCCTGTGCAATGCATCGGAACGACGTGCGCGGGCTTCTCGTCACGCAGCGCTGAGATCGTCGGTTCGATCGCCGCCCGGAACGGCTCGCCGCTCAGATGGAATCCTCCAAGCACTGCGTGGATCGGTCGGTCGTCGGTCAGCTCTCGTGCGTACCGAACCGAGTTGACGATCCCCGCATGCGCACATCCCGAGATCACGACCAGCCCATGTCCGCGGATGTCCACAATGATCGCTTGATCATCGACCACCAGGTCGGGAACGAGCTTTCCGTTCACGCCTTTCACCGAACCGGGCAGCCCGTGCTCGAAGCTGGTCTTGCGGGGGATCTCTCCGGTGGTGAGGAACAGTCCGTCTCCGATGAGAGTCGGGCCCCGGCTTTCCACGATCTGGACGCCCCGATCGACCATCTCTTCACGTGTGAGCAACACGGGCACTTGGTAGAGCGTGCCATCATCGGCACACCAGTAGCGTGGGACATGAAACGCCTCGGGATGAACGACAAGCATCGGGCGTCCAAGGCGGTCGAGTAGCGAGGTGACCGCACCGACATGGTCCTCATGTCCGTGGCTGATGACCAGTGCCTCAACGTCGCCCAGATCCTCGCCCAGCCGGTCGATGTTCCGGGGCGCAGCCACCGGGCTGTATCCGGCGTCGAGGAGAATCGCGCTCGTGTGATCTCCAGATCGAGCCTTCAGGAGCAGGCAGAGCCCATGCTCGGCCAGCAACGTGTCCGCCGCCAATTGCCCATCCTCTCCGACAGGATGGCGTGCAACACCCGGTTCCGACGGAAGCAACGTGTCGGCGTAGTTGTCCACAACGACGAGGATCTCGAGTTCATCGACTGCTTCTAGCATCAGCCTTCACCTCGGCTGAGGTTCCGACGAAGGAGGATGAAAGTCAATCTCGCGGCAGTCGCTGCATCCAACAGGAGCCTTGACGCGCTTCTGAGAAGCCTGTGTCTCCGAGATTCCAGGACTTGCCCTGGAGAATGTGACAATGCAAGACCCGAATCCCGCTTGGATTGTCACGCTGTGGAGTGAAGGTCCTCGCAGATCTAGTAGTCACGGCCGTCTCGCAGCATCGCCTAGATGACACGCACCAAGTGGCGCCCCAGCGATCGGATCGCCTGGTTGTGTGGAGTTACCTCAGTTTCGCGGACAGTGTAACGCTTGACATTCGTGACGTTCCAGCGAGGACTGGTCTGATGTCGTCGTCTGTCCTGCTATTCTCTGTTTCGGAGTCCGCCAGCTCCTCCTTTCGCTCTGCTGCAATCAGCGCTGCGTACTGTCTTTCGTAATGTGCTGGCGTGTCGTACCCGAGGGATGAGTGCAGCCGATGGAGGTTGTACCACCCTTCGATAAAATCGAACACGGCTCGCTTCCGTCTGTAGCTCCGGCAAGACGCGGCGATCCGGTTAGAATGCAACGACGATGAACGATCGAGTCCATCCACCGCATCGCAGACTCTGGAGCGGTCTGGCAGTCCACGCCGGCGAGAGCGCCGGAGCGCACGGCATTGGCATCCTCGGCTTGCCGTTCGACGGGGCATCGAGCTTTCGCCGCGGCTCAGCCGAGGCGCCGGATCGGATCCGGTCGCTGACGCCACATATCGCCCCAGTTACCGAAGACGGTGAACCCCTCGAGGGGCTTCACATCCGCGATCATGGGAACGTCGAGACGTCAGCGACATGGGACGCGTTCGCCGCGGCCGCGGAAACGGCGGCAGCAGCAGTCCTGCAGCATCGATTCGCCCTGTTCCTCGGTGGAGATCATGCGGTGACGATTCCAGTGTTCGCCGCTGCAGCACGCTTACTTCGCGGCCCGATCGGCCTCCTGCACCTCGATGCCCATCTCGACCTGATGGACAGGTTCGAGGGACGCGACTGGTCGCACGCGTGCACTGCCCGCCGCCTGATCGAGGCAGCGAACGTCGACCGGTCGAGGGTCGCGTTCGTCGGAATCCGGTCCTGGCTCGACGAAGAGCGGGCATTCGCCGGCGAGCATCCCGAAATGGCGATTCACACAGCGCGGGCTGTCTGGCAGCGCGGTCCGACGGAGATCTCCGGCGCCGTGTGCGCTCAGCTGCGGGGCGCTACGTCGGTCTACGTCACGATCGACATCGACGTCCTCGATCCGGCGTTCGCACCGGGCACCGGAACGCCGGAGGCCGGAGGCC
>Ga0180432_10007691_pt1 | contig 13617 bp, 14 predicted proteins | sample SS_ome_10_FD_132414 | JGI IMG/M metagenome (GOLD analysis project Ga0180432, IMG submission 132414) | Hypersaline lake sediment archaeal communities from the Salton Sea, California, USA - SS_1_MS_2 metaG | ecosystem: Environmental > Aquatic > Non-marine Saline and Alkaline > Hypersaline >...
CCGGTTAATCAGGTTACAAAATATCTACTCCCACCAGCCCGGCTTGACAAATTTCTGATGAAATGCGGCACGCACGCCTTCGATCACGAATTCCCCCTGGTTTATGCCGACTCCATTATAGCAGCAGCCCCGTAGGGCGGCGTTTTCTCTTGTGGAAGATGTGCCCGGCCTGTGCCCACGGCCTTCGTCTTTCTTAAAAAAACCCTAACATTTACCAACGCAAAAGGAAAGGAAAAAGCCAATGAAAACAAGATAGTTAACTGACATCATCGGGTTTTCCACCCGCCTCCTGCTGACGGAGAGGCGGTCTTTCCGCCGGGAGATCCAATCATTCACGCAAAATCACCAGGGTTCCCATGGTGAACGGTTCCGCCTCATTTTTGACGCCCACGCCCCGGGAGAACACTTTCCGATGCCACTGCGCTGATGACGACATACGGACCGGACCCTGTAAAGCGGGCTGAGCACAACAAAGGAAGGGTTCCAGAAGCCTTTTGAAAATGCCTTTTTCTATTAAATTTAATCCTTTGGGGTTGAATTCCCCGCCGCTTGCGGCGTAAAATTGCTATGTGAGCGAATACATACATAAAAGTTACAATGTGACGGTTCTGATCTATCATTTGGTATTTCCCGCCAAATACAGACGGGTCGTCTTTGATGAGCATGTAGATAGTGAGTTGAAGGAGATTTGTTTGGAAATAGAAAAGCGCCATGAGTTAAAATTTATGGAAATCGGAACTGACAACGATCATGTGCATTTTCTGGTGCAATCCATTCCGCGCTACAGCGTCACCAAACTTGTAACGATGATAAAGAGCCTTACTGCAAGAGAAATTTTCAAGCGATGCCCCCACGTCAAGAAGCAATTGTGGGGAGGAGAATTCTGGACAGACGGATATTTTGCCAGCACCGTTGGTCGTCATGGCGACGAGGAAACCATTGGGCAATATGTAAAAAGGCAAGGGAAAGCCTATAAAAAGCTGTACGAAGATCGGCAATTGTCCCTCTTTTAATACCCCGTCCGCTTGCGGCGGGGTAGTTTATTCGCAAGAAAGTGACAAACCACATGAGTTTTTTCTACATGAAAACACTGCCTGTACCGCAAGCTTCTGGTTTGGTAAGCAAAAATTTTTTCGCCCCGGTTTCAGCACGTGCAGTTAGGCTTCTTTGCAGCAGCGACTTGTTTGGATCGCTATGGGGAGAGACATTCGTGGCAAACTGGCAATCTCCCCACTTCTGGTACTCCCCTTCCCCCGCCATCAATACCTACGGCCCGGCCCATGAGCAGGAGATCCGAAAGCGCCTGCGGGATGAGGCCCCGACTCTGACCCCTGAGTGGGGACCGCATTGCGGGGTCCATGACCGGCTGCCCGACCGCCGGGATACCGGGGACCGGGCCCAGCTCCGGGCCGATATCGACGCCTATGTGGCCCATCTTTACGGCCTGTCCCGGGAGGATTTCGCGTACATCCTGGACACCTTCCCCGTGCTCAGGAAAAAGGAGGAAAAGGCCTTTGGCGAGTTCATGAGCAAGCGGAAGTGCTTGGAGGAGTGCGACAGAATCGGTAAAGTTCTGAATGCGGGATGATGAATGATGAAAGAAAGCAAAGAGCAGTTGACAAAAGTCGATATGCTTTATGAAGAAATACGCGCCGTTCTGGAAAAGGCGCGGTCTTCGGCCTACCGGGCCGTTAATTTCGCCATGGTGCAGGCCTACTGGCAGATCGGTCGTTTGATCATCGAAAATGAACAAAAGGGGGAAGAAAGAGCTGAGTATGGTAAGGCTGTTCTGCAGGGCGTTTCAAATCGGCTGACATCGGAGTTCGGAAAAGGATATACGGTTAGGAATTTAAGGTACATGCGTCAATTTTTCTTAACCTTTTCAAAACGGGACGCACTGCGTGCCGAATCTCACGATCCCCAAAAAGGGAACGCACCGCGTTCCGGACCCATTGAAAGACATGGGTTCTCTGGTGCTGAAAAGGTTTATACGTCAATACGCCCTGAATTGAGCTGGACACATTACCGGTTGCTGCTCCGGGTTGAAGACGACCAGGCACGTGAATGGTATATGAATGAGGCGGCTGATCAGAACTGGTCTACACGCCAATTGGACCGGCAGATTTCGACACTGTATTATGAGCGGCTCCTGGCCAGTGCAGAAAAGGACCCGGTCAAGCGGGAAGCTTCGGAGAAACTGGCGCAGGCTGAGCCGGAAGATTTTATACGGGACCCGTATGTCCTTGAATTTCTGAACCTTAAAGACTATCCGGGGCTGAGGGAATCCACGATTGAACAGGCCATTATTGATAGGTTGCAGGAGTTTTTGCTTGAACTCGGCAAAGGCTTTTCCTTTGTGGCCAGGCAGAAGCGGATGCGGTTTGAGGATGAGGACTTCTATGTGGATCTGGTATTTTACAATTATATCCTCAAGTGTTTTGTGCTGATAGACCTCAAACTCGGTAAGTTGACGCATCAGGATATAGGGCAGATGGACGGTTACGTGCGCATGTACGAAGAGCATGCAAAAATAGAGGGGGATAATCCGACCATCGGGTTGATCCTCTGTTCCCAAAAAAATGAGGCCATCGCACGCTATTCCGTACTGGATCAAAACAAGCAGCTCTTCGCCTCAAAGTATATCCTCTATCTTCCTACTGAAGAGGAGCTTGAACAAGAGCTCAGGCGGGAAAGACGGTTGATAGAGGAAAGGCAGAAAAATGCAGATAATTCCACCATGGAGTGAGCCATGAGCAAGATCTCTGAAATCGTCAAGCTCAAGACCGGTTATGCCAACTTCGTGGAGCTGAAAAGCGCCTATGCCGAGGCCCAGGAGAATGCCGAACGGATGGCCATGTACCGGCCTACCCGGTTTCACCGCCGGGCCTTTGAACGGTTCTGCCCGTTGTCTTGACGCCCAAGCCCCGGGGTAATTACATCCCGACCGGCAGTCTGCTGATGACCCCGTACCGATCAAATCCCGTGAAAGAGGCAAGAAAAGCCGGTGCGAACAGTTATTCGTCCAAGTCAAAGCCTTATATTCTCCCCGAGAGTGATCAATGAGGTAAAGTTTTGAAGCTCCACAGAAACTCCATCATCACGCGTGAAAAGATCACCAATTATCTTCTAAAGTGGCAGCCCGACAACGACAAATCTCAATTCCTGGCCCGGGCAGGTTACTCAATGGACAATTGGCAGCGGTTATTGGAAGATATTCGCACCCAGATATTGCCGGTCGAGGCTGAATTAATGCGAAAAACGGCTTATGGCAAGCTGTTCAGAATACGGGGAAAACTCATGGGACCGACTGGTGATTCCCTAAAGATCATCACCGTCTGGATGACGGAGCACGCCTCAGGACACACAAAGTCTATCATCCTGTTTCCGGACAAGGAGGGATAACTATGGCATACAAACTTTTTACACGTGTATCTCTAGGTGAGGATTTCCCTGAGCACGGGCTCCACAAAGGCGATCTGGCTACAATTGTTGACAGACACGAAGGTAAACCCGACCAAGAGACAGGCTATTCATTAGAAATATTCAATGCAGTTGGTGAAACCATCGCAGTGCTGGTCGTGGAAGAATCGAAAAGCAATCCCGTGAGAGAAAATGAGATTCTTCATGTCAGACGATTTGACAAGGTGGCAGCCATATAAATAGCGCCCGAGGTGAAAAGCCTTCTCCACGTCATTCATGCATCATTAAGTGCTCGGGCTAGAATGATGGTGGGTTTGCCGGTTTCGTGAAAGCCGCGCAAGAAAAGTCATCAAAGTCAACAACGTCCCCCAGGTCGATGACGGCCATGAGGACCCGCTTCACCTGATCGTCGAGATCAAGGGCTATCGCCGGGAGGATGCCAAGGAAAAGAAGTCCACCATGGAGACCTACTGGATCCCCGGCGTCAACAATCTGGGCCGATACGGCCGGTGGGCCTTTGCGGAATTTACTGAGGTGTATCAGATCGAGGCCGACTTCAAGGAGAAGGTGGAATCGCAATTTAACCAGATGCTCGAACGGGTCGCCCCCTGGAATTCCTGAATTCGATCATCCCATTGACATTGTGAGAGAAAGAACCGTGTAAACCGGGTGCGACGCATCCAGAAAAGCGAGGTGGTTGTTGAAATCGATCTAATCTACGGAGATACGATATGAGATCATTTGAATATGACTATCTGCTGGAAACACCCATCAGCCACATGCAGGGGATGACTCTGCGAGCGTTGGGCGAGTACCGGGGAAGGGAGGCGCTCTATATTCAGCAGTCGCCTGAACTCCTTGAAACCCTTCGAAAAGTAGCTATGGTTCAGAGTGTTGAATCCTCAAATAGAATTGAAGGCATTACCGTTGGCAGGGGGAGAGCGGACCGCATCGTGCTGAAGAATAGTGAACCCAGGGACCGGCCCGAACAGGAAGTGGCAGGGTATAGGGATGTTTTGGCAGACATCCATACGAACTATCATAGAATGGAGCTTTCTACAGACCTGATCCTGCAATGGCACAGGACCCTTTACCGTTTTACCGGCGTAGCAGGAGGAGCCTGGAAAGACAAGGACAATGCCATCATTGAAATCGGTACGAATGGGAAACAGTACATCCGATTTCAGGCCGTTTCAGCCCTGGCTGCCCCCGAATTCATGGAACGGCTGATTGCCCTCTTCAACTTGGCGCTCCGCCAGGGGAAAACCGATTCCCTTATTCTGATTGCCTCCTTTATCCTCGATTTTGAATGCATACATCCCTTTTGGGATGGAAACGGCCGTCTTGGAAGGCTTTTGACCCTCTTGGTGCTCTACAAGAGCGGGTATGAGGTGGGGAAATATATCAGTTTGGAGCGGATTGTTGAACAGAGCAAGGAAACATATTACGAGGCACTGAAAAAAAGCTCAACCGGATGGCATGATGCAACTCACGATCTGGGGCCCTGGTGGGACTATTTTTTCGGCATGCTTGTGGCTGCTTACAAGGAGTTTGAGGACAGGGTTGGAACCATTCATTCGTCTCGTGGCGCCAAACGGAAAATGGTTGAGCGGGCGGTTGACCGGTTGCCCGAAACATTCAGGATCGAAGATCTGCGGCGGGCCTGCCCTGGAGTAAGTTATCCGACGCTTCAAAGGGCGCTTTCAGACATGCGCAAATCCGGCAGGGTGGCATGCCGGGGGCGAGGACCTCACGCCGAATGGGAAAAGGTCAAGCCCTGATAAGATAATCATATCAAGAATGCATCTTTTGATAAGAATCTTGAGACACACTGGATAGAACTATGCCGAACAAAAAGAAGAACAACAGCAAAACCGTCGAGACCCTCACCCACGATGAGGCCTCCCGAAAGAACATCCCCACGGCCGAATATCAGTCCGTGATGCGGGAGACCGAGAAAGACGCGATCCAGGTGGCGTATGAACGCCGGAACCGGGACCTGGACCCGCAGTTGGTGTGGCGGGGCAAGGATGAAAAGGACTGGTCCGATCTGGTGGTACAGGCCCCGCCGCTCTACATTCAGGAAAAGGTCCATCCCAAGGTCCTGATCGATGATTTGATGCGCCAAACCCGGGAGCAGAGGGAAACAGATGAGCCCGAACAACTGGACCTGTTCAGCGATTTCAACGGCCTGTCAGATGAAGGGGCCAAGACCGAGTTCTACCAGCACGAAGCCAACTGGTCCAACCGCATGATCCTGGGCGACAGCCTTCAGGTGATGGCCTCTTTGGCCGAAAGGGAAGGGCTACGAGGAAAGGTCCAGTGTATCTACATTGATCCCCCTTACGGCATCAAGTTCAACTCCAATTTCCAGTGGTCCACCACCAGCCGGGACGTGAAAGATGGAAAAGCCGAACACATCACCCGCGAGCCGGAACAGGTCAAGGCCTTTCGGGACACCTGGCGGGACGGCATCCATTCCTATTTGACCTATCTGCGGGACCGGCTGAACGTAGCAAGAGATCTGCTGACCGATTCAGGGTCGATCTTCGTGCAGATCGGGGATGAGAACGTGCATCGGGTGCGGGCGTTGATGGATCAGGTCTTTGGGAAACGGAACTATATAACCCTTATCTTTTTCTTGAAAACTTCAGGAAAAGGCTCGGCCACCCTGGGCTAACCGGTTGTAATTAATAGTTTTTATCATGGCACTACTGGGTTTTCCCCCGTATTTTTCCCTGTTTGCCCCGTATTGACATTTCCTGAATTTTGAGGCAAAAAAGTTGCAATCTTAAGGCCTTATTCGATATCGGCCAACCTCCTTCACCCGCCTCCTGACGGAGAGGCACCCTTTCCGCAGGGAGATTGAATCTTTAACCAAAAATCAGCAGGGTTACCATGGTGACCGGCTCCGCCCTCTGTCTTGACGCCCACGCCCCAGGGAAGTTACATCCCGACCGGCACTGTGCTGATGACCCCGTACCCCTCAGATCCCGCGAGGCGGGCTCACGACAACATGGGGAAGCCGGTTATTCATCAAAGTCAACTACGTCCCGGAGGGCCACGGAGGGCCATACAGTCAACAACAGAAAGTAAATTGGGCGCACAAAACAGAACCTTTTAACATCAATATTGACGTTGAATTCCAATGGAATTTGCCATAGAATTCTATGAAACCCGTGCGGGGGCGTGCCCGGTTCAAGAGTTTTTGGACGAGCTAAAGGAATCCGACCCAGGTGACTTTGCGGCTGTGATGGCCGGCCTCGCTAAACTTCGAAACAGGGATTACCATAAACCGCCTCTTTCGAAACCCATTGGGGATGATCTTTTTGAACTCAGACATGTGGGCAAGTTGAACTGCCGGGTAGTCTATTTCTTTGTAAGAGGGAAAAGGATCATTATGTTGCACGGGGTTCGAAGCAAGGCAAGAAAGATTGCGCTCAGAGACAGGAAGGTGGCTCTCGATAGAAAGCGCGATTGGCATGCGAGGTTTACGCAATGAAACAAAAAACCAATTTTGACCGTTATCTTGAAGAACAGTTGAAAGACAAAGGGTTTAGGACCCGTTTCGAACGGGCTGGTGAGGCCTGGGATGTGGCCGTAAAATTGGCTGCGTTGCGCAATGAGGCCGGCCTATCCCAAAAGGAATTGGCCCAAAAAGTGGGGACCTCCCAACAGCAAATCAGCCGCCTCGAATCCCCATCATACGAAGGGCATTCCCTGAGCATGCTCCGCCGTATCGCAGAGGTATTGGGGGCGACTGTTCATGTGGATATCCAGCGAAGAAATCATTCAAGACAGCGCTCAGTGGCTGAAAAACCGCCGACATACGGAACCAAATAATGCCCTACCGAATTGGATTTGTATTCAACAGGGCGTAAAATGCAGCAAATTTATATCAAGGATGTGACCTAACTCATGAAAAAGAGATGGCAGATGCTAAGAGGGAAAACGACGTCAAGAGGAACAATTTCTCTTTTCCGGCTTTACCGGGATCAATGTAGGCGCAGAAAAGACAGAGGCAATGTGGGGAGCCACAGTGATTGTGGGATGTTCCCCAGAATTACGCAGACCGTCGTGAATCACTTGCTCGAAAGAAATTTTTCAAACTGACCATGGCCATAGACCCCAAAGAACTGGATAAGCTCATCTGGATAGGGGAAGGATACACCCTGGAATTCAAGGCCTCCCCCTCCCATATCGCTAGGGAGATATATTAAGGGGTCAAGTCTGCTCTTGGCTCATGTAAATGTAAACAGGGTCATGACGGGGAATAACATGAACACGATTCATGCCTTATGAGTTTATAATTGGGATAGGATGAATGAAGGTGAGTCAAGAGCAGACTTGACCCCATAAACATATAAATAGCGCCCGAGGTGAAAAGCCTCCTCCACGTCATTCACGCATCATTAAGTGCCCAGGCTAGAATGATGGTGGGTTTGCCGGTTTCGTGAAAGCCGCGCAAGAAAAGTCATCAAAGTCAACAACGTCCCCCAGGTCGCGCGACAATGACTCATAAGCGGGATAATGAGGAAGACCTTAATGGCAGAACCCCTTACCGACCAGATCATACGAAAGGTCAAACAAGCCGCTGAACTCTACCACCGGCTGCTATTGGTCGTCGCACCGGCGGGCGCAGGCAAGACAACTGCGCTTCAGGATGTGCGGGATCGCACCGGTGCGCCCCTCGTCAACGTCAATCTGGAGCTTTCCCGCCAGATGCTGGAATTGACGGAGCGTCAGCGGGCCCTGCAGCTGCCTCGTCTTCTCCGGGAGCTCGTCGGCAATGGCGGTGGTGAGATGATCTTGCTCGACAATATTGAAGTCATCTTCGATGTTGATCTGAAGCAGGACCCGCTTCGCCTGCTCCAGGGACTCTCTCGCAACAAAACCGTGGTAGCCGCATGGAACGGTTCCATCGTTGAATATTTCTTGACCTATGCCGCTCCGGACCACCCGGAGTACAGGCGCTATCCCATACGAGATTTTTTGGTGGCAAGCCCGGAGGTGACGACATGAAAAGGAAACACGAATGAACACGAACTGATACGGATCATAATTCTATTTATTGGCGTTCATTAGCGGTTGGAGGTTTTTTATGAAATGCGCTGACCTGATCCAGTTTGAACCCATCGAGTCCGTGGTCCAGCTGCGGGATGCCGACGAAGCGACTACGGCACGGCAGCTTGTCGAGACCTATGTCATCTCAGAGGAGATGGCGGAAAAGCTGGTGGGTCTGGTAATTCCCCAGCTTCAATTCGGACAGCCCACCGATAACAAGGGCCTTCTGGTGGTCGGCAACTACGGCACAGGTAAGTCCCACTTGATGTCGGTGATCTCCGGGCTTGCGGAAAATCCCGACCTCTCCGCCAGTTTGAGCAATTCAGACGTAGCAGATGCCGCCGGGAAAATCGGCGGCAGGTTCAAGGTGGTTCGCACCGAAATCGGAGCCACCACCATGTCGCTGCGGGACATCCTCGTGGCCGAGCTGGAAGAGCATCTTGCAGAAATGGGCGTGAACTACAGATTCCCATCCGCGGATCAGGTTTCCAACAACAAGCGCTCCTTTGAAGAGATGATGACCGCATTTCACCAGGAGTTCCCAGACCACGGACTGCTCCTCGTGGTGGACGAGCTGCTTGATTATCTGCGCACCCGCAAAGACCAGGAGCTCATCCTGGACCTCAACTTCCTCCGTGAAATCGGCGAGGTCTGCAAGGACCTGCGCTTCCGCTTTATGGCCGGCGTCCAGGAAGCCATCTTCGACAGTCCGCGGTTTTCTTTTGTGTCCGACAGCATCCGTCGGGTGAAGGACCGGTTCGAGCAAGTCCTCATCGCCCGCAAAGATGTCAAATTCGTTGTAGCCGAGCGGCTGCTCAAGAAGACCGGCGAGCAACAGGCCAAGATACGCGAGTACCTGACGCCCTTCGGCAAATTCTACGGCCACATGAATGAGCGCATGGACGAGTTCGTCCGGCTTTTCCCGGTACACCCCGACTATATCGACACCTTTGAACGGGTGACCGCCGTGGAGAAGCGCGAAGTGCTGAAGACGCTCTCGATAGCCATGAAGAAGATACTCGACCAGGACATGCCGGACGACCGGCCAGGGCTCATTGCCTATGACACCTACTGGACCAATCTCCGGGAAAATCCCTCGTTCCGTGCCGTACCGGATATCAAGGCGGTGATCGACTGCAGTCAGGTACTGGAGTCCCGCATCCAGCAGGCCTTTACGCGCCCGGCATACAAGCCCATGGCATTGCGGCTCATCCATGCCCTGTCGGTTCACCGGCTCACTACCGGCGACATCTACGCCACTTTAGGTGCAACAGCCGGTGAACTGCGTGACGGGCTCTGCCTCTACCAACCGGGCATCGAGGAACTGGGTGGCGATCCGGCCGACGACCTGCTCTCCCAGGTGGAGACGGTGCTGCGGGAAATCCATAAGACGGTCAGCGGGCAGTTCATTTCATCGAATCCGGATAACCGTCAGTTCTATCTTGATTTGAAAAAGACCGACGATTTCGATGCGCTGATCGAAAAGCGGGCTGAGAGCCTCGAACCCGATCAACTGGACCGCTATTACTACGAAGCCCTGAAACGCGTCATGGAGTGCACGGACCAGACCTATGTGACCGGCTACAAGATCTGGCAGCACGAGCTGGAGTGGCTGGAGCGCAAGGCCGCTCGCCAGGGATATCTCTTTTTCGGCGCGCCCAACGAACGATCCACCGCCGTCCCGCCGCGGGACTTTTACCTCTATTTTATCCAGCCCTTCGATCCGCCGCACTTTAAGGATGAGAAGAACGCCGACGAGCTGTTCCTGCGGCTCACCAACACGGATGACGAATTTCGCACCGCACTCAGTAATTACGCGGCAGCCCTGGACCTGGCTTCCACCTCGTCAGGGCATGCCAAGTCCACTTACGAGTCGAAGTCATCCCATTTCCTGCGGGACCTGGTTCAGTGGCTGCAAAAGCACATGACCGAAGCCTTCGAGGTCACCTATCAGGGGCGCACCAAGTCGCTCACTGAATGGGCCAAGGGCAAATCGATCCGGGAGTTGTCCGGTATCGGTTCTGATGAGCGCATCAATTTCCGCGACCTGGTGAACACGATCGCCGGCATCTGCCTGGGAGCTCATTTCCAGGATCAGGCACCTGAATACCCCTTCTTCTCGGTGCTCATCACCGGGACCAACCGGGACCAGGCCGCGCAGGATGCCCTTCGCGCGATCGCCGGCCAAAATCGCACCAAGCAGGCCACGGCGGTGCTCGATGCCCTGGAACTGCTCGATGGCGAACGGCTTGACCCCTACAAATCAAAATACGCCAACCACATCCTCGGCCTGCTCAAGAAGAAAGGCCACGGCCAGGTAGTCAACCGCTCCGAGCTGATCCAGGACGACAAAGGCGTGGAGTACATGGACAAGGACCGGCAGCGGCTGGAGCCCGAATGGGTCGCGGTCGTACTGGCCGTCCTGGTCTACTCGGGTGATCTGGTCCTCGCCATTCCGGGCAAGAAATTCGACGCCACCGGCCTGCCGCAGCTGGCAGGAACCTTAGTTTCCGAACTTACTCAGTTCAAGCATATAGAGCGGCCCAAGGACTGGAACCTTCCGGCACTCAAGGCCCTGTTCGAACTGCTCGGTCTCACCCCCGGCATGGCCCAGCTGGTTGCCCAGGGCAAGGAAGAACCGGTCCAGCAACTCCAGAAAGCCATTTCCGAATCGGTGGAAAAGCTGGTTGTTCTGCAGCAGAGCCTGCAAAGCGGCCTGCTATTCTGGGGCCGGAATCTCCTGGCCGAGGAAGAGGCACAGAAACTCCGCACCCGGCTCGATGAGACCAAGAGCTTCCTAGAATCGCTCCAGGCGTATAGCTCACCCGGAAAGCTCAAAAACTTCCGCTATGACGCCCAGGAGGTGACCGCCCATCGGGACGGGCTCAACTCCCTGGCCGAGATCGAATCCCTCCAGGAACTGGTTGCTGATCTCGGTTCCACGGCCTCGTTCCTATCCACCGCCGAGGCGGTGCTGTCCGCCGATCACGAATGGGTGGGCAAGATGAAAAAGGCACGGGACGAAGTACTCGCCCAGCTCGGTGACCCGGACAAACGCGGCGCTGCCACCTTCCGCCAGCAAACCCAGCGCAAACTGGCCGACCTCAAGAAGGCCTATGTGCAAACCTACCTGGGGATGCACACCAAGGCGCGGTTGGGTGTGAACGAGGACAAGCGCAAGACCGGACTCATGGGCGACGAGCGCCTCAAGGTACTGCAAAAGCTCTCCACCATCGAATTGATGCCTCGCCAGCACCTGAGTGACTTTCAAAACCGTCTGGCCGGATTGAAGAGCTGCTTCGCCCTCACCGAGCAAGAACTGGACGCATCACCGGTATGTCCCCACTGTAACTACAAGCCAGGGGCTGAACCGCCCACCGCACCTGCCGGAACGGAGCTGGACGGTTTGGACGACGAGTTGGACAAACTGGTGGCCAACTGGACCCAGACGCTGCTGACCAACCTGGAGGACCCGACCACCAAAGGCAACCTGGACCTGCTCAAGCCCGAACCCAAGAAGCTTGTGAAAAGCTTCATCAAGAAACGGGAGCTTCCCGATGATCTCGATCAGGATTTCATCCACGCTCTAAGCGAGGTACTTTCTGGCCTTCAAAAGGTGCCGGTCAAGACAGCGGACTTACGAGCGGCGCTGCTCTCCGGCGGCTCACCCGCAACGCCGGCTGAGATGAAGAAACGATTCGAGGAATACATGGACGAGCTCACCAAGGGCAAGGAACCCGGCAAGGTGCGTATCGTACTGGAATAGGAGCGGCTCATGGCAAAAGACCACGACGAACAGAGCTTATTCGACATAGAACCTGCACCCAAGCCGCAGGGGCCGGTGGAATGTCTCGGCATGACCTTCGAAAACGACGAGAAACGTCGCGAGTATTTCCTGGATAAGCTTCGCGAGAAACTTAAAGACCCGGAGTTCCGCAAGATCGAAGGGTTCCCCATTGGTGAAGATGAGGACATCCTGGCTTTGTCCGATCCCCCGTATTATACGGCTTGCCCGAATCCATTTATTGAAGATTTTATTCGATATAATGCAGGAAGCAGATCAAGTATGTCCGAATACAAATGTGAGCCACTTGCAAGGGAGCTTCCTGAACAACGCCACGACCCAATTGGTTTAGCCCATTCTTATCACACTAAGATTTCTCATAAAACCATAGAGGAGTTGATCAGACATTATACAAAGCCCTCTGATATTGTGCTCGATAGTTTTTGTGGATCGGGCATGACTGGTGTTGGTACCGGTCTGGCTAACTCCAAAGATGTATCAATTGAAGATAATACAAGAATCTGTATCCAGTTCGACCTGTCCCCAGCCGCGACAAGACTCGCCCACGCTTACTGTCTACAATACCAACCTGAGGTATTTTCAGAGGCAGCTAATTCCCTTTTGCAACAACTAAGGGATGAGCTTGGATGGATGTACAGTTATAAATATGAAGGATCACACCTGCGACTCCCATCGGCTGTATGGTGTGAAATATATGAATGTGAGTCTTGCAGTTCTGAGATTGTTCCTTGGGATTACGACGGACAGTCTGCTGCTAAGGTGTTTAGCTGTAATGGCTGTGGAAAAACATATAAAAATTTAAATGGCCTTCGCCGTTATGAAGAAACATACTATGATGTTCTCCTAAAAGGGGTAAGAAAAAGGCCAAAAAGAAAAACTGTTTTGCTTAAATTAAAACGTGGTGACAGCCATAGGAATTTATTGGTGTCGCCAGACAAACCCCAGGCACCTGACCCCAAGCAAATTGAAAGCATTGCCATGGATTATAATCTTCGCCTGGTTAAAATTCCCTATATGCACATGACACATGAGCGTAATAACTTGCCAAGTCAAGGGATAGAATATCTTCATGATTTTTACACGCTTCGCAATTACATTTATCTCAGCAGAGCATTTCAGTTGAGCATGGAGAATGATACTGTTCTCAAACATCTTTTATGGATGTGGATCAACTCCACCGCACAGAAGCTTTCTCTCCTAATGTGTTACAATACGGATGGTATAGGTAGAGTAATGAAAGGTGTGTATTATGTTCCACGCGTAGGTTTAGAAGGTGGACCAGATCATTACCTCCGGGTAAGTATGAAGGATATGGTAAAGTTGCTACG
>Ga0180432_10007692_pt1 | contig 13616 bp, 16 predicted proteins | sample SS_ome_10_FD_132414 | JGI IMG/M metagenome (GOLD analysis project Ga0180432, IMG submission 132414) | Hypersaline lake sediment archaeal communities from the Salton Sea, California, USA - SS_1_MS_2 metaG | ecosystem: Environmental > Aquatic > Non-marine Saline and Alkaline > Hypersaline >...
CCGTGATACAATAAATAATAAGGGTTGCCGATAGATTTCTGCAGCGAGACTAGGGTGGAAGATGAATCAAGGGCACTGAAATCGCTGATCAAGAGGCGTTTTGGGTGCCCCTTCGATTTTCCCGCATTTCCATCTATTTATAAGAATAGCAACTTGCCCTGCATGAGATATTGATGATGTGCCTGGCAGGCCTATCTTAGGGAGGCGCTATTTTCAATAAATTGCAGATTTGGAGGTCAGAAGATGGATTTCAGGTTGACTGAGGAGCAGGAAAAAAGGCGGAGGGAATTCTTCGATGTTTGTAAGGAGCTAGGAAAGAAGAAGCCAGAGGGTATATATACTGGGATGGATGCCTTCGAGACTGATACTGAGGAAGGCTTAGCTTATGAGGAGTATTGTCGTAAGGAATTTGCCAGGAGAGGCTGGCTTCGGCTTGGTTGGCCCGCTGAGTGGGGTGGCATAGGGACTATGATGGACAAAGTCTTCTTCGGTGAAGCTACTGGATATTATGGCATTCCCGGCGTTGATATTTATGGTGTAGGTATGCTCGCGCCCGTGCTTCTGCACGCAGGAAGCGAGGAGATAAAGAGAAGATTCCTCCCCCCAATTGGAAATGGGGAGTCCTTAGGGTGTCAATTATGGAGTGAGCCCAATGCCGGGTCCGACCTGGCAAGCCTCACCACTACAGCCATAAGAAAAGGCGATGAATATATAATAAATGGACAAAAGACCTGGATCTCGTTTGCACATCGTGCTGATTGGGGCTTTGGGTTGTTCAAAACTGACCCTCAGGGTCGCAAACGTCACAACCTTAGCTTTCTAGTGCTGGACATGAAGACTCCAGGGGTTACCGTGAAGCCTCTTTATTTCCTCGATGGGAAACACTTCTACAATGAAGTTTTCTTTGACGATGTTCATGTTCCTGTGGGAAATGTTGTAGGCGAAGAAAATAAGGGTTGGCAGGTTGCTCAAACATTATCAGGCTTTGAAAGGTCCAATGTGGGGGTTGTTATGACTCTGCAGCGCCAGTTAGAAGACTTGGTTAAGTACTGCAATGAAACAAAGGTGGGAGGCAAGCTTCTGGCGCATGATCCAGTCATACGCAACAGGCTTGCCCAGGCAGCATGTGAAATCGAAGCAACTCGCACCCTGGCGTACCATATAGCGGACCTGCAGGATAGAAACCAGATGGCTTTATTTGATGCCTCGGCGATAAAGGTATACAGCTCTGAGTTATGGGAGCGTGTAGCTGCTCTTGCGGCTGATATATTGGGCGCCTACGGTCAGGTCAAGACCTCCAAATGGGCACCTATGGGAGGTGCCTGGGAAAGCAATCTCAACAGCTGTTTCATAGCCTCGATTGGTGCCGGCACTAACGAGATACAGAAGAATGTTATTGCCTGGTTTGGACTGGGTATGCCCAAGTAGTGAAAGGGCCGGCGAAAAGCTGATTGGAGAAGGAGGAATAAGTAATGAGTTACCAGGATATTCGTTTTGAGGTCAGCGAGGGAGTAGCGACTATCGAACTCCACCGTCCTGAGCAGCGGAATGCCTACACAGGGAGGATGGGTGAGGAGCTGGGCGACGCCTACCGAACCTGTGACAATGACGATGCGGTCCGAGCTGTTGTGGTCACTGGTGCTGGAGGAGCCTTTTGCGCCGGTGTGGACATGAGTGCAGGGGAAGATACCTTCGCCAAACAGGAGCGAGGCACTTTCAGTGCTGCAGGCGTTAATCCGCCGGCCTGGGAGGTCCGCAAGCCGGTGGTTGCAGCTATGAACGGTCATGCAGTTGGCATTGGCATGTCACTGGCATTGCAGTGCGATATGCGAATAGTAGCCAATGAGGGCAAGTATGGCATCGTTCAGGTACGTCGAGGCGTGATGCCGGATGGTTATTCACACTGGACGCTGCCGAGGCTCGTCGGCATGGAGCGGGCTGCCTATCTCCTGTTAACAGGTCGCCTGGTCAGTGGTGTTGAGGCTGCGGAAATGGGTATTGCCATCCGGGCTCTGCCTGTCAATGAAGTGCTCCCGGCAGCCCTTGAGATTGCACGTGACATCGCAGCAAACACCGCACCGCTATCTGTGGCTGTCACCAAACGGCTGTTGTGGGAGAGTCCAACCCTCACTCGTGATGAAGTCGGTCACAGGGAGACCGAACTGCATCATCACTTGATGGGACGCCCTGATGCGGTGGAAGGCGTCATGGCCTGGCTCGAGCGCCGGCAGGCGCAGTGGAAGCTCAGCGTAAAGAACGATTGGCCTGACTGGCCGACTTGAAATGCGGGCAATGGGGAATCTCGATTTGTGTGTAGCCGGCAAAAGAGGGACAAATTGGGCATTAAGGCAGTAATGCCATCTACCGAGATGCCCAGTTTGGCTGGAGCTAAGAGGGTGAAGCTAAGGAGTCGAAGGAAGCCAAAATTGAAGCTCTGGAATTAAGGCCGAAAAACTGAATGGTAGCGGCTGCATCTCCACTGCACGAAAAGATGAATTACGCAAGGTTCGCTGGATAGCATGGGGAAAGAAGAGGATATGCTTCTGTTCTTGAGAACTATCGCTTAAAGTAGTGACGCTTAAATATTCTGTACAAAAGCTGCTCAGCCCACTTGAAGTTTGGAATACCCAGTGACATAATGCTCGAAGGTATATGCATTTGATTGATTAGAAGCTTTGCAGTCGGGGAGTAGCTGGTCGTGCAGAACGTTGCTCAAATAATTGCTTTTGTTGGCGTCCTTATTTTTTTGGCGCACCTGTTTACCGGAATATTTAGCCGTACCAGAGTTCCCGATGTCATCCTGCTGATAATAATAGGAGTCTGCGTCGGCCCCTTACTGGGCCTGACGTCACCACCGTTGTTTGGCTCAGTAGGTCCGGTTTTTGTCACCGTGACTCTGATTATCATACTTTTTGAAAGTGGCCTTGCTCTGAAATTAAGCACGCTGCGTTCAACGCTCGGTGGTGCGATGATTCTGGCTCCGGTGAGCTTCTTCTCCACCATGCTGGTAGTGGCTGGGTTTGCCATCTGGCTCACGGACCTGGAACCCTTGCCCGCATTCATTTTGGGAGCCATTGTGGGTTCCACTTCAGAAGCGGTCGTTATTCCTCTTGTCCGGCAACTGACGCTACGAGAAGAAACCAAGACGCTGCTCTCGGTGGAGTCATCGGTGAATGACGTCCTGAGTATTGTAATTACCATAGCCCTGGTTGAAGCGTATACTCTAGGTAAGTTTGAAGTCGCTTTGGTCGCCGGTGACCTGGTTGCTTCGTTTCTGGTCGCCCTGGTGTTCGGCATAGTTGGAGCCCTGATCTGGTCCATCCTGCTTAACAGGGTACATGCTATCAAAAACGCTATATTTACCACGCCCGCTTTTGTGTTTATTATTTTTGGTATTGTGGAGGTCATGGGCTTTAGCGGTGCTATCGCGGCCCTCGCCTTTGGTGTGACGATTGGTAATATAGAGACAATTCACTTCCCGTTTTTTAAAACGCTGACGGTTAAGGAGCCTGTTGGTCTTAATGAAACGGAAAGGGTATTTTTTAGCGAAGTGGCTTTCTTAATGAAGACATTCTTCTTCATCTATCTTGGTATCTCTCTGGAACTGATAAGTGGCTGGTTTATTATAGTCGGGCTGGTACTGACAATTGTTGCCTTTGTCCTTCGTATACCGGCGGTTAGATTGGTAGGTAAATCGCTGGTGCCCAAAGATGCTTCGGTTGTGGCTGTCATGGTACCCAAAGGCTTAGCCGCAGTGGTTTTAGCCAGTATTCCATTGCAACAAGGGATTATTGGCGGCGAGATAATCCAGAATATCACCTACGGGGTTGTTCTCTTTAGCATAGTGTTTACTTCTTTTCTGGTGATTTTGCTTGAAAAGACCAGATTAACTGACCTGTATGCCTGGGCTCTTTACCCGGGTCGGCCAGAATTGAGACGGGAAGAGACACCGCACCCCGGGGAAATAGCCGGAAAGACAGACAAAATTATTCCCGATGGCAGCAAGCTGTTCGGGGGTTCTGGCGATACGGAGAAGAAATTGCCTGAATAGGCTGAAAATTCTTAGCTTTATAATCTGGATCGGACAGTAAATTGTTATTATGTGGCTGGAGGAGGCATCAGGTCTCTGGCTCTGGCGAGCACTGCCCTGGCTGCGGCGGAGATAGGTTGTTTCCCGTACCTGTCTTCTTCAAAATATCTCGTTATTGTATCCAGGGCTCTTCTCTGTGCTTGACTTATTGCCATATAGTCCATAGCCAGACTCTCTTGGCGCTTTGAAATAATCATACATTGATTCATGGTCTTCTTTTTGTCGTGCTCTTTAATCTCTTTTTCTGCCGTATCCATTAATTGATAAGGGACTGTGACAACTGCCAGGTCGCCATCGCTGTCCAGAATTAGTAATCTCTGGGAATCGGGCAGAGCGGGCTCATCTGACGGGAGCTGTTTCAGGACAATAAGTGGATAGCTGTATGCGGCTTTATAAATTGGCACAGAGAATTCAATGTCCTGTTCAGAATAATACGGTAACCTGTTCAGTACCTGGGGTGTTGGCTCAGTGCCAGTTTGACGCGGGCTCATTTCGATTTCAGACAAGACGGCTTCACTGCTGGCTTCACCGCGTATTATAATCGGCTTTATACATTTCTTCAGTATGTACGGCAATCTGCCGTTTTTAAGAGCATGGTCTAAAATAAGTTCCATAGCCCAGGCCTCCGTGGCGTTAATCTCGACAGGCACAGGCATAAAATTGACTGGGCTGGTTTCCAAGCCAACGATGGCAAAGGATTTCTGGCTTCGCTCCATTTTCTGCGCAGTATCTCTGGCAAGTTCGTAAACGGACTCATTAATTACCGAGGCATATACTTTCCCGGCAGCATCACAATAGAGCATCCTTGTCTTGCCCTTGGGCAGTTTTTCATTGACCAAACGTACAGGCATGAGAAACAGAACATGATTGGGGCGATTGCGCTGTAATATACCCATACCTACCACCTGAACACGTTCAAATTGGCGCGTTTATGGTAAGCCACTTGTGTATTTTTTGTCAATACTCCGTCCTCGATGTATTGTCACTATGTCAATTGTTTCAGCAGGCATTCCAGTTGAGCTTGGGCGGGAGTATAATTGCATCGATGAGAGGACATGGTCGGCGGAAAGAATAGAGACGTCATCGGAAAGGCAGAATAATTATGGACGGCGGTAAAAAGACGCCAGAGGAACCATTTGCCATGCGGGGCCTGAAGGAACAACTGAGGGCTTTTTTTGAGCCCGATGGTGTGGTGGTAATCGGGGCCTCACGGACTGAGGGAAGGCCCGGGTATTGTGCCGTCGAGAACCTGGTGCGCTTGGGATACCGTGGCAGAATATACCCCGTCAACCCGGAGGCTGACGAGATTCTGGGGCTGAAGGCATTCCCCGACATCGAAAGCATCCCTGACAGGGTGGAGTTCGCAATAGTGCTGGCACCGGCGGCGGAGGTTATGGGACTGGTACCGAGACTTGCCAGCAAGGGGGTGAAGGCAGTCACTCTGGTATCAGGTGGGTTTTCAGAGTATAGCCGGCAGGGCGCTATTCTGGAATCCCAAATCGTTGAGGCAGCGCGCAAAGCGGGGATACGCATAGCCGGGCCCAATGCGGTCGGGCCGATAAACAGCTCGAATAATCTGTCCGTTTTCCTGGGACCATTACCGCCGCTAAAGAAGGGAGCAATAGCTATTGTGGGTCAGACCGGCCAGGTATGCTCATCTGTTATAGAGTGGATGGGCTCTGCCCTCAGGCAGGGTGTGAGTAAGGTTGTTGACCTGGGCAACAAAGCTGACATTGACGATAGCGAGGTAGTGGAGTACCTGGCAGATGACCCCGAGACGAAGGTGATTGCCCTTCACATAGAGGGGATGAAGAACGGGAGAAGATTCCTGGAGGTCGCCAGGAAGGCTAGCCAGAAGAAACCCATCGTATGCTACAAGAGTGGATGGTCGGAGGAAGGGTCCAGGGCGGCAGCATCGCATACGGGTTCGATAATGGGAAGCAAGCAGGTCATTGATGCTGCTTTAAAGCAGTCCGGTGTCATAAGGGTCAGAGATATGGACTCATTCCTCGAGATTTCCAAAGCCTTTGCCTATTTCAATCCTCCGAAGGGGAACAGGATAGGCATAGTCACTCTCAGTGGCGGCTCAGGGGTGATGGCAGTTGATACCTGTGTTGATGTTGGGCTGCAGCTGGCAGAGTTATCACAAGAGACGAGGAGGAGATTGGGAAAGATACAGCCTCCCGACCTTGAGGTCTCCAATCCCTTCGACGTAGGCAAAGCCAGCGTGGTGCTTTACGGGCCGGACAGAGCATACAAGGAGGTTACCCAGGCCTTAATAGACGATGAAAATACAGACTGTGTTCTCATTGTGTCTGGTGCCGTACAGGGCAAAACCGTCTACGTTCCTAACCCTGAAGTATTCACAGAGGTCACCAATGAACACCATAAGCCGATTGTGGCAGCCCTGGCGGGGACAGACCTGGAGTTAACGTGGGAACAGAGCAGCATTTTAGAAGCGAACGGCATCTTAGCGTATCCCTGGCCGGAGAGGGCAGTCAGGGCCCTCGGGGCGCTGCGCGAATATGGAATCTATTTGAGCGGGAGTCGGTAGAGACTTTCCAGACTACAGCATCCCGTTATTAGACCTTTTATTTGTTATTGCAGGGCTCCTCTGTCCCGATATGCCGGGACTCCTCAGAATGACATTACTAAATGATTTCGATGGACTTGACAAATATCTACCTGGGGTGTATCTTCAATGTAGATACCATGAATGGAGGCTTGATATGAGAACACGTGTCCAGAAATGGGGCAACAGTCTTGCCTTGCGTATCCCCAAATCTTTCGCTGCTGAAGTAGGGCTGCAGAAAGAAGCATCTGTTGAGATATCGCTGGCGGATGGGGGACTCGTTATCAGACCTGTGGCTGAACCGAAGCTGACCTTGAAGCAACTTCTGGCAAAGGTGACAAAAGAAAACTTACATCACGAGGTTGATACCGGTCCCGCCGTAGGGAAGGAAGCATGGTAAATCCTCGCGCCTATGTCCCTCGATGTGGGGATGTTGTGTGGATAACCCTGAATCCGCAAGCGGGCCACGAAGAAGCAGGACGTCGTCCCGCCGTAGCAATCTCACCGCAAAGCTATAACAGTAAGGTGGGCCTGGCTATCTTTTGCCCTGTTACCAGTCAAGTCAAGGGTTATCCATTCGAAGTTCTTATTCCAGAGGGTTTATCAGTAGCGGGGGCAATCCTATCTGATCAGGTCAAGAGTTTAGATTGGCGTGCTCGAAAAGCAGAATTGATATGCACCTTGCCCACCGAAACTATCTCGGAGGTGCTCCAGAAGCTGGCAACGTTGTTGTCGCAATAAGAAAAAGCTGCCCCCCTTCTTAAATCGTACGGGAACTGATACGGGCTGGCAAAATACGTGTGCGGGACATGATTACCCATCGTCTGGGGCTGGTGGCTCTTTTCTTAGCATTGGGTCGTGGGTTCGAATCTCTCCGGGTATGCCACGAAGTCAGCCGGAGCAACTGCTTTCGGGATGACTGCGTGCCTCGCCTTGGCGGCGTCCAAGGCAATGATATTACTTCGCCGGGGCCCCTGCACAGTCCGATGGAATGTTAAACGAGTATTACCGGCTGCGTTTTACCAGTCTCCTGTTTTCTGTGCTATGACGTCGTGGCTGTTGCGAAAAGCGTGGTTCTCCCTCCGGCGCAGGCCTGGCGTAATCAAAGCCTTGGAGTGTCAGACGCTCCAGCGGCGCGTGGAGAAGCCGCTCAAGGGCGGTTATCTTGTCGGCATCGGCACTGGTCACGAAGGTAATCGCATCTCCGTTTTTGTTAACCCTTCCGGTACGGCCGATTCGGTGGATATAGTCATCCGTACTTGCCGGCATGTCGTAATTGATGACGTGGGAAATACTCAGGACATCGATACCGCGGGCGGCGATATCGGTAGCCACCAGAATTTTGACTGAGCCGCTGCGGAAAGCTTCGAGCGCGGCTTGACGTCGCTCCTGGGAAAGGTCGCCCTGCAGAGAAGCCACCCGGTAACCGGCTCTTACGAGCTGCTGTGCCACGCGTTCGGCCCTGTGTTTGGTACGGGTAAAGACAAGCACCGACTCCATCCTGGTTCTATTTAGAATTGCCTTCAGCAAATTAGTCTTGAGGTGCTGTTGTACCGGGTACAGAGCGTGTGACACGGTTTTTGCCGGTAGCTGGCGGTCGACTTGCACCGTGACCGGGTCATGCAGGATTTCACTGGCCAGGCTGCGGATATCGGCGGGGATGGTAGCCGAGAAAAGCAATGTCTGGTGTCTGTGCAGGATGCATCTCAGAACACTGCGTACATCGGGCAGAAAGCCCATATCGAACATACGGTCGGCCTCGTCAATGACGAGGACTTCCAGCTCCGATAGACTGATAGTCCCTTTCCAGAGGTGGTCAAGTAAACGGCCCGGGCAGGCCGCGACAATCTCAGCGCCGCTGCGCAGACCAAGGGTCTGCCGTTCCATGCTCACCCCGCCGTAGACAGCAATACTCTGTAGTCCTGTCCTGTTCCCCAGGCCGTTGATAACCTCGCAGGTCTGCTCGGCCAGCTCTCGTGTTGGTGAGATTATCAGAGCCCGGACACGTCCTTGAGGATTTGATCGCAGACGTTCCAGAATCGGCAGCACGAAAGCGGCTGTCTTGCCCGTGCCGGTCTGTGCCAGCCCGATGACGTCACGCCCCTGCATTATGGGCGGTATGGCCTTCAGTTGAATTGGTGTGGGTACGGTATAACCCAGCGCACGTACACCGGCCATGACGCTCGGATGAAAGTTAAAGGTTTCGAAATTCATTAAACTCCTTGGTGAGATGCGAGTCAAAAGCCTGGATGATTGGTCAGATGGCTCAAATCATTCTATATTTTCTTCTCCTATTCTATTATTCGACCGCTTATTATTTCCACTATGGGAAGTTGCCGCCCCAGCTTTATTTGAAAGGGGCAAGGCTTGGACAACATTGACAACCCGGTTCTTCAGTTTCTTTCCCGCGATATTAGCTATTGCGGTTGTGCCTTCGGACTTCGAGGGCATTTCAACATATCCGTAGCCCCTCGGTTGTCCGCTGCCGATATACTTGTGGTTCATGATAGTCACGGATACCACCTCCCCAAATTCAGTGAATTCTTTGCGCAGTTCGTCTTCGGTCATTTCGAGCGATAGATTGCCTACATAGATATTCATGGTATCCCCCCTTACCGAACGGTTATGCTGCCCCGATTTGTGACGGCTGAGTGGGTAAAGGAATATACAACTGCCACCTCTCCTATTGCCGTAGGAACCACCACCCATGTTGTCCGTACGAGGGCGGGACTTATTAACAACCGTGGTTTTGTCTCTAAACGTTTTGCCGTTCAGCCCCGCGATGGCGGCTTCGGACTCAGACTGTGATGGCATTTGAACAAATACGTATCCCCTGGAATTGACCACTAACAATATGCTTATTGGTATTCTCTGGTCAGCATTGCCCTCTCGGCGTAGCTGGTCCAGCTACCGGATGGTCCACGACGCTGTTGTTTATTGGATTTTCGGCACTGAGGACAACGCTTGGGCTCGTTGGTCAGACCTTTAGACGCAAAGAATGCTTGTTCCCCAGCAGTAAAAGTGAACATAGTTCCACAAGCGGAACACTGAATCGACTTGTCCTGAAAACTCATTGGATGACCTCCTCTCTGTCAAATCTTAGCTAGAGTCTTGGCCATCCAATACTTGGTATGAATCTAAGGAGATTATAAGAAGCTTGTAACAACCTAAACTACAACTACTAAATAAATTATACATGGAAGTGAGAAACTTTGCAAATAAATAGCCTGACGACGCCGTTAGTGAGTTAAAGCCTCTTGCCCTATGGGATGCCTGGTGATGTTGAGGAAGCGATTGCGGCCCTGGTTACCCACTTACAAATCAATCATGTTCCGGCTTGTATGTATGTTTCTTGCGCAGTGCTTTCCTGTCCTATATACTGGAGATAGTATCTTGCTGAAATCCGGAGATTCTTTTGAGTATTGGGATGGCCCGAATCCCATAAAAGAAGAGGTTATCCAGTGTTGGGAGGTAGAACGATGGCAGACCAGGAAGAACAATCACTAAGCGAGGCCAGGCGAGCGGAAAAGCGTGCTGCTGAGGAAATTGAGCAATCAGCCAGGGACCAGGCCAGAAGGGAAGCTGATTTAGCTAGAGAACAGGCGATAGCAGAGGATCAGAGGGCAAGGGAGGCCAGGCGAGCGGAAAAACAAGCTGCTGAAGAAATCAGGCAATCAGCCAGGGACCAGGCCAGAAGGAAATCTGATTTAGCTAGAGAACAGGCGATAGCAGAGGATCAGAGGGCAAGGGAGGCCAGGCGAGCGGAAAAACAAGCTGCTGAAGAAATCAGGCAATCAGCTAGAAACCAGGCCAGAAGGGAAGCTGATTTAGCTAGAGAACAGGCGATAGCGGAGGATCAGGAGGCGAGAAAGCTCAAGGCCAAGAAGCAATCACTAGAGTAGGTTAGGATGGTATCTGGCGGTGAAACGAGTTAGTTCTTGCATCAGTTTCAAATTCCCCTTTTGCTTATAACTAGGACGGTAAGAAAGAAGAATAAGATTGCAGTCGGTCTACTAGCTTTCTATCTCGCTTTCCGCGCACTTTCTGAGCTTGGAGAATATGTCTCTCGCCGTGGTCCGGTGCGGATTATGTGTCAGAATCTGCTCGGGCTCAATCCAGCCTCCTGGGCTGACGCACCGGTGCTACAGCCTAATTGCCGGGCGGCGAGCAGTACATTGTTTTGTTCAATCAATAATAGAAGGCTGGACACCTGTGCACAGATGTCCAGCCTTCTCGGTAACTTTAATGCCTATGAGCCTGCTCTAACTCTTTCCAATCTTAAACATCTTGGTTCCACACACTGAGCACACACCCTGGGTCGCCGGTCTCCCGTTCTTCATGGTTATTGTCTTGGGATCTTTCATTTCTCTTTTAGCACGACACTTCAGGCAGTATGCTTGTATTGATTCACCTGTCTCTTGCTTGCGGAACAGGTCATCCACTCTGACATTCCTCGCCTCAAATCCCTTAGGTCCCCTTTCCAGGTCGAACTCGACACTAGTGCCCTCTTCCAGTGCGTCAAAACCTTCTCCAGCCAGAGCGGAGCGGTGGAAAAAGATGTCCTTGCTATCTTCACCGACGATGAACCCAAAACCTCTTTCCCGGATGAGCTTTCTTATCTTCCCCTTCAAGCGCCTGTCCCCCTTTTTCTTTGAAGCCTATACTAGCTACCGTTGTTATGTCAATAGCCCGCGCTAATTGCACTCTATGGCTTTCCGTTGGATATCTCCTATGAGGATATACGTACAATTATTTCAACGCTTACGCTTGGAAGGGGCTCCGCAATCCCGGCTGGGGTTGGCGGAAAGGGGCCTGAGCTTCAGGCTTGTTGGTGGGCTTGAGGACTCTCCAAAAGTGCTTATCGAGCCGTAGAAGTAGCTGCATATTCTCCCTCCCGCTTCTCATGCCAAATGTAGCCCTTCGTCAAGTCTCAAGCGTGGCTTGACATTCCGGTTTTGTAGTAATATACTAATATAGTAATCTACTAAACCAGTAACACAGGGGTAGTAGTGAAGATTAGCCGTACGGCCACGTTCAAGAAAGCCTGGAATGAGTTGAATAAGGAGGAGAAGGACCTGGCCCGAAAGGCACTAAGGAATTTGGCAGATGATTTGCGATATCCTGCCCTCAAGGTAAAGAAAATGCAAGGAGTCGAGCATATCTGGGAGGCTAGAGTGAGTCGTTCACTCAGGATGACCTTCGAGTTTGAAGGCGATACAATTATTCTGCGTAATATTGGACGTCATGATGAAACGCTGGAGCGACCATAGGAGGTGATGGGGATGCCAACAAGCAAAGTTACCAGGCACGGACAGATTACTCTACCGGCAGCTGTGCGTAAGGAGCTTGGCATTGAGGAGGGCGACCTGGTTGAAATCGAAGTGGAAGATGAGAGAGCTATATTGATGCCAAAGAAGCTTGTGGACAAGAGCCAGGCTTACTTCTGGACCAGGAAGTGGCAGGAAGGCGAGCGTGAAGCTGACGAAGACATCAAGGCCGGTAGAGTGAAGACCTTCGACTCGGTTGAAGAACTTATCAGCGACTTGGAGCGATAACAATACCTCCGTATTGACTGCGTGCCCTTAGCGATTGCAGTCCATCATTTTGAGACTCTTCCTTCTTGTCATTGCGAGGCACGATAGTGCCGAGGCAATCTCCTGAAATTCAGACCTCTAAATAGTATTGGTCATTGCAATTTGCTCATTCTGTATTATTTAGGATTTAGCATTTCGTGTTTAGGATTTACCCTTAGAGGCGTGGTAATCTCGGCCGGGGCTGGTGGAAACGGGCCTGGGATTCGGGCTTGTCGCCCGGGCATAAGGTCCTCTAAGAGTGATTATCGGGCCGCGGCGGTAGGTAGCGGCATAAAATTTCTTATAATTCTCCCTCCCCTGGCGGGAGGGAGTTAGAGGGAGGGGGAACTTGTGAAGACTTTCTTGCTGGATACTATAGTATGGCGCTTCTCTTCCAATAGAGCGTGGTGGTTTCAAATCCCTATACGGACGCCACGAAGCTAAGCAATGCAGCAGCCTAGAGGTCTAACTCCACATACGATAGTCCTTCAAGGGAATTGCTTGCTATAATTAATATGGAGGGCGGGACCTATACAAATTTGAAAATTTGACTAAGCACTCGTTATCATGAAAAAAGCACAAAATAACTATACCTTTATCGATAGCCAGAATCTCAACCTTTCAATTCGTAGCCAGGGCTGGATTCTGGACTTCAGAAGGTTCAGGCAATATCTTCATGATAAATACGGCGTAACTAAAGCCTTTATTTTCATCGGTTACGTTTATGAAAATCAAGCCCTGTACACTGGTTTACAAAAAGACGGCTACATTTTGGTCTTCAAGCCAACCCTCAAACTGCCGAGCGGAAAGGTAAAAGGTAATGTTGATGCCGAAATAGTGCTTCACGCAATGATTGAATATGGAAACTATGATAAGGCTCTTATTGTTACAGGGGATGGCGATCTTTATTGCTTGGTGGATTATCTCATAAAGAATGATAAGTTGTTAGCATTGATGATTCCGAACAAGAATAGTTTTTCCTCGTTATTCAGAAAAATGATGCCTCATGTGGCGTTTATGAATGACCTCAAGAACAAGCTGGAGTATGATAAACCCAGCAAATAGAAAAAGAGAGGCATTACCGCGGGACGGAACCCTTTGGATGGCCTCTCATCGTGATTCTGGTATTAGAATAGCAAATATCCTTCTTCCTGTCAAATCAGGGTACTCAGTCATGTGATTGGTGACGCATTATCTGCTTGCGTTGTCATTACAGGCCCCTCCCTTTTGTCATTGCGAGGAGCCCAGCACTCATGGCGCTGAGTGCTGGGCGACGTGGCAATCTCCTGAAATTCAGACCTCTAAATAGTTATGGTCATTGGGATTTTGCTATTTGGGTTTGTTCAATTTTTGCGTTTTGAGTTGTCATTTTGATTTTTAA
>Ga0180432_10007693_pt1 | contig 13614 bp, 25 predicted proteins | sample SS_ome_10_FD_132414 | JGI IMG/M metagenome (GOLD analysis project Ga0180432, IMG submission 132414) | Hypersaline lake sediment archaeal communities from the Salton Sea, California, USA - SS_1_MS_2 metaG | ecosystem: Environmental > Aquatic > Non-marine Saline and Alkaline > Hypersaline >...
ATGTCTCCGCCGCCGTAGTCATACGCTTTTGTCCTCACTGGGGCTGGCTTATCCCGCATCCGACGTGCTGTCTGTTCATTACGCTTACGCATCGACTCGCCAAACGTGCTCTTGCGGTCAATCGCCCCATCAATGGACAGGGCGAAAGTGTTGAAAACACGCCCGGCTTGGCTCCCGCAACGGTCACACTTGACCGTTTTGGGAGCCTCACCCATGCGAAACTGTCGTTCTGTGCGTGTGCTACATCCCTCACACTCGAACTCGTAGAACATAGCTCACTCCGATTCCACGGGCGTTCTCGACAACTTCGTCGCCGTTTTCGGCTTCTTTCTCGGGGTCTTGTCCTTCGACCCCTTCGGTCTGCCGGGCTTCCTCCGAGGAGGATTACTTTCGAGCTTCTCAAGCCGAGCCATAATGGCTTCCTGTGTGTTCTTCAACTCGGCATTCTGAGCCCGAAGCGAATCATTCTCGGCTTCGAGAGCCGCCTCACGCTCCGACTGCTTGGATGCCTCCTGCTCCATGTCGGCTTCAAGAGCCGCCACGTCCGCATCAGACATCTCCTGACCCGTAACAGCCTTGTCAGTCTCTCCCATGACTTCTACCGACTCCGTACCTCCCAATACCTCCGTAGCTTCCTCAAGCTCCGGGGGAATGTCTTGGTCCACGGAAGACGACGTGGTCGTTCCCGGCACTTCGACGCCAGCCCGCCTGCGAGTCATTTCGACATGCTTCTTACGAAGCTCCGCCTCGGCTTGCTTCTCAGCCTTCTTGGCTTCCGCCTCCTCCCGGCTGGGAAGGTGTTGCCCGGCATTCATCGGAATCTCGTTCCTGCCGATACCCATACCCAGACTGTCGTCTTGGACGATAGGCATGTGGGCACGACGACGCTTCAGGGCTACCAGTTCGGACTGTGCCGTAAGGTCAGTCGGCTTGTTACGAGCACGACGGTCAGCCATGTACTGCTCCAGCTTGCGAATCCGGCTTTCCGTTGCCTCGCCCGGAATCTTGACCGGGGATTCGCCGCCCTCTTTCTCTATCCGGTCACGACGTTCCTCGGGTGACTCATCCCCACGCACAATCTCCATCTTGCGGTCAACTTCCCGCCGATGAGCCCCGGCACGCTGTGCTTCCTTCTCAGCCTGATGGGTCTTGGAAACCTGCGTGTGCCTGATGTCGATTGGGGGATGGTCTGTCGAGTCATCCTCTACAATCGGCATCCCGTCACCCGGACGGCTCCTGTGTACAGGTTCGTCCTCTACCGGAGGAGTGATGCCCTTGATTTCAGCCAGCAACTCTTCCGAGAAGGGCATTACCCAAGGGGTATTCGGGTTCTTGATGGCCTGACGTTGGAGTAGCTCCAAGTCACGTGTGTCGTCGAACTTGCGTCCATCGACAATGAGAAGACCACGGTCTTCGTCGAGTTCGATAACCGCACCTCGACCGAAGGTCTCCTTGATGAAGCCAAGATGTATTTCCCTTGGCACGGTGAGAATCCACTTCTCGTTCATCTCTATCTCCTTGTATTTCCGGGCGTCATGCCCGATTCAACGCACCATGCGTCGAAATTGTTTACCTGAGTTGTTTCGCCAACTCAAGAATCATGTCATATTCGTCGGGGTTAGCATACGAATTTCTTGGTTCCTTAGCAAGCTCTCTGACTCGCTTCACCACGGCTTCAACACATTCCTTGTAGTAATACCGCTGTGCCGAATCGAAACTGTCGAAAAGCCCATCGTCGCCAAGGACAGCATGGAAAGCATCTTGCGGTCTTGGCTTGTTCGGAAGGGGAGGGTCTCCCTCTCGCATTCGCTTGACCATCTTGACAATCTTGGCAACGTCTCTGGCGTCTTTCGGCAAACCCCACGTACCGGCAGTGAGCAGTTTCGCCACGGCTGTCAATTCTCTGGCTATACGCTGTTGGTCCATGTCAACCCCAAGGGTCCGGGCAGCCTGAAGGCTGCCCTTCTCCTGTTGATTCATTACGACGGAATCGTAACCGTCGAACCGCCGACACCACCATAGTAGGCACTCGTGCCGTAACGCCGATTCCCGGTTGCGGAAATCAACGTGTCAGCCAACGTCTTCTCCGCTGCCGTCATCGGGATGTTGTCGAGGCTGCGACCAACCACGCCCAGCATTTCCACCAGAACGCATGTCGGCTCACTGTCGATGTCACCCTGATAACTGGACGCCGTGGCGGTTACGGACTTCTTGTTAAAAGCCGTTTCCAACCAACTCCGCGTACCCGTCTGGGTCTGTGGGTTCCAGATAGCCTTCAGGAACGTCTTGACTGCTGCCAATTCGGCTCCTGTCGGCTCCGTGATTCGCATGTTGCGGGCGATGTTCCACACCCACCTTGCGTACTGCCAACTCTGTGCTGGACTCCAATCACTCATAACTCACCTCGCTTTTCTTTTGCTCTTAGAAGGTCTCACAAGCGATAACCTTCAACGCAGTCGCTACACCTGTAACTCTACGCCGGGCCGTCTGAGCCAAGACCCTATGCTGCTCGTCTTTCTGACAACTCAGCCAGCAGCGGGCTGTATTCTGAAATCCTTTGGCACATTTCCCGCAATTCTTCGTCACTCAGCGAACCCTTCATCTGGTTCACGTCCTTGTACAACCATTGAAGATTGCCACGAATGTACCCAAACTGACCATTGATTCTGTCGAGGGAGGCGGTAGCCTGCTTTCTCGCGTAAGCATGTCGCGGAAAGTCAATCGGTAATCCACTCAAAGCGCACGCCTGATTCTGACCGCAATACAAGCCCCACAGGTACTCAGCATCCACGTCGTCTGCAAATTCCTTCCCCCTTCGCCGTGCCACGTTACGATAGCGGCCAACAACCCAAGTTGGTAAGTTGCCGCACCCTGTCCACTTCGGGTGATGGTCTTGACGCAGAACAAAAACATTCCCACACGAAGCGGGCTGGCATATCAGATAGACAAGCCTAAGAAAATCATTCTCTGGCAACTTCCACTTCATTCGGTTCACCACCTTGTGAACCCAATGAATGTTCCCGGCGACATATCCGCGCTGACTGTCTATCCTGTCCAGCGATGCAGTGCAGTCACGACCGAACCCAATAGGCAAGCCGGAATACGAGCAACGACCTTTCTGCTGAACATACAAAGCCCAAGCATCTTCAATAGAAATGGTCACAGTGATTCTTCGAGATGCGGCTTCCCGCACAATCCTACCCCAAAGATGAGCAGATAGGTCTCCACAACCTTTCCAGTTATGACCATGCTTACTCATCAGTGCTCCATGCCGACCCGTCTGGGCGTAGGGTCAAAACTATCCGCCAAGTGGGTCATTCTCTGTAATGTGAATCATCTGAGCCTCGTTGAGATAACCCACAGCCTGAGACATGGCCCTCGTTGCCTTGTTCAAGGCACCTTGAGAACGCCTGCCATACTTCTTCACATGCTTGCGGAGATTGTCCAGCCTACGCTGAATATCATCCTCCATCTGCTGAAGATATTCAACATCCACATCTAATGCCGTCAATTCTCTCGCCACGGCCACCAACTCTCGTGCTACTCTTTGCTTGTCCATGTCATTCTCCGTGCCGACCCAATGGGCGTAGGGTCACATCACTTCTTTGCTACGACATCTTCATCGTAGTAAATATACTCGTCATCGAAAGTAACTTTCCTCGGATTCAAACCGAAGATTCTTGCTTGCTCTTTGACATCCCGAACCGTGACACGAACAGGGTCTCCCCATTCGTCATTTACGACTCGATACTTCGGGGCAGCCGTAAGTTCCCTCGCCACAGCTACCAACTCACGAGCTATCTCTTGCCTGTTCATGTCAGCGTCCTTTCCCGCCACCAGCAAGAATCTCCTGCTGGGCGTAGAATTTAATACTCCAACAACTTGTTTGCCCCTTCTCTCTTTCTTTCCAATTTGGAAATATCAGTCTTGGCTTTGTCTATTGCTGCCTCTGCTTTGCCAATTTCCTCCCAAATTGACTCATAAGATTTCACAAGCATCACCAACTCGTCGTATCCAGACCTACCTGTGTATTTGATAATTGTTCGCTTGGTGTCTTTCAATCGCTCTTGAGCAATTTCAAGCCAACGAATCACAGAGTGGTAGTCCTGAAGAGCGGGAGCCCGAAGAGCAGCAACACCGAGAGCGTATTTAATTTGGTCAGCCCAATCCCGTCTCCTGGCTGTCAACTCCCTTGCCACAGATACCAACTCACGAGCTATCTTCTGCCTGTCCATGTCAATCCTCCACCTACAAGCGAAATATCAAACAATTATCGCCAATAGGAAACTCTCAGGGAAGTATCCTGTATTGATAGAGCAACTCCTCAACGGGGTCACCATACTTACGCCAAAGCCTCTTGAGAGGAGCGGCATCAATCGTGTACAGTCGGCTCATAGCCTTAATCATGGACTCAACCGCTTCCTTCCCACGCAGGCTGCCCTTGCCACGCAACCTCTTTTCTACTTCGTTCAAATGCTCCAACAACTGAGCAGCGACAGGTGCCGTGGGAGGCAATCGTTCCAATTGCTTCGTCGTCCAAGTATGAAGTGCCATAAAGAGCTTCCCGATGCGCTCACCGGCCATTGGGTCATCGTCGGCCAACCTCTCAGCCGCCTTCACAAAGCGATTGCCCTTCACCATGTCCTCAAACATCTGCTTGTAGAAGTAACGAGCATTGGTTCCCTTTGGTGCCCCGTCCAACGAGGAACTCGGGGGCCTTACCACCTGCATGAGATTGTCCAACCCCATCGAAACAAGACCGTCCCGCTTGGCATCCCTTATTGCTTTCTTGATAGCCTTCTCCAATTCCCTCTCAAAGGGAGTATGCTGTGCCGCCAGTTCCCTCGCCACGGAAGCACCCCTCGCCCCGGCTATCTCATCCTGAATGTCAAGCAACTGCCTCTTGTTGATGCCCGCCTTGATGAGCAGCTTCTCCCACGAAAAGTGATTCGCCTCCACGCCATTGGACATCTCGTGGACGTACTTCAACCCCGGCTCCCCGGTTGACTTCATCAGCCGCACCAATGCGGGAGGGAAACGCATCACGTCATCCGGGTCGTCCGAATACGGCTTGGGCTGGTCAATGTAGAAGCTGATATTGCCCCGGCTGTCAATCCGGTGCGACTGATTGGGAATGTGCTTCAGCTTGAAACCGAACTTCTTGGCGAGCTTCCTGAGCCCGTCAATGATGAGTTCTTCCCGACGATTCCCGATATCAACAGGCGAGCCGGGTCTTACGGCAAGGAGTTCCTTCGCTACGGCTACCAACTCTCTTGCTACTGCTTGTCTGTTCATATCATTCCGCCTCAAGCTCACCCTGTATGTCCAATCCCAAAGATTTCACTGAACTCCAATTGTCCCGAGAAATGTGAACAGCCATATCCCGAACCATCCCGAGAAAAATCGCCTCATCAGAGGTCGGCTCGTACTTTTTACGAAGAGACTCAAGCCTTTTGGAAACATCAAGAAACGACTTCCGACGAGAACCACCCGCCGCCAGTTCCCTTGCCACGGTTACCAACTCTCGGGCTATGCGTGCTCTGTCCATGTCATTCCTCTTTATAGCCCTGCTTTTCGAGGTCTCGGACGAAGCGGGCAAAAACCCTTTTATTGCTGAAAAGAGCGACATCGTAGAAAGCACTTCCGTCCTTATGGGTACTGACACCATTATGGAAATTCACAACGTACTTGGCTTTCCCGACACCCGTCATAGTGTGGTACCACTTCCTTCCATCAGGGTAAATATGGTCCCATTTGGACGCCGCTAGTTCCCGTGCCACGGCTACCAACTCTCTCGCTACTGCTTGTCTGTTCATGTCGTTCCTCCACCCATAGGGGCAATATCAAAGGATTATTGGGCTTCTTCGTCTACTTCCTCGGCACCCTCATCCAGAAAATCCTGCTCATCATCCAACATGAGTGCTAGAAGACGCTGCAACTCGCCGACATGCACCTTTTCCTCGTTGGCAATGTCTTGCAGGACTTCCTTTACACGCTCGTCCTGTGTCGAATCCACAATGGTCTCATACTGATTGATAGCCTGTTCTTCGGCAATGATGGCATCCCGAATAGCCCGGACAGTCTCTCGTTCCGTCATCGGACCAATCTCCTTGACGTTTTCAAGATGCTGAGAGACAAGACTTTTCGCCACAACAACCAGTTGGCGGGCAACCCTCGCCTCTATTCCGTCATCTTCCTCGTCAAAAGGACACTCACTTGTACCCCTTGCCGGACCCGTCCCGTCAGGATTGCCGGGTCCAAGGATTGTTCCACCACGCTTGCTTCTTTTCATATCCTGCCTCACTCGTTTACGCAAAGCCTCTTCACGCTCCCGAAACAACCGGTCTTCCTCTTCCCAATCTTCCCTTATCTGCCGACGCAATCGCTCTTTCTCTCTCTCGAATCTGTCGAATTTTCTTTTCTGACTATCCTCAAGAGCTTTCCAGTCCTCGTCCGTCATCTCGGGAAAGGTCGTTGTCCAACCCGCACCCACACGCCGCCGATTCATTACGCTCTCCTCAGCAAACGCTTCAACTGACTTTCCGCCCAGTCAGCCGCCATACGAGCCACATCGTTTCTCATTTTAGGGTCAGCGTAACGGAACTCCCTGCGAGCCCACTCCTTACGAGTCATCCAGTTTTCCTCCGGCGATATGATAATCTGCCACTCACCGGAATCCCGCACGTCATTTCCGAAGTCATCCTGAGCCACGTCATCGTCGAACCAGACGTGGGCATAGAGAGTATTCCCGGACCTGTCATTCGTGAACTTCATGGTAACACGCTTGCCGGGTCTGATTTTCAGAAAGGAACGTATCAAACCCATATCGGTTGCTGTACGCCCCGACACGAGGTCTTCTGCCACAGCCACAATCTCCCGTGCCAGCCGCTCATCAGATTGCTTGCTGGAACCTGTAATGCTGACCCTCTTACGAACGTACCAGTCAAATTGCTCTATGAAGGAAGGGTCTCGCTTCCCGTGGTCATAACGGAAATGCTTCAATTCTGTGCCGTCCTTGAGAACAATCAGGATTCCCACCTTGTTATACCCCAAGTCCGGCTTCTCGAACCTGTTGAGGGCTCTCTCGACATCCCTGACGTTGGTGAACTTCTTGCCCTCAAGAGTCGGTATCCCGGTTTTCGTATCGCCCTCAGCCCAAGCAATCTGGATGTACTTCAACTCATCCAGAATCATCTTGGGGTCAACAGCCCTTCTGTGTCTTGCTGTTCTCATATATCCTCCTGCCACCCGACATCAATTGTAACCGACAACGAAATCATCCACTACGATGTCACGGGAATCCGGGTCCGCGTACTTCCGATTGATGACCACGATAGTCTTGCCCCTGCGGGTCTTGATACGCCACTGAGGCCCCATCGGAGGGTCACCCGTTATGAAGTCCACCTTCCGCATCCCAATCGCCCTGAGAGGCTGTCTGAGGCTCAGGAACTTGTTATTCCTGACCACTTCAGCCACGGCTTCCAAATCAGGGTCGGAAGCCTTGTGAGACGAACGACGGAGAGCATCGTGGGTCATCTCCAGAATCTCTTTCGTACTCTGCTTGGCTTGCTTCAAAAGTGTAACCAGATGCCTGTAGTCTCTCGCCTTCTGAGCACGGTCATTCGGAGGTTCTTCAAACGAATCCACCCAGACGCCTTCATCGTCAATGATGACACTGACCTTGTAATGCTTGTTCATCTGAGCCGGAACTCTCTCCATACGCACGTCAATCACTGTCCCATCCGACATACGCTGTACCCTACCCGCCTTCATCCTAACGGACCTGATAGCCTTTAGCACGTCATCTTCCGTAAGAGATTCCGGGGCTGCCGTCAGCATCTCGGCGATAGTCACCAGTTTCTTTGCTACGTGTTGCCTATTCATACGAACCTCGCTCACTGGCTTCAAGGGCGTGTGCCTGCTGTGTGATGTGCTCAAGAATCAGCTTCCAGTCCGCCTTGAAATTGCGAGCCAAACGCCTTGCCTGTCTTACAAGTTCGCTCCTGCTCGGACGACCCTCAAACACCCACGAATCGACGTAGTTGCGAATCGCAGACCACAAATGAGAGTTCTTCCTCTCGTCCGGGACGATTTCCGGTTCATTCCCGAAAGCCATCAATTCCTTGGCTACCGCCACCAACTCTTGTGCTATCCGCTTGTCGTTCATCGACTCATCTCCTCTTCAAACCAAGGCTCAAGTCCGCCCTTTCAAGGTCTTGCTGTGCCGACTGAACAGCCTTCCACATCGAAGATGCACGCAAGTTGGATTCAGAACCCACTTCCTGTCTGGCCATAATGTCGTACAGATAGCCCTCCTCCGTCTCAAGCTCCCGCTTGCTCTTGCCAATACCGCTGGCAATCGCCCTGAGCCTTCGCTCGATGGCACGCAAACGGTGTGTATCGTCATCGGGCAAAGCGACAAGTTCTCTTGCCGCCCTCATCAACTCACGAGCTATGCGTTGCCGATTCATCTCAGAGTTCGCTTCCACCACTGCTCGGAGTTCATATCCTTCCTGTAATCGGATATTCCGCTCTTCACCATTTTCTCGATTTCATTGAGGTCTCTGAGCCTTTGCTGTCCCTCTTTGACGGCTTCATTGACCTCTTCCTCGCGGTCATTCCACTCGTCTTCAAACCAAGGGCCTTCCTCATCAAGTTCGTCACGGTCGTCAGCCGTCACCATGGCATGTTCGAGGGTGTCCATTACCTTGTCCTCATCAATAAGAACAAACCAACCACCGCTCCTGCCAGACTGTCCCCAATCACCGACCCACGCAAATCTTCGCTTGATGTCTTCTCCAAGCTGGCGGACCCTCAGTGCCGCCTCCTCCATCGCAAAATCATTCACGGTGTTGTCACCATGCTCTTCCGTAACAGAATCAGGTACATCTATCCCGTGGAGCTTGATATTGAACTGGTAATCGCCGTAATCACGCCCCCCACGATGAATGAAGTCCTCCAACTTCTTTATGATTGCCTGAATGTCCTTGGCTGTATGACGGGGCTTCTTGGCAGCAACGGAAACCCTTGCCAGTATTTTCGCTACAGCTACCAACTCTCTTACTACTGCTTGTCTATTCATGTCATCTCCCGAGTAATCCTTCTCTTTCATACCGCTCCAATGCCTCACGAAGATACTTCAGCATTTTTGCATTCGCCCTGCCATCTGTAGCGATAAAGTCGTTCAAGCCGTCAGCACTTCTTGATAGATACTTCCCAGCATCTCTCAGCCTGACCGACTTGGACAACAGGTAATTGACAAGCTCTCTCGATTCGTATGAGTCGGCATCAATCCTGCCTTCTTCCAAATTCCTCAGAATCAAGATGGCGGCACTGGTTCGCATCGGAGGACGTGCCGCCGTCAACTCTCTCGCTGCGGCTACCAACTCTCTTGCTACTGCTTGTCTATTCATGTCATTCCTCACAATCCGTATGAATCCGCCAGCCTCTCAGCCATTCTTGGGTCCGCATCAATGGTTTCCACAATCTCAGGAATGATTCTGGCGAACCACGAGCGAGACTTACTATCCAGCGTACCAGTTTCAGACTCCATCCTCAGATACGCCTCCACATGCCGAGGGTCCACATCATCTCTCCCCATACGCTTCAGAATGGGAGCAATAACGCTATGGTATGGAGCCTTACGACCCGCAAGCATCCTTGCCACGGCAACCAGTTCTCGGGCTACGTTCCTCACTTCTCCCTCCCGCCGAATCGTCCCATTGCGTCACGCCAAACCGTAATGACCATCTGCCGGGTCTCGTCATCCATCGGCTTGCGGCAATAGGTCTGGAAGTTCCCGTACAACGTGTCATTGACCACGGTTACTTTGTTCACGTCTTGAGTGTAAGAGGAAGAAGTCGCAACGGGAACTCGGGAGAGCTTGCTCCCAATAGCCCCACAGGTACCCACAACCTCTTTTGCCAGACGGTTGACATCACCAAGGGCAAGGAATCCGAAACCCCGCCCTACCGTCCCCTTGATTGCCGGAAGGTCATCCTCGTCCAACTCATAGACAACCTTGAAGCGACCAAGAGCCGTCAGGCTTCTGGCAACAGACACCAACTCTTGGGCTATGCGTTCCTTGTTCAAGGTCAATCCCTCTCGGAAACCAAACTCTCGGCGAGAGATACAAGGCGTTCAGCAACGGCTGCCCGGCTGGACTTCTTGACCTTCTTCTTGCACTTCACACAAAAACCAGTCTTTTCCAAAACCTTTGTGCCGCACTCAGGACACTTGAAGGTATCAGCACCCTTCTTCTTTTTCTCGAAGTGCTCCTTCAAACCCTCGGGCATCTTCTCGTTTTCCTTGCCGTCACCATCCTTGTCCTTCTTCTTCCACTGCTTCTTGAAGGCTTCGGGAACCTCGCCCTTCTTACCAACGAGTGCCTCGGCAATCGTCACAAGACGTTCGGCAACACGCTGTTCGACGGATGCTTCCTTCTCACCCGTCCATTCGGTCTCGATTTCGTCGAAGAACTTCTTCTTCTCGTCTTCATCGAGTTCCGAGGGGCTCGATACGTTATGCTCCTTGAGCTTCTTCTGGAAGAACTCCTGATACTCCATCTTTTCTTCTGCCCTGATTCTCATGTCAGTCTCCTATCCCGAAAGAACTGTAGTGATAAGCGTACTCAGTTCCTCCCGCTGCTGATTTAACCTGCCCCGAACCCCGATAGTGAGAGCCGGGAACGCCTCCCCCGGTTATCGGGACAATCTTCTGTACGGCATTGATGAGCCCCTTGGCGAGCCGCTTGTTGTCAGACTGCACGGCGATATACGCATCGTCCGACCAAGCCTCCTGCCGTGTAAAGTGCCCTATCGTTGACTTCGAGTATCCACTCGCCGTTCATGATATTCCGGTGAGCTTCCACCTCGATAAGAAGAAGCAAATCGGCATTACGAGACAGCGTGAAGTTCCGCATGGGAACTCTGGCAATCAGCCGCCGGGCAATTTTCAGTTCTCTTGCTTTATTCATGGTTCAATCCACCGCACAGTATTCGTGGAACGGAATACCGGCCTTCATCAACGACAACGTGACTTCACGGAAAGTCGCACGCCGCAACCAGTTCTCATTATCCATAACCCACCGATAGAACATCTTGATGGATGTCCTCTTCGGACCACGCACTGTCGGGATGCAAGTGGGTTCATTGTACTGGTCATCCTTGTCCCGGATAACGAAACTGTCGTACTCTGCCTCAACATAAACATGCTGTCCATTGACCGTGATGGGCTTGAAATCGCCCGGAGCCACATCAACACCACGAACCAAACGCTCATCCGTTTTGATGGGCACATAGCCTCCATCTGCAAGCTCATCCACCTCGTCCATGAACTTACCCACAACACGTTCGGCTTGAGCGTAAGTCTTGACACGAGAAAGGTCATCCATCATATCCTCGACGAGTCCCTCCGCTCCCCTCATCATGTCCAAATCATACACCGACAACACCCTGCAACGCTTTCCACGCTTGCCCGCATTCGTCAGGTCGGTAATTTCAACACTTGGGCGATAGCGATGGACGCGGACGTTTTCGTTCTCAATGGTCTGACCGACAGACAATCCTGCGGCTGTACGAGATGACGCCTGAACACCAGCCTCGTCCGGGAAAATCACGAACTCCTTGCCCTTCGGACCCGGATAGGCTCTGGCACTCAAACGCCGCTTTGCCGCCTTCTCACACCAACGGACAACCTCACGACGAATACCGGGGTCAATTTTCTTCCCGACCTTCTTCTCAACAAGGTCGAGCGTTTTATTGAGCTTCTTGTCAATCCGGTCGCTCTGCTTCACGAAACGGATTATCTTGTCAACGACAAAACCCCATTTGTACGAGGGCAAGGAATCCTTCTCGCTGACCCATTGAGGATTAGCCGTCAGAACGCCATTGCGGTATTTCACGCCGAAAAGACCGCCCATCTGGTAATGGTGAATGAGCGGTCTGCCCGTGAGCGTTATGTTGACCATCGCACTTCTGCCGGGCTCCCAGTAGTATCGCCCCTTGACCTCGGTAAGCTCTTTTCTGAGCTTTTCCTCGGCTTCTTCCTGGACACGCTCCAGTTCGTCTTCTTTGTCCCGACTCAAGGGAAAAGGCTGGTCCACAAAGGCTCCCCGAAGGAGCTTGGCGACAGCAATCAGTTCACGAGCGGCTGCTTGTCTGTTCATCGGATGTTCCTCCCCTTCGTCGTGATTCGGATACCACTTCCCATGATTTTCACAAGACCCTTATCAGCCAGACTCTCAATAATGGGATTGTCCCGACTGTAATCGCCCAAACGTTGACGCCGAAACTCCTCAGCCCGATAACTGCTCTTGATTCCACTAATGATATTCAAGGCTGCCTTCTCATCCGGGGTAAGAACAACGTCCTCTTCCGCATCGGGCATGAGCCGGTCCACATCTTCGGGTCTCACGTACAGACGCAGAAAGTTACCCCGCCCACCGGCTTCCCCGGCGATAACGACGGAGCCGTTCGGCACCGGGAAGGATTGGTCTCTGCGGTCGATAGCCCGGTCTTCATACGGATTCGAGCCGCCCCACGAACCCGCTTGAGAATTCGTGATGCGACCCGTCCGCAGGTCAACCGTATAGGAAAGGGCACGATTGCCCTCGAAAGCGGTAGAAACCGAATACTTCGTGTCGTAAATGACCTCAATATCCCGCCTGCCGTAACGAATCCCTTTCAGGGCTCGACGGACACTATCGGGAAGGTCTCGTACCGCTACATGGATTCCTCTGGCAGCCGACAGCGAACGAGAAACCTTGCCCGCAATCAGGGCTACACGTCTCTCATCCATGGCTTACGCCTCCGCGAGAACCTTCTCCAGAGCACCAACGAGGTCTTCCACCGTGGAGTTCGGACGAATGATACCAACGCCGTACTGGTTGAGCTTCCGACGCTTCTTCTGGCTCAACTTGTTCATCCGAGTCCTGATATTCCGAATGCGACTGGCAAACGCCTCGTCCTGCTCGTCACCTTCTTCTTCCTCTGCCGTCAGTTCCTTCGCCAACGCCAGAAGACGCTTTGCAGCCATGATTTTCCTATCTCTGTTCATCTCGACTCTCCGTTTCTTTGTTCCGGCTCCTATCCGGTGCCTTGGTTTACGCCTTGCCCTGAACCTCTTCGACCATGATTCCCGGCTTGTCATCCGGCGGCATGACAACCCCCGCATTGTTGCGAATCGTAGAGCCCGAGTTGGCAGTCTTCTGCGGAGAAGTATTCAGACCCTTGGGAACCATTCGGGTTTTTGCGCTGTCAAAAACCGGAACGCCACCCTCGAACTGGGCTTCCTCTCGCTTGGACTGACCGACATTCGTTGGATTTGCTCGATACGTCGGCATATTCTCCTCCTGTCTGTTGCATCCCATACCGTAAAGTGCGGCATGATGGTTCCTACTCTTGGAGTCAATATCAAAGAATTATCATGCGGAAAACCTATAAAAAGAGGGCCGTAGGAGTGAAAACTCCCACGACCCTCCCACGCACGCCTATTACAGCGTGATTTACTCGTTCTCAGACGGCTTTACCGTCCAACCCTTACGAACCTGCTCCACGGTGGGCAGTCCAGTCTCGCCGTCCTCCTGTTTTGAAGCGTGCCCGCCCTATGCAGGCA
>Ga0180432_10007694_pt1 | contig 13612 bp, 9 predicted proteins | sample SS_ome_10_FD_132414 | JGI IMG/M metagenome (GOLD analysis project Ga0180432, IMG submission 132414) | Hypersaline lake sediment archaeal communities from the Salton Sea, California, USA - SS_1_MS_2 metaG | ecosystem: Environmental > Aquatic > Non-marine Saline and Alkaline > Hypersaline >...
CAAGCCATAGAGGTGTGCCTGGTAGCTATGCATCTGCACCGTGGCCGGGTAGTACTGCCCCAGATCATAGCTGTCCATTTGTACGTAGGGATCAAGGTTGACCAGCGTGCCCAGGGCGGCGAAGCTTTGCACGTTCTCCATGTTCAGAGATGCCACATCAGGCGGCGTGCCACCGGCAATCAGCGTCTGCAACTTCGTGAAGTACTCGCCGTAGGGGACGAACTGCAGTTCAACCTTGTAGCCCGGGTTCTCCTTCTCGAACTCGGCCATGATCTTCTTTTCGACCTCAGGCGTATCGGCAGCCAGGAAGGTCATGACGCTGATCGTAACCGGCTCCTTCGGCTCCGGCGTCGCGGTCACTACTTTTTCCACCTGCTTCTCGACCACGACCGTCTCTTTGACGATCTTCTCCACTGGCTTCTCAACTACGACGGTCTCTTTGACGACCTTCGGAGCACAGCCGGTCAGCGCCAAAACGAAGCTGACGATGAGCAACACAACAACCAGTCTGTAGCCTCTCATGGAACTCCTCCTTGGGAAGATTCTAGCACGATCCTCGTTTGCCCCCAAGCATGCCGCAATCTCTTGCAGGGAGAGGTGCGGAGACCTATGCTCTCCTCGGGCTGTGCTCGCTGTTCGATCTGTGGGTGGAGAACTGCCGTCCGCAGCGTCTGCGTTTGGGTCTCTCTCCTCAAGATTCTGTTGTGTTTGCCCCGTCCGGGGAGGGGCGTTATTCCCGGACCAGCATTCTGTGGCCTCACCTCCTTCCGCCTGCCTAACTTCATTCAATGAACGAACTAACCTCAAGGCCAAAAGAAAGACTCACCCTGCTGAACGCATGGCTGGGCCTCAACGTACCGCTGGAACCGAGGGGTTCCAATCAGACGGGGGGAGAGAAGACCTCGCTCAACACCAGGCTGGCGGCCCCTCGCGCCCAGGCATCGTCAGCCAGTGGTTCCACTACGAGCTGCAGAGCATCACCCAGACCGTTGAAAAGATGAGCCTCCAGCGTTTCCCTCGTGGGTCCGAAGAGGTGCTCCCCCGCGCGGGCTCCCTCTCCGCTGATGATGACGCATGCCGGGTTGAAGAGATTGACCAGATTGGCCAGACTCACTCCCAGGACGTGTCCCGCCCGGCCGTAGATGGTCCTGGCTACCTCGTTTCCCTCACTGGCCAGCCTGGCCAGACTGGCCGGCGTCAGATGCTCTCCTATCGGGAGCGCGTCCTCCAGGCCCGCCGCCTGCGCCTGAGCCACGAGGGCTGGCTCTGCTACGAGGGCCTCCAGACAGCCCTGCTTCCCGCAACTACAGAGGGGGCCATCCTCCTGTACCGTAGTATGGCCAAACTCGCCCGCCCCTCCTTGACTGCCTCTGTAGACCCGGCCATGAACGACAGTACCCAATCCCACCCCTCGACCTATAGTTACTACTAGGAAGTTCTGGATCCCCTGACCTGAGCCAAACATGGCCTCGAACTGGGTAAGGGTATTCACGTCGTTATCCACCAGCACCGGCACGTCGAACCGGGCTTCCATCTCATTCTGCAGCGGGACGCCGCGCCAGTCCAGGATGGCCGAGTAGCGGCAGGTGCCACTCTCGTGATCGATGAAGCCTGACAGACCCACTCCAATGCCCATCAGCTTCTCAGGTGCGACCCCGGAAGCCGCCATGAGGCCATCTATGGCGTGTCCCACTTGCTCGATGTATTCAGAGGGTTCACGAGCACCGTGAACCGGCACAATTTCCCTTTGGAGCACCTCAGCATCCAGGTCGGTGAGGGCCATGATCACTTCGCTCTCGGTGAGTTTCAGGCCAATGGCATAGCCTGCTTTGGGGTCCACGGAGAGCAGGATGGGGCGCCGGCCCCCGGAGGATTCGCCTGATGCCACTTCGTAGATCAGGCCGGCGTTCAACAGCGCGCGCATGATGCCGGAAACGGTGGACAACCCGAGGCCACTCATACGGGCGATATCGGTGCGGGAGATCGGGCCGTGGTTCTTGACCAGGTTGAGCACCAGGGACCGATTGATGTCCCTGATCAGTTGCCGATTGCCAGAACGCATGAAGATACCCTCTTACTTCATTCAGTGACCGAATTAAGCCCATTATACAACAGGAATGCGAGTTTGTCAATGCCCAATAGCGCAAGATCGGAGATGCTTGGGAAGTGCCCGGCAGCTTGCCCTGCCCCCTACCGCCAGGCACTCTGTGCCAATCCTCTTCATGCTGACGTGCTCGGAGCACTCTAGCCGCCCCCTGCGATGGTTTGTCTCGTATTGCTCACCCCCCGTCGATGTAGTATAATCGAGCAGCGTTCGATACTCTCCGCAGAGGTCTTCATGCCCACTATCCTCGTCGTGGACGATGAGCACAATATCGTGGAGCTGGCACGTCTGTATCTGGCCAATGAGGGCTATCGCGTCTTGGAGGCGGGAGATGGTGAGGCCGCCTTGACGCTGGCCCACACGGAGCAACCCGATCTGATCGTCCTGGACATCATGCTCCCCAAGGTGGATGGGTGGGATGTCTGCAAGAGACTACGTCAGGAAGGCTGCGACGTTCCCATCATCATGCTGACGGCCAGGGACGACGATGTGGACAAGATCGTGGGGCTGGAGATCGGGGCCGATGACTACATGACCAAACCGTACAACCCGCGCGAGCTGGTAGCCAGGGTGAAGGCAGTACTGCGCCGGGCCGAGGCGCCACTGAAGCAATCTCGGGTTCTCGTCGTGGCTCATCTCTGCATCGACCGCGGTCGCCGTGAAGCCAAGTTAGGCGAGGAAGAGCTGACTCTGAGGGCTAAGGAATTCGACCTGCTGGCTACCTTCGCCGAGCACGAAGGCCTGGTGCTGAGTCGCGACCAACTGCTGAAACTCGTGTGGGGCTACGATTTCTACGGCGACAGCCGCACGGTGGACGTCCACGTGGCCCGGCTACGCGAGAAGCTGGGTGAAGCCGGTATCGCCATAGAGACCGTGTGGGGCATAGGGTATAAGCTGGTGGCAGACTAGTGCGTAGACCGGAGTTCGCCGAGTTGCTCAAGTCCATACCGCGCAAACCGGGCGTCTACCTGATGAAGGACGTCAACGGCAAGGTCATCTATGTGGGCAAGGCGGTTGTGTTGCGCAACCGCGTGCGGTCCTACTTCCACGAGTCCGCCAGCCAGCTTCCCAAGGTGTCCCGTCTGGTCGAGGAAATCGGCGACATCGAGTTCGTGGTCACGGGCTCGGAGCTGGAGGCGCTCATCCTCGAGTGCACGCTGATCAAGAAGCATCGTCCCCGCTTCAACGTACGGCTGAAGGACGACAAACGCTACCCCTATATCAAGATCAGCGTTCAGGAGGACTTTCCGCGCATCTACATGACCCGGCGCATGCTCAGCGACGGCGCGCGCTACTTCGGCCCCTTCACCTCTCCCAGATCCGTGCACCGGACGCTGGATCTACTTCGCCGCATCTTCCCCTATCTGACCTGCAAGCGGGAGATCACGGGCCACGACGAGCGTGCCTGTCTCTACTATCACATCCACCGGTGTCCGGGGCCCTGTATCGGCGCGGTCAGCAAGGAAGAGTACCGGGCCATCATCGATCAGATCATTCTCTTCTTGGAGGGTCGGCAGGAGCAGATCGTCGTCGATCTGCGCGAGAGGATGGCTCGCGCTGCCGAGCGGATGGAGTTCGAGCGCGCCGCGGAGATGAGGGATCAGATCTCTGCCGTGGAGCGTGTGATCGAGCGGCAAAGGGTGGTCTCCGCAAGCATGAATGACCAGGACGTCATCGCTTTCGCACGCGACGACGGGCAAGCTTGTGTGCAGGTGTTCTTCATTCGACAAGGCAAGCTGATCGGGCGTGACTACTTCATCCTCAATGGAACTCAGGACACCGACTCGCGCGAGATCATGGGTTCTTTTCTCAAGCAGTTCTACGACGATGCCGCCTTCGTCCCCAAAGAGGTGCTGCTTCAGAACGAAGCCGACGAGCTGATGATCATCGAGCAGTGGCTTCGCTCTCGGCGAGGCACCAAGGTCAGCCTTCGCGTACCGCGGCGAGGCAAGAAGAAGGCGCTAGTAGACATGGCCGCCCAGAATGCGGCCGAATGCCTGGAGTCGCTGCGCATTCAGTGGGAGGCGGATGTCAACAAGCACGTAACCGCACTTAGTGAGCTGCAGGAATACCTGGAACTGGATCGCCCTCCCACGCGCATCGAGTGCTGTGACATCAGCAACATACAGGGGAGCGCCGCTACGGGCAGCCTGGTCGTCTTCGGCAAGGGCGTAGCGCGCAAGAGCGACTACCGTCGCTTTCGCATCAGGACGGTGGAAGGCGCCAACGACTATGCCATGATGCAAGAGGTGATCCGCCGCCGCTTCCGCAGGTTCCTGGATGCCCGGGCCGAGGAGCCGAGCGGCAAGTCGAAGACCTCGCAGGGGGTGAACGCTTGGGCTCTGCTGCCGGATCTGCTCATTCTGGATGGCGGCAAGGGGCAACTGAGCGCCATACTGGAGACCCTGCGTGAGATGGACCTGGCGGAGGCGGTGCCCGTTGCGGCACTGGCCAAGAAGCACGAGGAGATCTTCCTGCCGGGACGGCGGGCCCCGGTGATCTTGCCTCGGGATTCCCAGGCGCTCTATCTGGTGCAGAGGATCCGTGACGAGGCGCACCGCTTCGCCATCGGCTACCATCGCAAGCTGCGCGACAAGAGCATCACCTCGTCAATCCTGGAGGACATCCCGGGCATAGGCCCCAAGCGGCGGCGAGCACTGCTGAAGAAGTTCGGCTCCCTGGAGGCCATCGCGGAGGCGTCTCTGGACGAGTTGGCGGCGGTTCCAGGCATGACCGCAAAGGCAGCCGAGAGGGTCAAGGAATACCTGTGACCTGAGCCCTGGCTCCGCGTGCCCGGAGGATCTCGGGCGCGTCGGAACTCTGCCAACCAACGACCCAAGAAGCGGACCAGGCCGAGGGCATCAAGCCGGGTTCATCCGGCGTCGACATTCATGGCAACCCGGTCATGCGCAACGCTCGCTTGTCGACAGCCAGTCTCTTCCTCGCCCCCCTCGTCAGAATGACGCGCCTTTACAACGCGAGCATCGTCACTCTGAGCCGAAGCGCAGCGCAGGCGAAGAATCTCGTTCTTTCCTCTGCGCAACGCTCGTCTGGCTACGATGAGGTTCTTCCTCGCGTCGCTCGTCAGAATGACAAAGCACCGATGTGCGTATCAGCTATCTGCTAACCTCTCATCCATCAGCAGGCGTTGGGCCAAGGCCAGGGCCTCCTCCCGCGAGCGGACCTCCCTCATGGCCTGGGCTTCGCGGATGGCCTCCAGCAACTCGCCGACCTGGGGACCGGATGGGATGCGTAGCTCAGCCATCAGCTCGTCACCGGTCACCAGCCGGGGCGGGTTCGCCAGCTCCGGCTCCCGGTAGTACAGTCTGAGCAGGCAACCGATGGTGGAGAGATGCTCTTCCCACGATTCCTGCTCGATGCTGCTGCCCTTGGTCGCCAGGTAGTCCGCCAGGGACAGCAGCAGGACCGAGATGCCCACCCCACGCGTGTCACGGAAGAAGCGATATGCCGCCCTTCGAGTGACCTCTCCCGCCTTGGTCAGGAATCCGGGGCTCATGTGGTGTCTCACCACGATCTGCCCTTCCCTGACCTCGCGGGAGCTGAAGCGCAGCCGGCGCAGAATCGAGCCCACGATGGGCGCCCCGGCCTTGTCGTGACCATGGAAACGCCAGCACCCATTACGATCCGCAATCCGCAGCTCCGGCTTGGCTACGTCGTGGAGTAGCGCGGCAAGGCGCAGAAGGACACGGCGCGGACGCCCACCGGACAGCTCCTGGCTCAGGTATGCCTCGACCTCCGCCGCGAACTCGTGCCTCACTGCCTCCCACCCCTCCCAGATGCCCTTCTGGTGCACCAGGTCGATCATGGCCGGCGGGTCCTGCAATGCTTCCAGGGCCTGCACGGTTCGGAGCGAATGCTCGTACACGCCGAACTGGTGCCACGGGCCTTGCTCGACGCCCTTCATCGGGATCATCTCCGGCAGAATCACGGTCAGCAGTCCCAAGCGATCCAGGTCCAGCACCCGGGCGTATGGGCCAGACGATCCCATCATCTGGCTTAGTTCGTCGCGCACCCTCTCGCCGGAGGCGGTCGCCAGGAGCGGGGCGTCCCTTCGGATCAGGGCTTCGGTGTCAGGATCATAGCGTAGGCCCAAGCTACCGGCCAATCGCGCCGCTCTCAACGTGCGCAGGGGATCATCGACGAACGTCTCGGGCGAGGTTGCCCGCAGTAGTCCCTCTTCCAGGTCACCGAGCCCCCCGGTAGGATCGACCCACGACGGCGAGTCCTGCTCCCACTGGTCCAGCGCGACGGCGATGGCATTGACGGTGAAGTCCCTCAGCCCCAGATCCGCCTCAAGGTCACGGCCGCGCAGTCTGGCGAAGTCCAGGTAGCGAGCCGTGGCCCCCACCTTACGGACCACCCGGGCGGCGCCGCGCTCCTCGTCCAGCGCGAAGTAGCCGCCCCTGATCCGGTCGGCCACGCTGCGAGCGAGAGTCATGGCCGGGCCATCGACGGCGAAATCCATGTCGTGGCTCTCGCGCTCCAGCAACCGGTCGCGTACGCACCCTCCCGCGACGTAGACTCTGACGCCGAGGGCCTCGGCCGCCTCCTTCACCTCGCGGAGGGCACCACTGGTAATGAACCAGGAAGTCAAGGCTGCCCCGCCTTTCTGAGAGCCAGGTACTGCAGGGCTATGATCGTCTTTGCGTCGCGTATCTCGCCCTCCCCCAGCATACGCCGGACGTCCTGCCAGCCGAACTGTCGCACCAGGATGTCCTCGCCATGCTCAGGCAGGCCCCCTCCCGCCGAAACCTTGCTGCGCCCAGTTACGTGTCCCAGGTAGAGCTCCACGCGCTCGGAGCACGCACCGGGGCTCAGATAGAAACTCATGATGTGTTCCAGTCGCTCGACCCGGTAGCCGGCCTCTTCCAGCAGCTCGTTCTGAGCCACAACTTCGGCCTCCTCCTCCTCGCACATCCCCGCCACGATCTCCCACAACCAGCCAGGGCCATCATTCACGTAGGCCGGATAGCGGAACTGCTTCACCAGAACGACGGAATCGGCGGCCTGGTCGTAGAGCAGCACCGCGGCGGAATTCCCCCGCTCGAAGAGCAACCGCGAGATAGGCTCACTCAGACGACCATCGAATCGCTCGTACCGCAGCGTGACACGCTCGAGCTTGAAGAAGCCATCGTATTCCCGCTTCCGATCGATGATCTCAACTCTGCGTCCCATCGAATCCTTCCTCGTCTTGACCCGAATTCCGCCGGCGGGGAACAGCCATCGAGCCAAATGCAGCGTTTCACTTGCCCGGCCAGGCTATGGCCACCAACCCCGACCGCTCGGCCGGCTCACACCCCACAACAGGCCCAACGTGCTACACGGCTGGCGTCGTCAGGCCGGCGGCGGCCTCGAATCCCGCAGCCAGGGCCTTCAGATTCATCTCCTGTGTTCCCTCGGGCACCCGGTTCGCCACCGCCGCCTCGATGGCCCGTCGAGACACCACCTGCGTGACCCCCACGATTACGCCCAGCGCCACCATGTTCGCGGCGATGCGCCGGCCCGTCGCCTCTTCGGCGATGCGGGTGATGGGCAACTCGCAAGCACCCGGTACCGGCACGTCGTGTACGTGCACGGTGTCCACGACGAGGACACCGTCTTCCTTCAGATCCTGTGCGTACTTGTCGACCGCTTCCTGGCTCAACGCCAGCAGCAGGTCAGCCGCGGTGACCTTGGGGTAGACGATCTCACCGTCGCTGATGATCACCTCCGAGCGGCAGGCACCGCCGCGAGCTTCCGGACCATACGACTGCGTCTGAGCAGCGTTCTTGTGGTCGTAAACTGCCGCTGCTTCGGCCAAGATGATACCTGCCAGGATGAGTCCCTGACCGCCAGATCCAGCCAATCGCAACTCGTGTTGGTCGCTCACATTGTCTCCTTCGACAGTGGAATCCTCAATGAACCGACGCGACTCTCGCCTCCCGCAGCGGCTTCTCACAGGAAGCGAACCAGGCAAGCGTGCCTGCCTGGTTCCTGGTTGCCCGTGCACACTCTAGTATGTACCGTAGCCAGGCCGCGAGAGGCCCGTCGCATCAGAATCATAGGGTAAGGCGGTGAACTTGTCAAGAGGGGCACGGGCCCGAAGTCTCGCGCTGGGGGAGGGCTGCCTGCAGTGCTTGTGGTGAGCCAGACTGCACCAGCCTGAGGAGCCGGTGCTGGGGAACCCTGCCAGGGCCGCTTGTGGTGACCCTGGCCGAACCACCCGTCCACGGCGGCGCGGCTCCCCAATGTGCCCCTGAGGACGGCTACCCGTTACGGAGTGCAGCTCGCATCAAAGCGGCCACGTCGTCGGGACGGCTGGCGACGCTAGCGCCCACCGATTCCAGGGCTGCCACCTTTGCCGATGCCGTGCCCGAGCTCCCTGAGATGATTGCTCCGGCGTGACCCATACGGCGCTCCGGCGGAGCCGTCCGCCCGGCGATGAAGGCCACCACCGGCTTGCTCATCTCGCCGGCGATGAACTCCGCGGCCCGTTGCTCACTGCTACCACCGATCTCACCGATGAGGACCACACCCTCGGTCTGAGCATCAGCTTCGAACAAGCGCAGAATGGATACGAAGTCGCTTCCGATGATCGGATCGCCGCCGATGCCCACGCAGGTGGACTGACCCAGGCCCACTCCCGTCAAGGCCGTTATCACCTCGTAGGTCAGTGTGCCGCTGCGAGACACGACTCCAATCGGGCCAGGCTCGTGTATGTGACCGGGGATGATCCCCACCTTCGCTCTGCCCGGGCTGGTGATACCCGGGCAGTTGGGGCCCACGAGGCGCGCGCCCTTGACCTCCAGGTAGCTGCACACCTCGACCATGTCCAGGACGGGGATGCCTTCAGTGATGCAGACGATCAGCGGAATACCCGCGTCCGCCGCTTCGCACATGGCGTCCGGAGCGTACGGCGCAGGTACGTAGACGACTGATGTGTTGGCGCCAGTGTGCGTCACCGCCTCTCGCATGGTGTCGAAGACCGGCACGCCGTGCACTTCGGTGCCCCCCTTACCGGGAGTCACTCCGGCGACCACGTCGGTGCTGTACTCCAGCATCCGGTGGGTGTGAAAGCGGCCCTCTCTCCCCGTCATGCCCTGGACCACCAATCGAGTGTTCTCATCGACGAGGATACTCATCCTGGCTCTCCACTCCCCTCAGCAGCCAACGCCCGACGTATGCGTTCAGCGGCATCAGCGATTGCCAGGGGCTCTCCCGGCTTGGGTCGCCAGGGGGGCCGTAGGCCATCGCCAGTCCAGCGAGGCACCAGGTGGAAGTGGAAGTGAAAGACACTCTGGAACGCCGCTCTCTCGTTGGCCTGCATCAGGTTCAACCCGTCGGGCTCCATGGCTTCGCGGATACCCCTCGCGACGCGAAGAACAGTATTCATGATTGCCGCAGCGGTATGATCATCCAGCTCGTAGATGTTGCGCACGTGCGCTCTGGGGATCACCAGTGTATGCCCCGGCGTCGCGGGGTTGATGTCCATGAAAGCCATCGTCTCTTCGTCTTGATAGACTACCAGAGCCGAGGCTTCCCCTCTGGCGATGGCACAGAATATGCACTCCATGAGCTACCCCTTCGCTATCTCCACTGCTTTGCCGGCCGCCTCCGACAGCGACCTCGCCGTGATCACACCTGCGTCCGCCAGCATGTGGTTTCCTTCTTCCTCGTTGGTGCCGACGAGGCGCACCACCATGGGAACGTGAGCCCCGGTCTCGGTCGTGGCCGCCAGGATGCCGCTTGCCACCTCGTCACAGCGCGTGATCCCTCCGAAGATGTTGCAGAGCACGGCCTTCACCTGAGTATCGGCCAAGATGATGCGCAAGGCCGACGCTACCTTGTCCGCCCGGGCGCCACCTCCGATGTCCAGGAAGTTTGCCGGCGCGGACCCCAGCAGCTTGATCACGTCCATGGTCGCCATGGCCAGCCCCGCCCCATTGACCATGCAGCCGATCTCCCCACCTATGTGGATGTATTTCAGACCTTCCTCTCGTGCCCTTCGCTCCAGCTCGTCTTCCTCCTCCAGGTCCCTCATCTCGGCCAGACCGGGATGTCGGTACAGGGCGTTGTCATCGAGGACTATCTTGCTGTCGGCTGCCACCATGCGGCCATCCTCGCCGATCACCAGAGGATTGACCTCAACTAACGAGGCGTCACTGGCCACGAACGCCCGATACAGACTCTGAGCCACCCGGATGAACTCTCGCCACGCACGCTGGGGCAACCCCAGTTCGACAGCCATCTGGCGGACGCGATAGTCCCGCAGAGGCCACGAGGGCTCAACGTGCAGCTTGGCGATCTTCTCGGGCGAGGTGCGCGCCAACTCCTCTATCTCCACACCTCCCTCCGCGGAGGCCATCACGACTGCTCGGCGCGCTGCCCGGTCGATGCTTGCTCCCACATACAGCTCGCTCCCCGCGGAGACGACTTCCTCGACGAGCACCTTCCTCACCGGGAGACCCTTGACTCGCATGTCAAGAATGTTCCTAGCTACTCGTTCCGCCTGGGCCGGGGAGTCGGCCACCACTATCCCGCCGGCCTTCCCTCTCCCGCCTACCAGCACCTGAGCTTTCACCACTACCGGTCCGGCGACCCACTCGGCGTGCGCCCGAGCTTCCGCGGGAGTACGCGCCAGCCTGCCGCGAGGGATAGGGACTCCCTGTTGGGCCAGGACCGCCTTCGCTTGATGCTCCTGCAGCCTCACTCTCTCCTCCGTCGTCGACGCCGAGTGCGATCAGAACACTAGGATAGCGCCGTCCTCGGAATGATGCCACCCCAGGACGATTCCGTCAAGGTCCGTCCTCGCGCCCGAGATCGCCGGGTCGCCAATCCCCGAGATAGGTGATGCACAATGCAAAGAGCCAGCACCAGTCACGCGTCGAGAAGCTTGCGTTCCTGGTGCTGGACTCGGTTGGAACACCACATCTCCGAATCACGCCGCGGGTTCAGCCCTGGCAACAGTGGGTCAGTCCACCGGCGGGAACACGACCAGGCGGTTGTTGTCGGAGTCGGCAACAAAGACCTCTCCTGCTTTGCTCACACCCACGCCCGTTGGCAGATTCAACGAGCTGGCATCGGAGCCATACTGGCCCCAGACCTTCAACAACTCGCCTTCCGCGTTGAATTTCAGCAGTCGGTAGTTCTCCGGATCCGTCGCGTAGACGCTGCCGGCCCGATCGGTGGCCAAGTACGGCTTGTTCACCACCGACGTGCTCTCCCACCCCACCACCGGCCACTGAGCTATCGGCGTGAAATCTGGTGTGAACTTCTGTATCCGCTGGTTCCAGGTGTCCGCAACGTAGACACTGCCTTGCTCATCGAAAGCGATCCCCACCGGTTCCAGGAACTGTCCCGGGGCATCTCCCGCCCCGCCCCACTGCCCCAACAGTCCGCCGTCTGGATCGAATTTCAGCACCCGCTTGTTCCCCGTGTCGGCCACCCACAGGTTGCCATCCCCATCCAGGGCCACGTCACGTGGTCCGTAGAGGCTATGCCCCGATCCGGCTGCCTGCCCTCCCGTGTCGCCGAAGCTCCCCCATGAAGTGACGAACTGCCCTTCCAGATCGAACTTCTGGATCCGGTGATTCCACGTGTCGGCCACGTATACTGCTCCGGCATCTGGGTCCACAGCCACGGACCACGGTTCCTGGAATTGCCCCGACAGATTGCCCTGTCCTCCCCACTGTCGAAGGAACTTGCCCTCACGGGTGAAGACCTCCACCCGGTGATTGTTCGCATCGGCCACGTAGACATTGCCGTCGCTGTCCAGCGCGATTCCCTTGGGGTGATTGAGCTGCCCTGCGTCGCTCCCCGCTGCCCCGATTATGCGCAGGGAGTCCACCCGAGTGTACTTCTCCACATACTCGTCTTCGGGCAACACCACCTCTGCCGTCGCTATCTCCGGGCCAAAATCCCACAGCAGCGCGGCCACGTCCCGCCTCACGTACATGGCGAAGCGATTCACGTGTGGCCACTGGGTCAGAGGAGTGTCCCACTTCCGGTAGAAGAGGATGTCCCAGATCTTCTTCCGCTCAACCGGGTCGCGGAGTTGGCTCCAGAGCTTCTGAGGAGTCAAGCTCATGTATTCCTGATTGGGCCACCAGACGAGCCGGTACTCGCGCCGCAGGTACCGCGTGCCCAGGTGAGGCTTCACCCCGGCCTCGTTGCCGGTACCCACCAGCACGACCTCCGCATCGAGGGGACCACCAGGCTGCTTGCCAAAGAAGTAGGCGTTCTTGTAGTCCCTGAGGTACCACACAAAGGGCCAGCTCACGGCCTCGTCGTAAGCCACCTTCAGCTCGTTTTCGCCCACCAAGCGCCGAGACAGATCATCGATCTCGCTCATCACCTGGGAGCAGTCCGGCGCGCCCTGGGCGTATACCATCATCTCAACCGGACTATCTCCGTGCTCGAAAGTGGCCATCCAGGCGAAGCGCATGGTCAAGACCGCGAGTATCAGACCGAGACTCAGCGTGGCAAGCCGTGCGAAGTGCGACCTGCCCAGCCGTCGCGCGTAGGTATAGAGCGGCACGAAGGCCAGCACGAAGACGATCAGTGAACTCAGCCAACGCATGGTCTGATTGAGTTGCTCCAGCGACGTGCCCCGGAACGGCGTGCTGGTCACGGCCATCACCAGGGCGAAGACCGCCAGCGGAAGCAACACCACGACCAAGACGGCATCTTTCCCCTTCAGCGCGCTCCAATCGGTCTCCAGCAGCTTCCCCGCGAACCAGCCGGCAAGGAGGATCAGCGGAATGGCGAGGTGCATGGCCAGCCAGGGCATCTTCTCTCCCGCCCAGCTATACAGCAGGAAGCTGGTCAAGCTCCAGTAGATCAGGAGGGGTACCAGCGGAACGGAACGCTCTGTCGCCGTCTCCTCCTCCGCTGCCCCGGCCTCGTCCTCAGGGCGGGCCCTCACGACCCTGACCAACGAACGCCAGAGGAAGAACACCGTGCCCAGGAAGCTGAACAGCATGGGCAGGAACTCGTACATGGGCATCAGGATCAAATAGTAGAACCACGGCTGGCCGCCTCGCTTGACCTCTTGCTGAACCAACCAGTACCCCAGGCTCCCCATCAACCCCGTGCCGAGCCCGTTCCCGTTGGTGAGCATGGTCGTGAAGAGCGGAATGAAGATGGCATAGAAGATCCCCACGCACACCAGCCAGCGGCGCCAATTCCACCAGAGCCCGATGGCTACCGATATGGAAAACACCACCAGGAACACCGCGCCGGAACGCATGATGCCGTTCTGGGAATAGTCTATCGGGTCCCACCCTAGCTGCTTCACGACGAAGGGCGAAGCCAGAGGAAGAACGAGCGTGCCGATCAGCACGATCAGGTCGAAGCTGGGCCACGTCCGCACGTCGAGGCCGCGCAGCCGTCGAGACCACCACTGCCGGAAACCCGCCACCACAGCCATCACCAAGGCCAGGCCCACCGGGATAGCCAGCACGAGCAGAGAGGGTGCCTGAGCGGCAGCCAGTCCCTCCTGAGGGGTTC
>Ga0180432_10007697_pt1 | contig 13611 bp, 8 predicted proteins | sample SS_ome_10_FD_132414 | JGI IMG/M metagenome (GOLD analysis project Ga0180432, IMG submission 132414) | Hypersaline lake sediment archaeal communities from the Salton Sea, California, USA - SS_1_MS_2 metaG | ecosystem: Environmental > Aquatic > Non-marine Saline and Alkaline > Hypersaline >...
AAGGTCAACCTCCCCGGGGGGAGCCTCTTCGTCAAGGTGGTCAAGGACCTGTCGGCGGTATGGATGCGCGGCCCGGCCGTCGAGGTGTTCAAGGGCGAGCTGCCCGCAGTGATGGCGTTGTGACAAATGTCGGATGTCCGTATCCTCCTGGTTGACGACGAAGCCTTCTACCTGCAGCTTTTCTCGGATTTCCTGGCCACCCGGCGCTACTACGTCCAGACCGCCGCCAGCGGCGAGGAGGCCCTGGCCCGCCTGCAGAAGGAGCGCTTCGACATCCTGATCACCGACCTGCTCATGGAGGGCATGGACGGGCTGGTGCTCACCGAGAAGGTCCGCAGCAACTACCCCTGGGTGGACATCGTGGTGGTGACCCAGCGGGACGACGTGCGGCTGGCGGTGCGCAGCATGAAGATGGGGGTGTTCGAGTACCTGATCAAGCCGGTCGACCGCGACGAGCTGCTGCTGACCCTCGACCGCCTGCTGGAGCGCCGGCGCCTGCTGGACCAGCAGAACAAGCTGATCGACGAGAGCATGGAGTACCTACAGGCCCAGACGGTCTACCGCCGCTGCCTGGACATCCTCTCCACGCTCGACGTCGAAAACCTCTGCGAGATGATCCTGCGAAACACCATCCAGGCCACCGGGGCCCAGGGAGGGCTCTTGTGGCTGACCTCCCCGGAGGACCGCCCCGAGGCCGGGGCGGAGAAGCTCAACCTGGCCGGCTACCGCGGGCTGGTCACCGTCGAGGACTTCCCCACCGCCATTCAGGTCTCCGAAGAGCCCTTCAAGAGCGCCTTCGGCTCCTGCAGCCCGATATTCGCCAAGCCCTCCAGGGTCCTGGGGCTGGGGGCCCAGCGCCACACCCGCGACGCCCTGTTCATCCCCCTGACGGTGGACGAAGAGCCCATCGGCCTGCTGGTGCTTCTGGACAAGCTGCGCGAGGATTTCTCCGAGCGCGATCAGAACATAACCCGAACCATGTCGGAGTTCTCCGCCATTGCCTTGAAGAACTCCCGGCGCTTCCAGGCGCTGGAGAGGGTGGGGCTGCGCGACCAGACCAGCGCCGCTTACAACCTGACCTACTTCATCGACTACGCCGGCAAGGAGATCTACAAGGCGCGCCGCTACGGCCGCTCCTTCTCCCTGGTCACGGTGGTGATCGACCGGTTCGAGTTCCTCCAGGAGCATTTCAAGGCCGAGATCTGCGTGCAGATGTCGCGCAAGCTGGCCGAGAGCATATCCAAGGTGGTGCGGGATTCGGACATCCTGGCCAAGGTGTCCGATCACGAGTACTACGTGCTGCTGCCCGAGACCGATGCCCTGGGAGCACGGATGTTCATCCGCCGCAGCCAGGAGGCCTTTTCCACCGACGACTTCATCGGCAAGATGGGCCGGGAATATCCGGTGAACATCACCCTGGGCGCGGCCACCTTTCCCCTGGAAGGCAAGGACTTCGACGAGCTCTTGGGAGTGTGCCGCGAGCGCAGCGAGCGCACCCGCCAAAGCCTGTTCCGCCGCTTGAAGCTGCAGGAAAAGAGCTTCTGGGACACCGTGGGGCTGCTGGTGGGCCGGCCGGAGGACTACGACCGCCCGCTGGAGTCCGCCAGCCAGACGTTCAGGCTGTGCGAGGACACCGACGGGGGGAGCGCCCACGGCGTTTTCTCCGAGGCGGTTCTGGAGGGCATCGGCGAAGAGGTGGCCCACCAGGCCGCGGACCTGCCCGGGCGCCGGGCCATCCTCATCGACGTGGGCGGCGAGCTGGGCGAGGAGCAGCGGGCGGTCGAGCGGGTGGTGGCCGGGGCCGAGCGGGCCAAGGCGTTTGTGATCGGCCGCAAGGGGGCGGGCGCCGCCGAGTCCGATCACCCGGCGCTCACCCGGGTGTTTCTAGAGGACGACATGATGGACCAGTACCGCCTGCTGCTGGTTCTGTCCGAGCATTTGGCCTATGCCTTTCTGGGCCGGGGCAAGGACGGCGGCGAGCTCTACGGGTTCAACACCCACGACCATTATTTGGTGGAGAACCTGATAACCAAGCTGCAGGAGCATTACAACCTGCAGAGGCAGTATTGATGAAGCGCAGAACCGTACTGATTGCGGATCCGGACCGCGAAGTGCTCAAGCAGCTGGGCAACGCCCTGCACGACCGCGGCTACGATGTGCGCGCGGCGCGCGACGGCAGCAAGGCGCTGGAAAAGGCCATCCTGGTTCATCCGGACGTGGTGCTGATCGACGGCGATTGCCCGCTGATCCCGCCCAAGAAGTTCGTGCAGATCATCCGCAGCAACCCCACCACCGAGGACATCCCCATAATCGTCATGGGCACCGGCGAAGCCGACGAGAGCACCGTGCTGGGTTACCGCGAGGGCTTCGTCCGCAAACCCTTCAACACCGACGAGATCCACTCCCTGCTGTCGGCAACCTTGAGGAAGATGGCCACCGCCGAGGAGGTCCGCGAGGAGGGGCGCGAGATCGAGGGCAGTCTCAACCAGATCTCTTTGGTGGACCTGCTCCAGATCTTCAACATCAACCGCAAGACCGGCCTGCTGGAGATCAAGGCCAACGGCGGCGAGGGTCAGATCTACGTCTATGAAGGCAACGTGGTCCACGCCAGCGCCGGCAAGCACCGCTCGGAGAAGTCCTTGTTCCGCCTGCTGGAGTGGCGCGACGGTACTTTCGCCTTCATCCCCGAGAAGACCACCACCGACCTGAACATCCGGCGCAGCACCGACGTGCTGCTTTTGGAGGGCGCCCGCCAGTCCGACGAGCTCGAGCGGCTCCAGGCCGAGCTTCCCGGCGCTAAGGTCAAGCTGGAGGCGGTTCCCGAGCTGAAGGAGCGCTACGAGGGCCTGCACCCGGTCACCCAGCAGATCATGGACCTGCTGGAGTTCTACAACACCGTAGAAGAGCTGATGGAGCACTCGCGGGTCAGCGACTTCGAGACCTGCCGGGCCATCAGCACCCTGATGGACAAGGGGGCGCTGCGGGTGGCCGAGGAGGAGGTTGCCGATCCCGGCGAGCGCCAGCCGCTTCTGGACCACGACCTGATGTACGAGCTCAAGGTCAAACTGGCCGAGAGCGGCCGGCCGTCCAAGGTTACCCGGGCCAAGGTGTGCCTGCTGTGTCCCAACGAGGTCCTGCGCAAGGAGTTCGTCGGCGGGATGCGCAAGCTGCCCGGAATGGAGTTGTCCGGACAGCTGGAATCCGTCAAGCGCGGCTTCGGCCTGCTGGGCGTGCTGCAGCTATCCGAGAACTTCTTCCTGGACTGGATGCTGCTGCCCATCGAGAGTTCGCTGCGCCCGTTGTGGCAGCCCTTGGGAGTGGGGATGGTAGGCGGACTGGTGCTGCGCTCGGGCCTGGACGACCAGGTTCTCTACCGCCTCAACCTGCTGGCCCACACGCTGACCAAGTCGGCCGGGGTCCCGGTGCTGCAGCTGTCCGAGGAGGCCTTCTCCTCGCCGGTGGACGCCGCCAAGGTCCGCGAGGTGGTGGTCCAGCTGCTGCACCGGATTGCGTTCGAACCTAAGACCTAACCCTGTCCCCCCCTTCCCGTGTCGGGAAGGGGGGTTTGGGGGGTTAGGTTAAAAAGCGTCAAGGCCTTTCTTTTTCAGACCGTCCCAGAGCTTCTCCGCCTGCTCCGGCAGGAGCCCGCACTGTGCAAGCTCCACCACCGCGATGGAGTAGCGGGCGTTCTTCTCGGGAATCTGCCAGCGCTCGGCTATTTCGACATGCTGCAGAATGAGATCAAGCGGAGTGTCCAGGTGCAGATGGTGCTGGATCAACAAGGCGATCTGCTTGCGGGCGCGGGCGTCGGCGAGCTTGCGGGCCAGGACCGGGTCGCGTACGTCGTCGACCACGCCCATGCCCCAGAGCAAGCGGGTTCCTTGTAATATGAAGGCGCCGCACTTTTCTGCATCGGGCTTCGGGGCTGGCGGAGTAGGCGGAGTAGGCGGAGCCGGCGGGGCCGCGGCTTTCTTGGGGGCGGGTTCGGGTTCGACTCGCGGTGCGGGCGCTTTTTTTTCAGGCATTCCCCCCGGGTGGCGCGCGTACTTGGCGGCGTAATCCATGTAATTGAGACCGACCTCGAACTCCTCGGAGGGTGCCGGGGCGCCCTGGGCGGAGAGTCCCAGGATCGTCATCTTCACGATCTTCTCGCGCGGGATTTTGTATCTCTTGCTCTTGGTTTGAATCCACAGATGCGTCATGTCGATGGCCAACAGCTCGCCGGTGATCTTCTTGGGAGTGCTGTATGTCGGGGGAGTGGCCACCAGCTTGACCTGGTATCCGCGTCGGGGCCCCTTTATTAGCGGCTTGGTGTCCTCAGGACCACCGATGCGCGTGCTGGGATCGGGCTCTTTGTTCTGGGGAAAGCAGAGACAGCTGCTGTACACAAGCGCCGCGGCGAGGAGGACGAAAAGAATCGATAACCTTTTCATGGCCGAATGACTCGATATTCCGCAAGATTCATGCCAGCACGACTTTGCAGGGCAAGTCCATGAAATTCCGACCGGTTGTCCGTAAATACTGTAGTCCGGCCTGTGAACGGAATTCACGAGTGTGGCGCTGCCGCCCGTTTGTGGTAGGTTATAAAAGCCGATGCAGGAGGGGAATTATGAAATCGAGATGCATGAGATTGTGGTTGGTGACATTGGTGATGGCGACTTGGTTGGCTTGCTCGGACGACCGGGCGCCCGGGCCGGTACGATGTTCCACCGACGCCGACTGCCCCGGCGAGCAGGTTTGTTCTCTGGGCGCTTGCCGCGACCCCTGTACTACCTCGACCGATTGTCCGGAGGGGCTGGTGTGTGTTTCGGGGGCCTGCGTCCAGCCCTGCACCAGTGACGCGGACTGTCACAAAAAGGAGCGCTGCGAGAACGGCTACTGCGTTCCGGTGCCCGGGGACGACGGGGGGTTGCCGGACGCTGATGACGGTTTTGATGGTGGAGACACAGAGAGCTGCGTTCCGGGGACCGAGGAGCGCTGCGGGACCGACGAGGGCGCCTGCCAGAGCGGCACCCGCACCTGCCAGGACGACGGGACCTGGTCGGAGTGTGTCGGGGAGATTTTGCCTGAAGACGAGACTTGCGACGGGCGGGACAACGACTGCGACGCTTCGACCGACGAGGACGTCACCCCGCCGGCGGATGTCTGTTTGCGCGAGGGAGTATGCGCGGATGTCGACATCCGCTGCCAGGGGGGGCGCTGGTTGTGCGTCTACCCGGCCGGCTACCAGGCGGGGGCCGAGCAGGCCTGCGACGGTTTGGACAACGACTGCGACGGCTTCACCGACGAGGAGTCCGATTTGGTGCCCCCGCCGGGGTTGTGCCCGCAGTCGGGCGTGTGCGCGGGCGGGGTGGAGCCGGTGTGCCGCGGCGGGGGGTGGACCTGCAGCTTTCCTCCGGAATACGAGCCCGATGAGGTTTCCTGCGACGGGGAGGACAACGACTGCGACGGGGCCACCGACGAGGGTCTGAGCGACGCTCCCGCGGGGACCTGCATCGAGGCGGGCATCTGCGCGCAGGTGGTCACGCCGTGCGTCGCCGGCCAGTGGGAGTGCCACTATCCGGCGGGCTACGAGCCCGCCGGGGAGACGGTCTGCGACGGCCTGGACAACGACTGCGACGGCCAGACCGACGAGAACCTGCAGGCACAGGGGGTATGCAGCCCGCACGGCGTGTGCGCGGGAACGGTGGCTGACTGCGAGAACGCCGCCTGGGTGTGTCATTATCCCCCCGAGTACCAGGTTCCCGACGACACCTGCGACGGGGTGGACAACGACTGCGACGGCGTGCCCGACAGCGGGCTGGTGTGCGGAGGCGCCTGCTGCGCTTTGGGGGAGATCTGCCGCTTCGACGCCTGCATCACCGATCAGGGCGGCTGCATTGTGGACGGCGACTGCCAGGAGGACAGCTACTGCGACAACGGGGATTGCATTCCCTACGGGACCGGCCCGCGGGGTGACACCAATCCGGACTGCACCCGCCTGATCATAGCGGGGCTGTTTCAGCCCGCCCTGCAATGCGAATGGACTGCGCCGCCGGCCGGAGACTACGACAATCACCTGCAGGTTTTGGGAACCCCGGTGGTGGCCGACTTCGACTTCGATTCCGATCCCCAGACCATCAAGCCCTCGATCGTTTTCAACACCTACGACGCTCTGGACGGCGACTCGGGGGTCATGACCACCCTGGACGGGGTGATCCGGATCATCGACGGGGAAACCTGCCAGACCCAGTTCTCGCTGGGGCCCTACACCAACGGCTGCAATCCGGTGGCCATCGGCGACCTGGACCTGGACGGCCGCCCGGAGATCGTGGCCCACAGAAACACCGGAGGCGTGATCGCCTACCGCTACAACTCCGGCACCGGCGCCTGGGAGCAGCTCTGGGTGGGCCACGACGGCGCGGGCACCCCGGTGGCCTTCGCCGAGGGCTCCACCGGCTGGGGCGGGCCCTCGCTGGCCGATCTGGACGACGACGGCTCCCCCGAGGTGCTCTCCGGCGGCCTGGTCTACGACGCCGCCGGCCTGCTGATCGACAGCAGCCTGGGCCTGGGCGCCATGTTCCGGGTGGGTTTTCCGGTCGCCGCCGACCTGGACGACGACGGCAGGGTGGAGCTCGCCGGCGGCAGCGCCGTCTGGGGGTTCGACCCGGCCGGCTCGGCCTGGGTGGCCGAGTGGACCGGCGGCGGGGCGGGGTTCACCGCGGTGGCCGACTTCGGAACCTTTACGGCCGACCCGGCCCAGGACGATCGGGCCACCCTGGACGGAATCGCCGAGGTGGCCGTGGTGGCCGGCGGACAGGCGCGGATCGACACCGTCCTGGGCCGCACTGTGTTCGGGCCGGTGGCGCTTCCGGCCAGCTCGGGGGGCGGGCCGCCCACCATCGGCGACTTCGACGGGGACGGGAGGGCCGAGCTGGCCGCGGCCGGTTCGGATTCCTACACGGTCTTCGATCCCGACTGCACCGGCGCTCCCCAGGCGCAGTTCTGCCCCACCCTGCAGACCGGCGGCATTTTGTGGAGCCGCCCGTCCCAGGACCACTCCAGCAACATCACCGGTTCGTCGCTGTTCGACTTCGAGGGGGACGGCTCGGTCGAGGCGGTCTACGCCGACGAGTGCTTCGTGCGGGTGTACAAAGGCACCGACGGGACGGTGCTCTACTCCCAGTGGCGCTCGTCGTGCACCTGGAACGAGAACCCGGTTGTGGCGGACGTGGACGGGGACTACACCGCCGAGCTGGTGGTTCCCTCCAACCGCAGCTGCGGAACCGCGCCCCAGGACATGGGCGGCACCGCCTACGAGACCAGCCCGCACGGCAATCCCATGGATCCTCTCTTCACCGGGCTGCCCTGCATCGACTCCACCGATTGCGCCAGCAGCGTTTGCAGTTCGGGCTTCTGCCGCTGCACCTCCGACGCCGAGTGCGGCGGCGGGGGCTTCGTGTGCGCGCCGCCGCCGGCGGGTACCCCCGGCAGCGGCAACACCTGCCGGGCCGAGTGGCCGGGCAGCGTTCACGGGGTGCGGGTGTACCGCGACAGCCTGGACCGCTGGGTGGGCTCCCGGTTCATCTGGAACCAGCACGCCTACGCAATCACCAACGTGCTGGAGGACGGGACCGTGCCGCGGACCTCGCTGGCGGAGTTGAACTGGCAGGTGGCCGGGTTGAACAACTTCCGGCAGAACATCCAGGGGGACTTGAATCCGGATCACTCCCCGGACATGACCTCGGGGCAGGGGACCTTCGCGGCCTCGTGCGACCAGGGGGCGCTGACCCTGACCGTGCGCATCTGCAACCGGGGGACCAACCCGGTCGCCGCCGGCGTGAGCGTGGGGTTCTTCGACGGCGATCCCGATCAGGGCGGCGCGCTGGTCTGCTCTACCGCCACTACCCAGAACCTCGATCCCGGTGACTGCGAGATGGTCGACTGCGACTGGCAGAACGCGCCCATTGACGATCCCACCGATATAACCGTCGTGGTCGACTACGACACCCAGCGGACCGAGTGTTTGGAGACCAACAACCGGGCCTCGATTCTTGGGGCTACCTGTCCGTATTTCTGACCTAACCAAGAACATGCTTTCCTCTATGACGCAGTGTGATATAAATGGGGCCTTCGGGATTTTCCCTAGGAGGAATCATGGCGGAAATTCGATTCGATAATCGAGTGGCCATAGTCACCGGGGCCGGCGGGGGGCTGGGCAGGACCTATTCGCTGGAGCTGGCCCGGCGGGGGGCCAAGGTGGTGGTCAACGACCTGGGCGGGGCCCCGGACGGGACCGGGGGGTCCAGCCGGGCGGCCGACCTGGTGGTGGAGGAGATCAAGAAGCAGGACGGCCAGGCGGTGGCCAGCTACGACTCGGTGGCCGATGACAAGGGTGCCCAGGCCATTGTAGACAAAGCGGTCGAGGCCTTCGGCCGGGTGGACATTTTGATCAACAACGCCGGGATCCTGCGGGACAAGACCTTCCACAAGATGGACTGGGCCGATTTCGAGGCGGTCTTGAAGGTGCACCTCTACGGGGCCTACAACGTGACCCGGCCGGCGCTGGTCAAGATGCGCGAGAACAACTACGGGCGGGTGGTGCTGACCACCTCGGCCGCGGGGCTGTTCGGCAACTTCGGCCAGACCAACTACTCCTCGGCCAAGCTGGGCATCGTCGGTTTCATGAACACCTTGAAGCTGGAGGGGGCCAAGTACAACATCAACGTCAACACCGTGGCGCCCATCGCCGCCACCCGCCTGACCGAGGGCCTGTTTCCGCCGGACATCGGCAAGCAGCTGAAACCCGAGTTCATCGCCCCGCTGGTGCTGTACCTCTGCTCGGAGGACTGCCAGGTCACCGGGCGGATCTACGACGCGGGCATGAGCGGGTTCCGGCGCACCGGCATCCTCACCGGCAAGACCGTGGTGGTGGCCAAGGGCGACAAGGTTCCCCTGCCCGAGGAAGTCAAGAACCGCATGGCCGAGATCGCCTCGCTGGACGGGGCCGAGGAGTTCGAAAACGCCACCAACATGTTCGGGGCGGTCATTGAGGCCTTCAGCCAGGCCGACTCGGGGGAGTCCGGCGCGGCGGGGCTTTCGGTGGCCGACGTCTTCGACCAGATGCCCAAGCACTTTCAAGCCGACCAGGCCGCGGGTGTGGACGTGGTCTTCCAGTACTGCATCGAAGGGGACAGCGGCGGCGAATGGCAGGTGATGGTCAAGGACCAAAAGTGCGAGGTGCAGAGCGGCAAGCACGGATCGCCCACCACCACCATCAAGATGGGCGAGCAGGATTTTTTGGACCTGATCGGCGGCAAGCTTCCGGCCATGCAGGCCTATACCTCCGGCAAGCTGAAGATTGAAGGGGACATGATGAAGTCCCAGTTGATCGAAAAGTTGTTCAAGTTCTAGTACGGAGACCTGACCATGATCGGTATTACTTCTTACGGCGGCTATATTCCCAAGCTCCGGCTCGACCGCATGAGCATTTACCAGCAGATGGGCTGGTTGGCCCCGGCCACCGTCATGCTGGCCCAGGGGGAGCGCTCCTGCTCCAACTACGACGAGGACAGCATAACCATGGCGGTGGCCGCGGCGCGCGACTGCCTGGCGGGCATGGACAAGAGCAAGCTCAGCGCGCTCTACCTGTGCTCCACCACGCTGCCCTTCGCCGACCGGCAGAACGCCAGCATCGTCAAGTCGGCGCTGAACCTGCCGGACGAAATCGAGACCAGCGACGTGACCTCGTCGTTGAAGGCGGGCACCAGCGCCCTGCTGACGGCCCTGGCGGCGGTCAAGGGCGATGCGCAGAAAAAGATCCTGGTGACCGCGGCGGACCGGCGCGAGACCCGCTCATCCAGTTTCTACGAGATGTGGTTCGGCGACGGTGCCGCCGCGCTGACCGTGGGCGGCGAGAACGTGATCGCCGAGTTTCTGGGCGGGCACTCGATCTCCCACGACTTCGTCGACCACTACCGCGGGGAGGGCAAGCGCTACGACTACACCTGGGAGGAGCGCTGGGTGCGGGACGAGGGCTACTCCAAGTTCGTGCCCGAGGTGGTCGGCGGCCTTTTCAAGAAACTCGGCATATCGATAAACGACGTCGATAAGGTGGTCTACCCCTGCTATTTCAAGGCCGAGCACAAGAAGATCGCCAGGCGCCTGGAGGCCGCCCCGGAAAAGGTGGTCGGCAACCTGCACGAGGTCTGCGGCGAGACCGGCGCCGCGCATCCCCTGGTGATGCTGGTTTCGGCCCTGGAGCAGGCCGAGCCGGGGCAGCGCATCCTGGTGGTGGGCTTCGGCCAGGGGTGCGACGCGCTGTACTTCAAGGTCACCGACGAGATCAAGAAGCTTCCCGAACGGGCCGGGATCAAGGGATGTTTGGAGAACAAGAAGGAGCTGAACAGCTATCCCAAGTTCCTGCAGTTCCGCGAGCTGATCGAGACCGAGAAGGGCATCCGGGCCGAGGCGACCGCCCAGACCGCGCTGACCATGCTGTGGCGCAAGCACAAGATGGTCCTGGGCCTGGTGGGCGGCAAGTGCACCAAGTGCGGAACCCCCCAGTATCCGCGCTACGAGGTGTGCGTGAACCCGGAGTGCAAGGCGATGCACTCGCTTCAAGACTACGAGTTCGCCGACCGGCACGCGCGCATCCGGATGTTCACCGGCGACTTCCTGGCCTTCTCGGTGGATCCGCCGGCCAAGTACGGCCTGATCGAGTTCGAGGAGGGAGGGCGCTTCTTCGCCGACTTCACCGACTGCGAGCTGGAGGACATCTTCGTCGGGCAGCCGGTGAGCCTGTCCTTCCGCAAGCGCTACGCCGATGCCGGGCGGGGGTTCACCGGCTACTTCTGGAAGGCGGTTCCCTACGGGGAGAAGCCCGAACCGGAGGTGGAGAAGGAGATCTTTTACGAGGGCAAGGTGGCCATCGTCACCGGCGGCGGCGGCGGGCTGGGCCGGGCCTACGCGCTGGAGCTGGCCCGGCGGGGCGCCAAGGTGGTGGTCAACGACCTGGGCGGCTCGGTGGACGGTTCCGGGGAGGGCGGCAAGCGGGCCGCCGACGCGGTGGTCGATGAGATCAAGGAGCTGGGCGGCGAGGCGGTGGCCAGCTACGACTCGGTTTCGACCGGGGAGGGCGGCCAGGCCATCGTCGACAAGGCGGTGGAGGCCTTCGGGCGGGTGGACATCCTGATCAACAACGCCGGGATCCTGCGCGACCGCAGCCTGGTCAAGATGGAGCCGGACGACTGGGGGAAGGTGCTTCAGGTTCATTTGCACGGAGCCTTCAACGTCACCAAGCCCGCCATGTTGAAGATGCGCGAGGGCGGCTACGGTCGGATCGTCATGACCACCTCGGCGGCGGCTCTCTTCGGTAACTTCGGGCAGACCAACTACTCGGCGGCCAAGCTGGGCGCGGTGGGGCTGATGAACACCCTGAAGCTGGAAGGGGAGAAGTACGACATCAAGATAAACGCCGTGGCGCCCATGGCGGGCACCCGCATGACCGAGGGGGTGCTGCCGCCGGATATCTTCGAGAAGTTCAAGCCCGAGTTCGTGGTTCCGATGGTCATGTACCTGTGCTGGGAGGGCTGCGCGGAGACCGGGATGATCTTCAACGCGGGAATGGGCGCCTTCAACCGCTCGGCGATAGCGTCCGGCAAGGGCGTGCGCCTGGGCGACGGCGAGAAGGTGCCCACGCCCGAGGACATCCGCGACAACTTCGAGGCCATCGACGACTTCTCGGGGGCCCAGCCGTTCCGGGACGCGATTACCAACCTGGGCGCGATGTTCGAAGCCGTTTCCAAGGGAGAGTGAAGCCATGGCCACGGGAATCAGAGACAAGGTTGCCATCATCGGAATGGGCTGCACCAAGTTCGGCGAGCGCTGGGACATGGGCGCCGAGGAGCTCATGGTCGAGGCCTTCGAGGAGTGCATGCAGGATTCGGGCGTCGACCGCAAGGAGATCCAGGCGGCCTGGCTGAGCACCTGCTTCGACGACATCAGCGTGGGCAAGAGCGCCCTGCCGCTTTCGGTAACCCTGCGGCTGCCCTTCATCCCGGTGACCCGGGTGGAGAACTTCTGCGCCAGCGGGACCGAGGCCTTCCGCGGGGCGGTCTACGCGGTGGCTTCCGGGGCCTACGACGTGGCCCTGGCCATGGGGGTGGAGAAGCTCAAGGACATAGGGTACGGGGGCCTGCCCGACTTCGGCGCGCACCTGGGCACCCTGGGCCGGCTGATCCAGCCCAACATAACCGCCCCGGGGGCCTTCGCCCAGCTGGCCTCGGCCTACGGCGCCAAGCACAAGATCAAGGAGGCCGATCTGAAGCGGGCCATGGCTCATGTCTCGGCCAAGAGTCACAAAAACGGCGTCCTGAACCCCAAGGCCCACCTGCGCAAGGCGGTCACCGAGGAGCAGGTGATGGCCGCTCCCATCGTGGCCCACCCGCTGGGCCTGTTCGACTGCTGCGGGGTGAGCGACGGGGCGGCCTGCGCCATCGTCACCACGGTGGATCGCGCCAAGGACCTCGGCCGCAAGGAGATCGTCTCGGTCAAGGCCTTGCAGCTGGCGCTCTCCTCCGGCGAGGAGATGGCATACAACGCCTGGGACGGCGACCATTTCATGACCACCAGCAGCTGCAGCACCGCCGCCTACCAGGAGGCGGGCATCAAAAACCCGCGCGAGGAGATCTCCATGATGGAGCTGCACGACTGCTTCTCGATCACCGAGCTGGTCACCTACGAGGACCTGCACATCTGCGAGCGCGGCGGGGCGGTCAAGGACGTCATGGACGGCTTCTTCGATTCGGACGGCAAGATTCCCTGCCAGATCGACGGCGGATTGAAATGCTTCGGCCACCCCATCGGCGCCTCGGGCCTGCGCATGATCTACGAGATGTACCTGCAAATTCTCGGCCGCGCCGGCGAGCGCCAGCTCGACGATCCCAAGTACGGCCTGACCCACAACCTGGGCGGCTTCCCGGCGATGAACGTATGCTCCATCGCCATAGTCGGAAAGTACGGTGCTTGAGATCCGCGTAAACATGAACTCGTCCGTCGAGGACGTCCTGGCCTTCAAAACCTGCTGCAACCTGAAACTCTCCGATCAGAACCTCGAGATCCTGGTAAAAAACCAAGGCGCCACCCCGCTAACCGTCCCCAGCTACTTCGATCTGGAATCCGACGACGGCACCCTGCGCATCCAAACCCTGATCCCCTCCGGCAACCAAACCATCCCCCCCGGAGAAACCATAGCCTTCTACTGCCAAATGGACGAAACCCTCTGGCAAAAATCAAACCGCCTGACAATGTTCGACGCTGAAAATAATCGCTACTCAATCAAAACAGGGACAGGATAGTTTTCTCGGCATCAGAACGATCCGAGCAGGTATACGCTGACCATTTGGCGTAGTTGTTCGCCGCCGTAGTGGGTTCCGTCGGGGGTGAAGCCGCCGCCTAGTTCGAAGTAGTGGAAGTGGGGGGCCTGGAAGGGGGAGATGGGCAGGAAGAGCTGGCAGCCGGTTTCGAGGTCCAGCCCCAGAGGGGAGTTCCAGCGCCAGCCCAGCTTGGCCATCCCCAGAAAAACAGTCTGCATCTTCTGGATGAGCAGGGGCTCCAGCAAGCCTTTGGGAT
>Ga0180432_10007698_pt1 | contig 13610 bp, 15 predicted proteins | sample SS_ome_10_FD_132414 | JGI IMG/M metagenome (GOLD analysis project Ga0180432, IMG submission 132414) | Hypersaline lake sediment archaeal communities from the Salton Sea, California, USA - SS_1_MS_2 metaG | ecosystem: Environmental > Aquatic > Non-marine Saline and Alkaline > Hypersaline >...
ATAGCCGATGCGCCCAGATACCCCTTCTGGAGCTCGTATGAGAGGGGATGGAGCGACAACGACTACGGGAAGGACATGTGGCTGAATATGATGTATCTGGGCAGCGGAAGGGAACTGGTAACCGATGTGGCTCTCGTTCACTCGACAAGGGCCACGTTCACGGCCTACAAGAGGGGGGTCGAGAACCTCATCAGCCTCATGGAATTCATAGGCAGGTTCGGGGCAAACACGGACTCCATGATGGACGATATCGAGGCCCTCGACGAAAGCGTTGACTGGTCAAGGGAGGCGTACGTGATGCAGCGGTACGCGGAATCGAGGGAGCTGATGGAAGAGGTGATAGATGAACTGGGTACGATATCGGAGAAGGGGGTGAAGCTCAGGCGGGAGGCTCTGTACTGGGTCTACGCGGTCGAGTGGCTGACCGTGACCGGGGTCTCCCTCGTATCGGGCCTTGTCCTGTACTCTCTGCTTGTGAGGAGGGTTCTCTACGCAGAGACCGGCACAACGAGGTCGAGGATGGGGAGTGAATCTGCGGCAGGTAAATCTCGAGGTGAGAGTGATGGAACCGATTGAGACAAGAATAGCGAAATTCAGGTACGTCATGAAGACGTTCGTCCGGAAGTGGACGGTGGAGATCATGTACTGTCTGTACACCAACGATACAATGCGGTTCTCTGAATTGATGCAGATGCTCGGCGGGATCAGTTCCCGCACGCTATCGGACAGGCTCAAGCAGCTGGGGGACCTCGGCCTGGTGGATAGGGACGTCGTCCCCGACAAACCGGTAAAGATTAATTACAGCCTCACCCCGGCGGGTAAGAAGCTCGGAGAAAGGGCCTACGTGTGCTTCAACAACCTGATAGATGCATGGGACGAGGTCATGTCGGACGAGGAGGACCGTGAATGATAGGAGTTGGAATAGTCGGCTGTGGAGGCATGGGTTCAAGCCTGGTGAGCAGGCTGGTGGATGTGGACGGAGCTCAACTGGTTCGCGCGTATGACGCCGACCCCCAGGCCGCAGGGAAGCTGACCGCCAAGTACGGCGGCGAGGTGTCCGCAACCTACGCCGAGCTCCTGGACGACCCCAGGGTGGATGCTGTGATAGTCGCCACCCCTGGCTTCCTCCACAGGGAGTACGTCGTCGAGGCGGCTGAGGCATCGAAGCACGTCTTCTGCGAGAAGCCCATGGCGCTGACGGTCGAGGACTGCGACGAGATGATAGATGCCTGCCAGTCAGCCGGGGTCAACCTCATGGTCGGCCAGGTCCTGAGGCTCCTGCCCGTATTCGTCGAATCGGGACATATAGTCAGGGAGAGGCTCGGGCGGCCGATGGCGATGGGTATCATGAGGATAGGAGGCTGGGGATACGACACCGGTTGGAGAACCAGACGGGATACCTGCGGCGGCATACTGCTCGAGGTCAACGTGCACGAGCTCGACTACATGAGACACATCCTCGGCGAGCCGGAGGAGGCTTTCGCCTACGGCGGCAGGTACGTCCTCGACCACGTCGACTTCCCGGATACGATATTCGCCTCCTTCAGATTCGAGAACGGGGCCATGGGGACCCTCAAGGCCGCCGTCTCCTCCAGGATGGGGAGATACACAGGGGAGATAATCTGCGAGTCCGGAACCCTCTTCTACGATAACTCCTCCAAGACCATAGCCTACAGGGAGGAGGGAGGGGAGCAGGTGACCCTGGGCGGCGATGAGATACCTTCGGTTGACGGGGTGGCAACCGAGATCACCGAGTTCGTGGAGAGCATCTCCGAGAACAGGACGCCGAACATAACCGGCGAGGACGGCCGGATGGCGGTGGAGATGGCGCTTGCGGTCGAGAGATCGGTCCAGGAGGGGAGGCCGATACCCATCGGCGAGGAATAGGCATGAAGATGAAGGAGAGATTCCTGAGGTCGATGGGTCACGAGGAGACCGACAGGGTCGCCACCCACGACAACATCTCATCAAGCTCCATACTGAGACACTACGGCGGAGACCTGTACGAGCGGGACCTGATGCTGGCCGGAAGGGCCGCGTGCATCAAGCTCGGGATCGACGCCCTCCGTTTCGTGATGCCCACCGAGGGGATCTCGGACGAGGGCGAGGTAATCGAGAGCGACAGGGGAAGAGTTCACAAGAGGTTCTACTACACCACATGGGTCGTGAAGAGGGAGATAGAGACTATCGAGGATTTCTACGAGAGGCCGGTGGAGAAGGTCGACGAGGATGAGATCGCCCGCAGGGCCGAGTCGGCGGTGAGGCACTACCGGGAGACCCAGGAGAAGATAGACCCGGTATACTACCTCTACCATAACGGTAACTGGGTCCCGGGCCTCGGGGAGTACGCCCAGTCCCGCCTGGGCCTCATGCTCTTCTCCAAGGTCCTCTACTCCGAGAAGAGAAGGGTGGAACGGGATATGCGGAACATAGGCGAGGCCCATGTGAGGTTTGCCAAGATATGCGCCGAGAACGAGATAGCTCCGGTGATCTTCGGGGGCGAGGACGTCTGCACCGACCACGGTACCTTCGCCCGCCCCAAGGTTCTCCACAGGTTCTTCTTCCCGTATCTGAGGCGGATAATCAAGGCATTTCGAAAAAAGGATATCAAGTACGTCTTTCACTCCGACGGGGATCTGTGGCCGATCCTAGACGATCTGCTCGACTGCGGGATCGCGGGAGTCCACCCGCTGGAGCCGTTCTGCGGGATGGATATGCTGAAGGTCAAGGAGAAGATCGGGGATGACGTGGTCCTCTTCGGCAACATAGACTGCTCCGCCACGCTGCCGCTGGGAACCGTCTCCGACGTGACCAGGGAGGTCATGGACAGGATAGCGGATGCCGGGCCGGGCGGCGGATATGTCCTGGGGTCAAGCAGCGAGATAGAGGAGATCGTGCCCCTGGATAACGTCGAGGCCATGTTCAGGACCGTTCGCAGGTACGGCAAGTTCCCTAAGGCTGGGTAACGCTTTTGTGCTCCGGCGACCCAATACGACTGTATGGCTTCCGATCCAAAGAGGACCTTTGGGAGTTCGACCTGCGCTATATGCGGCAAGGCGCTCAAGAAGGGCGAGGCCAGAAGGTGTGAGAGCTGCCGAAAGGTGGTATGCTTGGACTGCTTCGACCTCAAGATGGGCGTCTGCAAGAGATGCCTCGAGAAGTACAGGGACGAGTCATCCCCGAACTACATCGCCTGAGCGCATAACGCGGACCCATTTATATCCCGAGTGGCCACGCCGGTAAAGGGATCGATATGCGGCTGGAGACCGAGAAGGTCGAGAGAATACGCGGAATGCTTCGCGAGAATGGCATTGACTACCTGGTTTGCAGGAACTCCGAGAACGTGACCTACTTCTCGGGGTACTGGCCTATCAGGGGCTGGTCCTTCTCCATAGTGCCGGCGGAGGGCGACATAGTGCTCTTGGCCCCGGATTACGAGGCCGAGTTCACGGAGAAGGCATGGGCCCCCGACATCCGTATCTACGACGGGGAGCCCTACGAGGAGGCCGGAAAGACACTCAAAGAGATGGGGGTTTCCGGAACCGTCGGATACGAGGGATCCTTCGAGACCATAGCCGGAAACGTCATAGGCGTCGAGAACGCCCACGTCGGTTTCCAGCACCTGGAGTTCCTCAATGATGCGCTGTCGGGGGCGGAGCTGGTGGATGCGACGGATCTCATTCTTGAGATGCGCAAGGTCAAGACACCCGCTGAAATCGAGGCCATGAGGCTCGCCGCCGATCTGTGCAGCGAGGGCCTCGAGGCGGCTTACAACAAGGTGGATGTCGATGTCCGCGAGACCGAGGTTGCGGCGGCCTGCGAGAAGACGATCTACGAGGAGGGCTTCGGATACAAGGGGAGGGCCCAGCACGCGAGGGCCTTTGCGTTCGTGATGTCCGGGCCACAGTCCTACAAGGCCCCCCGACCTTACAACATATGCTCCCCGAGGAGGATGAAGGACGGGGACGCGGTGCTAATAGAGCTCAATACCTGCGTGGACGGCTACTGGTGCGACCTCACCCGGACCTGGGTGGCCGGGACGCCAAGCGAGGAACAGAAGGAGGTCTGGGACCTGCTTCTGGCCGGAGAGCGGGCAGCAATCGATGCTATAGGGGACGGCGTGGATTCGATCGAGGTCGATTCGGCGGCGCGCGAGGTCATAGGTCGCGGCGGATACGGCGAGTACTTCCCGGCGTTCTTGGGACACGGCATAGGGGTCGCCTGCCACGAACCCCCTTTCATAAAGCCTGGATCCGAGGATGTGCTACACCGGAACTATCTTCACAGCGTGGAACCCGGTATATCCAAGAGGAGCATCGGGGGGATGCGAATCGAGGACATCGTCCTGGACTTGGAGACCGGGGGAGAGAGCATATCGACCTTCCACAGGGACCTCTAGAGGCCACGGGAAAGGGAATCCGCTCCTATCTGCAAAAGTACGTAGTCCAGCAGAAAGACGCCTCCCGCGAGCGCTAGGAGAAGAACCGGTCCAACTACAAGGATACCCGAGACCCCTCCCACAACCAGTACCAGCATGGGCAGTACTATCAGCGATCCCATCTGAACCGCGTAGTAGGTCCGGTCTACCCGGGTGGATATTATCAGCTCCATGAGTATGGCCAGGAGGCAGAAGGCCGGAATGGCGAGGAATATCAGCACCAGCCAGGTGGCGTTGGGCATCGAAACCGCGGTATCAGGGTATCTCAGGTGGAAGATGACGGTTATGACGATGAATGACGCGAGAGATGCCCCGAATCCGTACGCGAAGGGGAGCAGGCTCTTCCCGAAGAAGAGATCCCGGCTCCTCATCGGAAGCGCCAGAAGGGCCTCCAGCGTCTTCCTCTCCCTCTCCCCCGCGAATGCATCGGCAGCTATGGTTACGGGCAGTATGGTCGATAGCATCAGGAAGAAGGGCGGCGCCATGAAGTTCACTGCGAAATAGATCGACTTGTCGATATCACTCAATCCGGGCGGAAAGACCGTTTCCGGGATCTGGGGCATATCCGCAGTTGCATCCTCCGAACCGGCGATGAAGATGAACATCCCGACCACGAAGGTGAGCACAATGGGAAGGATTACGATGCTGATCTTGAAGTATCCGGGAAGTTCGCGGAGGTCCTTCTTGGCGACGGCAAGCGCTCTCATCCCCTCACCGCCTCCAGGTAGATATCCTCCAGGGTCTTGGTGTCCCTGACGAACTGCCTTACCCTGCCCCCTTCGCCGACGATCTCCCGGACAAGGTCCGGTGCGTTCGAGTCCGGGTCTGCGATCTCAGCATTCAGCGTCGTCCCTTCGGGCCGCAGATCGAGGACGAATTCCAGTTCGCCTACCCTTTCCACCAGGGAGTCCGGGATACTCTCAAGCTGGACCCTGTATCTTCCGGTCTTCGGCTGGTCGGATCGGAGCTCGCCCGGGGACCCCAGCCTGATTATCTTCCCCGATCTGATTATCGCCAGCCTCGAACAGAGCATCTCCGCCTCCATCAGGTTGTGGGTGCAGAGGAAGATGGTGGTCTTCTCCTCCTGGCTCATCTGGGCAATCGTGTCACGAACCATCTTTGCGGATTCGGGGTCCAGTCCCGATGTCGGCTCGTCGAGAAATATCACCGGGGGTTCGTGTATCAGGGTCCTTGCCAGGGCCAGCTTCTGCTTCATGCCCTTGGAGAAGGTCTCGACCTTGGAGTCGCGGCGGCCTTCCAGCCCGAAATTCGCAAGGAGGCGTTCGATCCTCTCCTTCCCCTCATTCTCCGGAACCCTGTGCATCTCGGCGAAGAACTGAAGGTTCTCGTCCGCCGTGAGGCTCTCGTACACCGAGGGGGTCTCGGGGAGCAGGCCTATCCTCGATTTGACCTCTATGGGATCGGTCCTTGAGTCCATGCCCATCACCGTCGCCCTGCCCTCGTCAGGGGAGAAGATCCCGCAGATCATGCGCACGGTGGTGGTCTTCCCGGCCCCGTTTGGGCCAAGTAGACCGAATATCTCCCCCTCGGAAACCTCGAATGAGATACCGTCTACCGCCGTGAGGTACTCGAACCTCTTCACCAGGTTCTCGGCGGTGACCACGGGACTTCCGGGGCTCATCCTTCCCCCTCGCTGATCCACTCCTTCCACTGCCTCTTGGCGCTCGATCCTATCCCCATCCTGTACATCTTGACCTTGAGATCGAAATCCCAGGGCTCCTTGGGCAGTTTGGAGACGAATCTCTCCAGAATCTGACGTATCTTCGGCCTCTTCTCATCATCCACGGGGGAGATCATGATGTCGCTTATGTCCCCGGGGTTGAGCCAACCCGGGAACCCGAACCCAACCCTGTGTCGGTACTTCTGGTAATAGAGCTTTATCGTGAAGCTCCCCTCGTCAATGTCGAAGTACTCGGCGTCGGGTTCGCTCGAGTGCGCAAATCTTAGCGAGAGCTCCTCCAGCGTCTCCTCCATCACCTTGGCCGCGTACTGATACGTGAAGCAGTAGCTCGACTTCCAGGTCTCGTCTGACATTCTGGTCTCCGTGAAACTGAGCTGAACAACCTAGATATAGCTTGCGCTCAGAATGAGAGGAATCGGGCGAGAATACCTCCGTTGCGCCGCGGGTCCTCTTCTGCAGGATCCTCCGTCGGCAGCCTGTGGGACGCCGTGTACTCCTCCAGTTTCTTCTTGGCGTAGGGTAGCAGGAAGCGCGTGAGGAGGAGGTTCCAGAAGGGGTTCTCCATGCCGCCGTGTTCGAGGAGGTAGGGGAAGTACTTGAGGTTGTGCTCCCACGAGTTGACCATCAGCTCCCAGTACAGCTGGTTCAGGTCGGACTTCTGGAAGCTCTTCCGATCTATCATCGTACCCATGGCGACGAAGAACAGCGGGAATACCCCCGACGGCAGGTCCCCCAGATCGTCCACCAGCTCTATGGTCTTGATCACGTCATCGTCGGTCTCGCCCGGTAGGCCCATTATGAGGGTGGAACAGGGCATCCAGTGCGAATCGACGGATATCTCGAAGGCCTCCCTTACGACTTGGGGCCATTCGTCGGGCTTGAAGGGCTTGACCTTGCCTTTCATGTGTTTCCTGATCAGCTCCGGGGAGGCTGTCTCTATCCCGGTTTGATAGCCGTTTATGCAGTCCTCGTTGAGCTCCAGCGCGTCCGATACCTCGGGTAGGATCTTCCTGTCACATGCGACGGATGCCAGGGCGCCGTGTGAGGGAAATACCCGGCTCACGCCCTCGAATCTGTATATGGTTCTGAAGAGCTCGACCACCTTCTCCCTGTCCGGCCGGATGCCCTTGGCCCCATAGCGCCAGATATCCTCGGCATGTACGTAGATGTAGCTTCTGCCGGCATTGACATTGACCCTAACCTCCTCCATTATGTCCTCCAATGGCCGGCACCGGAAGCTCTGAAGCGTCGGGGTGCAGAACTTGCAGCCCCGACCGCAGCCGCGCGCCACCTCCACCATGGCGTTTATCGAGGGCTTGACGATGTTGGGCATCTTCTCCAGCGGAACGACCTCTCCCTGAGCCGTTCGCGGGAGTTCCCTCCCCTCCTCGGCCATCCTCACCAGCTTGGGGAAGGTTATCTCCCCCTCACCATCAACCACGCAATCTATCCCAAGCTCGTCCCTCAGAGAGGGCCATTTGTCGAGCTGCCAGGACCCGGGGCCCCCGACGATTATCTTGGGGCGATGTTTCCGGACCGAGGGTCCGAGAATCAGCTCCCTGAACTTGCCGGAGACGTATGCCGGTGCACTGTAAAGGTCGGTGTAGGTCGAGGTCACGGGGCCCCGCCCGAGGGGATCCATCGTTGATATGGCCAGGACCGAGGTATCCTTGGCCACGAACCTGCCCAGATGGTCCGGGTGTGCCACCACAACATCGCTAGGATCGTACCCGTTGCGGACCAGAGCCGCCTCCATCTTGCGGATGGAGTAGGGCGCGAACTCCGCCTCGCCGTTCCGTTCAGGCACAGGTGGTGCGAACATCCTGAAGTAGAGAGGGGAAGGAATGAACTTCTTGGGGAAGGAGGCAGAGAAGCCGAAGAACATGTTCTTCTGGTACTCGGACATCAGGGTCCTATCGGCAGTGAGAACGACCCTCGTCATCCGGGACCCCCATCCCCCCTCCTGCAGTCTAGGCGATCGGTAGCCTCTGGGTTCTCAGCCCTATCCTATTGTTTCCCTTCCAGAGTTCCACCGTGAGGTCGGTGAAACCGCCCACCTCGATGGAGAAGGACTGGGAGGCGGAAGATTGGGGCTCTATATTCGGCAGCGGGCTTTCCCCCACGGTCTTCTTCTCCTCGGTTGTCTCCAGGGTCCTCCTGGCGATCAGCCTTACCTCATAGTCCGTTCCCGTAACGTTGACATCCTCCGTGGTGTAGGTCAGCGTGAGATTCACGGTCTCCTCCCCCGATCTCTCGAGCTTGTCGATGGTGAATGTCAGGTCAGGTGGCTCGTAGTTGAGAAGAACAACGGCGATCACGACCGCCACAATGACCACGGTTAGGAGTATAATCCATTTCTTTGGCATCGGGGTCTTAGGCTTCTGGGACATATTTAGCACAACCACACAGTCATGCTCAAAAATCTATTAAACTCTTTCGGAAGACAGTAGGCCTCACTATCGGTCCCCTGGCAGCGCCCTCTCACGTACCGAGGTCATCATATTTATATCGAAACCGAACTATCGGGCCCCCGGTAAACGGTTGAGAGGGTTATTCTAGGGTGCCCGAATTGAGGGATGATCTCGCGGTTGAGTGCAGGGGCTTGACAAAGACCTTCGAAGGTTTCAGAGCCGTCGACGGTATCGACTTTGAGGTCGAAAAGGGCATGGTCTTCGGGTTCCTGGGGCCCAACGGGGCCGGAAAGACCACGACAATAAGGATGCTGTCGTGCCTGATCAGGCCTACCTCGGGAACGGCATTCGTGTGGGGTCACGATATTCTCACCGATTACATGTCCGTGAAGAGGACTGTGGGCTACCTTCCGGAATCCCCGGGCTACTATCCGGAGATGACCCCTGTGGAGTTCCTCAGATACTTCGCGAGGCTATTCAGGGTCGACAAATCCCGGGAGAAGATAGAGGAATCTCTCCGCAGGGTCGGCCTCTACGAAGAGCGGAACCTGATCGTCAGGTCATTCTCGCTCGGGATGAGGCAGCGCCTGAATATCGCGAGGACGCTCCTCCACGACCCCAAGCTGCTCGTCCTCGACGAGCCGACCTCCGGCCTCGACCCCAGGGGGACGAGGGAGGTGCGGCAACTCATCCTCGACCTGGGGGAGACCGGCAAGACGATCTTCCTCTGCACCCATCTGCTCCCCGAGGTGGAGATGATATGCGAGAAGGTCGGGATAGTCAACAGGGGTAGGCTGGTGGCGATGGACACCCCGGACAATCTGCGTCGGGGGATAAGTGCGGCAAACGTGATCACGGTCGAGCTTCTGCCGGATGGCCGAACGGATGAGATGCTGCGAAGGGTGGAGTCCCTGGAATGGGTCGAGTCCGCGAGATTTGACGATGATGAGAGGATGATTGTGGAGTCCAATACCACGGTGGAGAAGAGACCGGAGCTGGCCAAGGTTCTGGTTGAATCCGGGGCCCAGCTGCTGTCGATAGATCTCAAGGAGCCCACCCTGGAGGACGTTTTCATGAGCTACACGGGTTGAAATCGATGTCATTGACGAAGAGGCGCATTCGCAACGGCATCACGGACCTAACCTCGGTTCCCGTGATCATGGCCAAGGAGCTCACCGACCAGTTCCTAAGCCTGCGCGCATATCTTATGGCGACTATAGCCTTCATCGGCATCAGCTTCTTCATGTGGATCCAGACCGAGATACCGATGGGCACCAATCCCATAGTGGAGATGGTGGTCAACCTGATGTCCCTCCTGGGTCTATTCTTCGCCGTGGCGTTCTCGATGGACTCCATAGTCTCGGAGAGAAGCATGAGGACAATGCCCCTGATCAGATCGACGCCGGTCTCGGCATCATCGATTGTCCTCGGAAAGTACGCATCGATAATGGTCATATGGCTGGTCATACTGGGGTCTAGCATCCTGTACTTCGTCCTCGGCGGAAGCGGTCTGGTGGGAGGTGTAAGCTGGGAGAAGCTCCTCCTGGGTTACGCGTCAACGGTCCTTGTCGTGGCGGCGGTCAGCGCGCTCTCGATCTTCATATCCAGCCTGAGCTCCAGCGTCAAGTCCTCGGCGCTGGGAAGCCTGTCGGTGGTGTTCGGGTTCATGGCCCTTTCGGTTGCGAGACAGCTTTTCTCGAGCTTCGAGTCGGTCATGGATATCTTGGATGTTCTCAGGGAGGTGTCGGTGATCCGTCACTCGAGCATGGTTACCGAGCAGATCTTCAGTGACGGGGCCGGTATGTGGTGGGGAGTGGCAGGTCTGCTGATCTACGTCGTGGTCTTCACCCTGGGCGCGGTGATCGTGGTTGGCTTGAAGGAGGGCGATCTACCGTGAGGTTCCCGATACTACTGATCGTCATCCTGCTCCTGGCACCCGCGTGGGGACAGGTGCACGTCCAGCCGAACGTCCCGGGCTATCAACCCGTCTCCGGTCCGGTGGCTATCGAGATACTGTCGCCCGAGACAGGCTCAGGCTTGGGTCCCAAGCTCGACGTGGGCGAGGAGTTCGATCTCAGGTTCAGGCTCAGGGTCGCCAACCTCACCGTGGAGGATATCGGCCTCTACGTGTTGACATACTCCGATAGGAACGATACCTACGTACCGTTCAACGAGGAATGGGTTGTGTTGGGCGAGAACACCACCTTCGACAGGATCAGGGGGCCGGCCGCCGCCGAGGGCAGTTTCGAGATCAGGATCCCGGAGAGGGGTTACTACATGCTCAAGGTGAGGGCCAACTACACCCTGAACGACAGGCAGGACTTCGCGGAGGGGGGCGACATAATATCCGGACCTAGAATCAGGATCGTCCCGGGCCTGAGCCAGCGTGCGTACGCGGTCCTACTTGCGATGCCGTTTGTGCCCCTGGTTTTCGGGTTGGTGGTCAGATCGTACCGCAGGCGGGAGACCAGGAAGAGAAAACGCGAGGAACCGGAATGGATGAAGAGGCTTAAGAGAGAGGAACCGGGAAAGAAAGACGGTTGATCGAATGAGAAAGACGACCTTCCTGTACCTGGGGGCCGCCGGCTCGCTTCTGGCGCTCTTCGGGGGCCTAGGGATGCAGGCCACATCTGCCCAGATAGGGCTGCCGTCCGCGAATCTAACCACGGCCTTCACCGGCGGGGAGAACATGAGCCGGATGGCCGATGAGCTCTCCAAGGCGCTGCCGGACCTCAGGGAGAACGTCAGGGTCGCCCTGCCCTATGCCGTCCTTCAGATGGCTGGATACGCCCTGTTCTCCCTCGGCTTCGTGGGCATATGGAGACTCACCGGTAGGAGCCTGGGTTTCATAGCCTTCATCGCCGTATTGCTCCTCGGGATAATGACACTGGCAAGCTTCGTGTTCCTGCCCGCCGCCATGGAGGACCTCACAGACCTTCTGAGGGAGGCCGACCAGGCGGGCATACCCACATCCATGCCCGCGGCCCTCATGGTGGTTGCCCTGGCCGGCGTTCTGAGCCTCGTGGCCCAGCTGGCCGGATTCGTCTCAGGGGGATACGAGTTCTACAGGCTGGGGAAGGAGTTCGACAGCGATATCTACCGCGGGGGCGGGGTCCTGCTGATGGCCGCCGCGGTCGCGACCTTCATTCCCCTGATCGGCATCTTCATCGTTGTGCTGGCGATAGGTGTGACCGGCCTCTCTTTCTACCTGCTGGGGCGAAACGTGGACGAGTTGGTTGGCGGTCCCGATGATCTCCCGGGAAGCCCCGTCACCTAGTGTCCCGGAGAGGCGTGGACAACATTAATATCGATTTCTCGGGGGTCACCTTCTGGATATCGTCAGCGTATAGCGTAGAGTGGATGTTTCTATGAAGGTTTCCAAGAGAGAGATGCAGGAGAAGGAGAGACGGGTTCACACCTTCATCAGGGAGAAGGGCCTGTCGGCCATGTGTTTCACGGCCTCAAAGAATTTCGCATGGTTCACCTGCGGCGGGGACAACCACGTCGAGCTCACCAATCGACAGGGGGTGGGTACGATAGTGGTCACACCGGACGAGAAATACCTGGTATCCAGGGGCATCGAGGCGGTGCGCATGGCGGACGAGGAGGTCGAGGACCAGGGTTTCACGGTCAAGGAGGTCCCCTGGCACGACAACACCACCTACGAGGTGGTGCGGGACGCGGCCGGGGGAGGAAAGATCGGAACCGATGTGCCCTTTCCGGGGGCCGAGATGATGGACAGCGAGTTCGCACCGATTCGGTACAGCCTCACCCCGGAGGAGATAGAGAGGTACAGGGAAGTGGGCAAGCTCACCGGGTCCATGCTGGAGAAAACCTGCAGGGAGATCAAACCCGGGATGACCGAGCACGAGATAGGGGCCCTGATGTCGAATAACATGCTCTCGAAGGGGGTCGTGCCTGCGGTCATTTTGATCGCGGTGGATGATCGAATAGAGAGGTACAGGCATCCGATCCCGACCGATAAGAAGCTCCAGAACTACGCCATGCTTGTAACCTGCGGCCGCAAATGGGGCCTGATAGCCTCAGCGACAAGGCTGGTGAACTTCGGCCAGCTTCCGGAGGAGCTGGGCAGGAAGCACGAGGCTTGTACCAGGGTCGACGCCGCGCTGATCAAAGGGACCAGGGAAGGGGCGGACATATCGAAGCTGGTTACCGGGGCGGTGGAGGAGTACACAAAGGCCGGCTACCGGGACGAGTGGCGCTACCACCACCAGGGCGGACCCACAGGGTACCAGACGAGGGACTTCCTGGGCACTTTCTCGACCCTAGAGAAGGTGAGGCCCAACCAGGCATTTGCCTGGAACCCGTCCATCACCGGAACGAAGAGCGAGGATACGATAGTCAGAACCGAGGAGGGGCTGATAATCCTCACAGCCACCGGCCAATGGCCAACGATTACCCACGAGATCAACGGGTCAGAGCTGACCAGACCCGACATACTCACCGTCTAGTGGTACGAGATGACAGAGATATTCTTCCACCTGGGTAAGGGTAGGACCAGAGTAGAGATACCTGAGAGGAACCTGTTGGGGGTACATTCGCCCCCGAGGCTTGAAACCGGGCAGGCTCCGGAGGAAGTGCTCCGAAGATCGGTCTCCGATCCGATCGGGGCGGAGCCGATAACGTCATCGGTGGACGAGGGCGACAACGTCCTGATCATCCTCGATGATATCACCCGTCAGACACCAACCCACCTGATACTGCCTCAACTGGCGTCCGAGCTCCGGTCCGCGGGCGTCAGGGACGAGGACGTCGGGGTCCTGTTTGCCCTGGGTACCCACAGGTACATGACCCGGGCGGAGATGGAGACCAAGGCCGGGGCCGATATGCTCGGGAGATTCGAGGCGGTGAACCACTACTGGAAGGACGAATCGATGCTCGACGACCTGGGCACCACCGGGTCAGGCATCCCGATCACGGTCAACAGGATGATCTCCGAGGCCGACTGGAGCATCGGAGTGGGAAATATCGTGCCCCACAGGGTGGCCGGATACACCGGAGGGGGCAAGATAGTGCAACCCGGTCTGGGGGGCGCCCG
>Ga0180432_10007699_pt1 | contig 13608 bp, 3 predicted proteins | sample SS_ome_10_FD_132414 | JGI IMG/M metagenome (GOLD analysis project Ga0180432, IMG submission 132414) | Hypersaline lake sediment archaeal communities from the Salton Sea, California, USA - SS_1_MS_2 metaG | ecosystem: Environmental > Aquatic > Non-marine Saline and Alkaline > Hypersaline >...
ACGAGGAGGGCAACCCCCGGGCGCTGGGCCTGGTGCGGCGGGTGACCAAGACGTTCAACCGCGGCGTGTACATCGACACCGACGCCGAGCAGGAGGAGGTCGAGGACGAGGAAGCCCTGGCCGTCAAGGAGGAGCTCTACGCCCCGGAGATCAAGTTCCTGGAGCTGCGGTACTTCGACGGGGCGGGCTGGTGGGAGGACTGGCAGCTCACCGGGGGCAACACCCTGCCGGTCCTGGTGCGGATCACCGTCGGCTTCACGCCGGTTCTGCCCGAAGAGTACCAGGAGATGGACCTCGTCGAGGACGACTTCCTCCGCGACGAGGTCGAGCAGGAGGAACTGGAGGAAGACCGCTTCACGATTTTCGTCCGGCCGATCCAGGCCGATCCCAATCCCATCGGCGTCCGCCTGCAGCGCGAGGCGTCGGCTTTCTCCGAGTCGGAGGGGGGGCTGTGATGCGTCGGGCCGCGGCAAGCAGGGCGACGGCCGGCCGACCCTCGGCCCGGGGGGCAACGGCGCCGCCCCGCCCGGGGAGGGCGGGCCGGGCCCGGGCGGTGATCCTGCCGCTGGTCCTGCTGATCCTGGTGCTGATCGGCCTGCTGGTGGGGGGCTTCGCCTTCCGCGTGCACGCCGATCGTTCGTCCATCAACGCGGTCGCGCTGCGCCTGCACACCCGGCTGGCGGCCGAGGCGGGCATCGAAAAGGTGCTGCTGGGCCTGCGCACGCTGCGGGCCGACGTGTCGGCCTGGTACGACAACCCCGACGAACTCAACCGCATCATCGTCTGGACCCCGGAGGAGGAGACCCTCTGGGGCACCAACGAGGAGCTGGACGAGGGCGCCCTGGCCTACCGGTTCAGCATCGTGGCCGACGACCCCTTCGACGACGAGGAACGCAGCCGCTTCGGCATCACCGACGAATCCGCCCGGCTGAACCTCAACACCGCCACACCGGAACAGTTGACGCGGCTGATCAGCCAGATCGCCACCGAGGAGATGGTGGTCGAGGAGCTGGTGGACGCCCTGCTGGACTGGCGGGACGAGGATGAGCAGCCGCGGGAGTTCGGCGCCGAGTTCGAGTACTACGGCGTGCTGGACACGCCCTACCGCCCCAAGAACGGGCCCTTCGACACGGTCGAGGAGCTGCTCATGGTCCGGGGCTTCGACGGCCGCGTGCTCTACGGCGAGGACCACGATCGCAACGGCCTGCTCGGCCCCAACGAGGACGACGGCGACGAGAGCTTCCCCGACGACGACGGCGACGGCGAACTCAACCGCGGGCTGTACCCCTACGTCACCGTGCTCTCCTACGACACCAACACCGACAGCCAGAACCGCCCCCGCATCAACCTCTACGGCGACACCAACGCCCTCGGCACCCAGTTGGCCGAGGTGTTCCCCGACCAGCCCGACAAGGCCCAGTTCATCGTCAGCGCCCTGAGCAGCGGCGACGGAGAGGGCGAAGACGGCGGCGAGGGAGAACCGGGCGGGGAGCAGGGCGCCGAGGGCGAAGACGAAGCGCCGGGCGACTCCGGGGAAGGCGAAGGGAACGCCGGCGGCGAGAACGAGGAAAGATCGCTCGACGAGAACACCGGCGCCGAGGGCGAGGGAGAAGGGGAAGGCGAGGATCCCGAAGGCGAGGGGGGCGGCTCGGAGCAGAGCGGCGACGGGGATGAGTCCGACCGGCTGCGCAGCCCCGCCGATCTGCTCACGGTGGCCTCGGACGGCTCCAACCCGCTGGCGGTCGAGGACCTGCCCGTGCTGATGGACCGGCTGACCACCACGGATCCGCTGGCCGAGTTGCCGGGCCTGATCAACGTGTTGACCGCCCCGCCGCGGGTCCTACGCTGCGTGTCGGGCTTGTCGGCGGAGGAGGTTGCGGGCATCGTACAGGTCCGGGCGGATCTCGATCCGGAGGAACGCCGGACCACGGCCTGGCTGGTGACCCGCGAGGTGCTGACCCTGGAGAAGTACCAGCAGGTCGCCCCCGACCTCACGGTGAACGGCCGGCAGTTCACCATCGAGGCGCTGGGCTACGCCGACCACGCGGGCATCATCACCCGCCTGCAGGTGATCGTGGAGATGCGCGGGCCGGTTCCGCAGGTGGTCTACTACCGGGACCTGACCGCGCTGGGCTCGATCTTCCCCATCCGGGAAGGTGAAGGAGAATACGGCTTTGGTGGCACTTCGGGGTGATCGTCACATCCTGAGCGTGGACTGGGACCAGCGCGAGCTGCGGATCGTCCAGGCGGCGCTGCACCGCGAAGCGGTGCGGGTGGAGGACGTTCTGGCCGTGAGCATCCCGCAGGATGTCAGCCTGGCCAACGCCGCAGAGGTGGGCGCCCTGCTCCGCCGCGTGCTGGACGAGGAACGGATCGGTGGCCGGCGGGTGATCGCCAACATCCCGCGGGACCAGGCCGTGCTCCAGACCCTGTCGCTGCCGGCCGCGGCGGTGAGCGACCTGGCGGGCATGGTCGAGGTGCAGATCGCCAAGAGCCTGCCCTTCCCGGTGTCCGAGGCGGTGGTGGACTTCGCCGTGCCTCCCGACGACCAGGAGGCGGAGGGCCCCCGCGACGTGCTGGTCGGCGCCGTCCGCAACGAGGTGCTGGACTACTACCGCCAGGTGTGCGAGAGCGCCGGGCTCCGGCTGGATCGCGTCGGCCTGCGGCCCTACGCCACCAAGGTGGCGGTGAACGCCTCGCTCGCCGGCGAGGAGCCCGAACGGGTCCTGGTCGTGGACGTGGGTCCGGTCCTCACCGAGATCGACGTGCTCCACCGGGGGCAGCTCGTCTTCTCGCGGGCCGCGTCGGTCTACGTGCCCGGTGCCGGCGGCTCGGCCGGGCCGATGCCGTCGCCGGCGGAGCCGGAGCGGGACGAGCCGGAGGACACCGGCGATGAACCCACCCTCTCGCTGCTCAGCGACGACCTGGAGGCCGGCCCCCGGGGCCTGACCGCCGTGGTGGCGGATCTGATGGTCGAGGTGACCCGCTCGCTGGAGGCCTACCGGGCTACCGCCCCGGGCATGGAGATGGACCGGGTGGTCGTGGCCGGCGGAACCGGCATCGAGGATACCCTGGCCGAGGCCGTCCAGCGACGCTTCGGCGTCACCGCGGAGGTCTACAACCCCGCCGGACTGCTGGACGGCGACGCCGAGCGCGGGGCCGCCGCCTCGGGATTCGCCGCCGCCCTGGGACTGGCCCTGGGGCACGCCGGCGAGGGGCGGTTGCACTTCAATTTCCTGGATCCCAAGAAGCCGGAGGACCCCGGCAGGGCCCGCCTGCGGAAGGTCCCGCTGGTGGCCGCCGCCGCCGCCCTGCTGATCGCCGCCGGCGTGGTCTGGTACGTCCAGGTCCCGGGCAAGCAGTTCGCCAGGGTGGCCGAACTGGAGGACCAGATCCGGGACGTCAAACAGGAGATCCGGAAAAACCGCGACTTCATCAGCCTGGTGGAAACTGCCCGGCAGTGGGAGGAGGAGCAGGTCGTCTGGCTGGAGGAGATGAAGAATCTGCAAGCGCTCCTGCCGGACAACAAGCACATCGTGCTCAACGGCATCACCATGCGGCAGGCCGATCGGAGGATCGACCTGGCGGTGCGGGCCGCCGACAATCGCCAGCCGGCCCGGATCATCCGCCGGCTCCAGGAATTCCGCATCGAGGGCGAGCAGGAGCCCCGCTACGTGGCCACCCGCGGCGCCACCGCCGAGGCGTCCCGTGGCGGAAAGTACCCGCACGAGAGCGACATCACGCTTCGGCTCGCCGACGGCGAGGACGAGGCCCGCGGGAAAAAGAGCCGCCGGAAGCGCTGAGCGGCGCGAGGAGACCGGATGACCGCACGCGAGAAAAAACTGGGAGGCGTGGTCGGCACGGCCCTCGGCCTGGTGGTCGTCGTCAACGTTGTCTATCCCCGGGCCATCAAGCCGCTCTTCGACGTGCAGGACCGGATCGCCGAGCTCCAGGACGAGCTGTTCGAGGGCCAGGAGAAGGCGGACGAAATCGAGCAGGCCCGGCTGGCCTACAAGGGCTACGTGACCCGCACCGGCGGCAGCGACCCCCTGGCGGTCAAGAACCGGCTCCAGGCCCGCCTGGAGGTCCTGCTCGACGAGGCCGGCATGACCTCGCCCTCCATCAAGCCCCGCAAGCCCAGCCAGGACCGCAAGCTGGGGTACTACACTGTGCAGATGTCCGTCGACGGCGAGGGCAGCCTCGAGTCGGCGATCGCCTTCCTGCGGAGCTGCTACGACCTGCCCTACCTGAGCCGCTTCAAGGACGTGCGGATCGAGCCGGTCGCCCAGCCGAGGAAGAACCGGGGCAAGACCCGCGTCAAACGGGTCAAGCTGTCGGGCATGTTGCAGACCCTGGTGTTGCCGGAGCATCGGCTGGTGCGGTTGGACGAGGAGCAGATCGAGCAGCCGGAGGAGTACGCCCGGCTGCCGGGTGACTCCTACGCCATGCTGGCCGAGCTACCCTTCTGGGAGCCCGAGCCTCCCAAGCCCAAACCCAAGCCCTCGCCGCCGAAGAAGGAGCCGCGGCGGACCGAGCGTCCCACGCGGAAGCCGGAGCCGGTGGGGGACCCCGACCGGCGTCACAAGCGTGTGGCCGGCGCGGTGATGTACGGCCGCGAGGAGTTGCAGATCATCAACACCCGGCGCAGCCGGACGGAGTACGTCGCCACCGGCGAGGAGGTCGACGGGGGTGAGCTGGTGTTGGTGCATCCGCTCGGCGGCATCGTGCGTAAGGAGGGTGGCTACTACTTCTACCAGGTGGGGGCCTATTTGAAGGACGGGATCCAGGTGGACCAGGCGGACGACTATCCCGAGATCCGGGCGATGGCCAGCCGCCTGCCGGCCATCGCGCCGGCCCCCGACGCCGGGAACACCGAGGCCCACCGGGATGGGCCGGCAGACGCCGGCGAAGAGGCCGCGGACGCGGACCCGCAGGTCGCCCGGGATGATTCCCGCAGCGAGGCGGACGAGGACCCCGCGGACGAAGATCGAGAGGCCGCGGCCCAGCGGGCCCGGGAGCAGCGCCGCCCGGCGGCGTCCGACAAGGTGCGCAAGACGCGCCGCTCGTCGGGGCAGCCCGTGAAGCAGGTCAGGCCCGGCCGCCGTGCCAGCGAAACGGGCCGCAACGCAACGAAGTCCTCGCCGCGGCGCCACAGTACGCCGTCCGGCCCGCGGGGTCTGCCCCCGCAGGCGCGCAGCAAACCGTCCGGGCGCTGACGCGAGGCGCCCGGACCCGGAAGACCCCGCGGCTCACCACCCGGCACTGCGGCGGGGCGCGTGGCTACAGACAGGACAGGATGCAACCATGACGCCGGAGGTGCCCTCCGGGCGGCATGAAACCGGTAGTGCGGGAGACAGGAAGATGACTTCCCCGGAAAACCAAACCGTGTGGAACCGCGTAGGCAGGAGCTGGTGGTACGTACTGCTGGGCGCCTTCCTGATGGTCAACGTGGCGGCAGCGAGGAGCGTCGCCGCGATCGCCCCGCCCCCGCCCGAGGAGGAACGTGCCGAGGACGGGGCCGACGCCGACGAACCGGAGGCGGACGAGCCGGCCGAGGCGGGGAGCAACGCCGAGCAGCCCCCCGCCCTCGAGGGGAACGAAGCCTCGCCGCCGCGAAGGCCCGAGCGCATGAGCCCCCGCGAGCGCGCCGAACGGCTGCACCGCGAGCGCGAAGCCCGGGAACGCTCCCGCCGCACCCCCCCGCAGCCGCGGGACCGGACCCCCGAGGAGGAACCCGCCCGGGAGGGTCGACCGCCCGCAGATGCCGCGGCGGCCGAAGCCCGGGCCATCGAGGAGATCCTGGCCGAAGTCGAGAAACCGGCGGAACAGCGCGAGTACCGCTTCAGCTTCGACGACGTGGAGTACGCCGACCTGCTGGACGCCTTCTCGCGCATGAGCGGCCTGGCCATCATCGGTGATCCGCCCTCAGGCACGGTCACCTTCAAGACCACCGAGGTGATGGACTTCGAGACCGCCCTGGGCCGCATCCGCATGCTGCTCTTCGCCCACCGGGATACGTACTGGATGATCGAGCGGGAGGGCGTGCTCGAGGTCCTGCGGATGACCGAGGCGCTGCGCCGCCACGACGTCCTCAAGAAGGAGGACATCTACCCCAGCGTGGCGGCCTTCCGGGCAGGCGACCGCGACGAGAACGACCTGGTCATGCTCATTTATTCGCCGGAGCGCGGCTCGGTCGACGACCTGGCGGAAATCCGCGACTTCCTGCCCGACTACGTCCGCAGCGCGCCCTTCTCCGACCCGGACCAGAACGCGATGTACATCTTCGCCCTGGCCAAGGACGTGCGCAAGTTCCTGGACCTGGTCGAGCTGTTTCGCCCCCAGGACCCCCGGGCCATCAAGCAGATCCCCGTGCTGCACATCCCCCCCACCGAGGCGCTCGAGGCCCTGGGCCAGCTCATGGATCTCTCCGGCGGGGACGGCGCCGCGGCGTCGGCCAAGCGGAGCGGGTCCCGGCGGCGGGCCAGCACCCCCAGCCGGGGAGGACCCGAACAGAGCATCATCATCATCCCCGATGACGACCGGGGCATCCTCCTGATCCGGGCCCTGCAGAGCGACATCGAGGAGATCGAACGCTTGCTGCCCTACGTCGACGTGGACCTGGACATCAGCTCGGACTACCGCATCATCGAGCTGAGGCACACCAGCGCCGAAGACATCATGAAGCCGCTCACGCCGCTGCTGCAGGCCACCTCGGACAGCGAGGGCGACGAATCCGCCGGCAGCAAGACGCGGCGCCGCCGGCGGCCCAGCACCAAGGCCCCGGGGGCGGTGACCGCGGGCGGCGTGACCGTGGTCCCCGAACCGCGGACCAACAAGCTGATCGTGGTCAGCGACGAGGACGGCTTCGCCCAGGTGCAGGAGTTCGTGCGCGTCCTGGACGCGGAGACGGAGAGCGACAAGCCCACCATCGTCCACCTGGAGAACGCCGTGGCCACCGAGGTGGTGGGGCAGCTCGCCCCGGTGGTGCAGTCCATCTACCCGCAGAAGGGGCAGCACCGCCCGTTCACCGCCACGGCCAGCGAGGCCACCAACTCGGTCATCCTGGCGGGCGGCGAACGGGAGGTCGCCCTGGCCAGGGATCTGGTCGCCCAATGGGACGTGATGAACGAGGCGCCCGGCATGCACAGGATCCGCCTGGAGCATGCCCGGCCCAGCCAGATGGCCACGCTGCTCCAGCAGTTGGACAGCGGCCAGCCGCCCAGGACCACCGCCAGCTCGTCCAGGCGGCGCAAGGGGCGCAGAAGCACACCGCGGCGCAGCAGCCAGAACGCCGCGGGCAAGTTCATCGGCGAGGACGCCACCGGCATCCTCTATGTCATCTGCACCGACGAGGAGTGGCAGGAGGACTACCTGCCGCTGATCCAGGAGCTGGACCGCGACGCGGACCCCGCCATGCCGCGGACCATCGCGCTCGAGCACGCCGATCCGCAGGCGGTGATCGACACGCTGGCGGTCATCTATTCAGGTCAGCCGGTCGGCCCGCAGATGATCCCGGCCAACGACGGCATCTGGGTCTTCCGCACGGCCGAGGCGGAGTTCCAGCGGCTCGCCGAACTGGCTGCCCAACTGGATGTCGACCCCGAGGAGGAGGCGGACCTCCAGCGGCGGCTGTTCGAGATCGAGTACGCCCAGCCCTCCCAGGTGCGCGACGCCATCATCACCATGTTCGCCTCGCCGGACCGCCCGGCCCGCCAGCGGCCGACCCGTCGCAAGGGCAAGCAGACCGCCCGGGCGAACGTGACGCCCGTGGCCGGCGAGCAGATCAAGATCGTCGAGGTGGGCCGGACGCTGGTGGTCAGCGCCCCGGTGGAGGCCATGCCGGACATCGAGCAGTTGATCGCCGACCTCGACGTCGAGACGGCGGTGGAGACCGAGATCCGGGTCTACCCCTTCCCGCCGGGCGTGAACGTGCAGGACCTCTCCGAAACGCTGGGCCGCCTGTACGCGGGGGGCACCTCGGCCACCCCGAAGCGGCGGACCTCGGCCAAGAGCCGGGCCCGGGTGAAGCGAGCCACGCCCGCCGCCGGCGGCGGCGACGTCCTGTTCCTGCCCCAGCCGGCCGCCCACCGGCTGCTGGTTTCGGCGCCGCTGGACGCCTTCGAGGAGATCGAGGAGACGATCGCCCTGCTGAGCACCGAAACCAGCACGGCCGACATCCGCTACGAGTTCATCGACCTGGAAGGAGCCAACGCCGCGGAACTCGAGGCCCTGATCCGGCCCATGCTGGAGAACAAGCTGCGCCAGCTCATCGACGAGGGCACCATTCCCGCCCCGCAGGGGTCCGGGCGCAAGGAGGCGGCGGCCCAGGCGATGTTCACACTGGTGGCCGACCCGCAGGGTGACCGGCTGGTGATCGCCGCCCCGCAGTTGCTGGTGGAGGAGGCCAAGGTGCTCGCCACCGCCCTGGATCGTCCCGCGGACGAGCAGGCCGAGCGGATCATCCGCACCGTGGACCTCGAGAAGGTCAACCCCGAGGAGATGGTCACCACCATCCAGGCGATGCTCTCGGGCCAGCGGCAGGCCCCGACCAGCCGCCGGCAGGTGCAGCAGGCCCGCGGGCGGCGCGGCCGGCGGGCACGCAGCAGCCCGCAGAAAGCCACCGCCTCCACCAGCGGCGAGGCGTTGGACGTCATCATCACGCCCGCCCCGGGAGCCCAGGCGGTGGTCCTGACCGGGCCGGCCGGCGATGTCGAGGAGGTCGAGAGCTGGATCCAGCAGCTCGACGAGACCGCCACCGGCCGCACCAAGAACATCAAGCTCTACCAGCTCGCCGACGCCGACGTCGAGACGGTCGTGGACACCCTCATGGCCGTGGTGGACGGCGGTGCAGGCCTGAAAGCGCCGCGGAAGCCCAAGAAGGATGAAGAGGACGACTTCTGGGGGCCCATGTTCCAGACGGAAATCACCCGCCAGGGCAAGGACCTCTACGTCAATGCCAACATCCTCTCCGGAACGATGCTGGTGGCCGGCATGCCCGCCAAGCTCCGCGAGGTCGACGAGATCGTCCGCATGTTCGTCGGCGACGAGGACACCGCACCCATCATCGACACGGGCGAGGCCGCGGTCCCCTACATGACCTACCAGCTCAGGAACGTCGATGCCTTCGACGCCGTCTATGCCCTGGAAGGCATCCTGGAGGTCCTCTGGACGCACGGCGACCTGCCCAAGGTGGAGTACATCCCCTTCACCAACATCCTGGTGGTCAAGGGCGACCCCGAGCATTTCGCCGAGATCGAGGACCTGATCGGGCAGTACGTGGACAAGGGCGAGGGTCGCGGCCCCAACGTCTCCCGGTCCGCTTTCTCGGCCATGGGCACGGGCATGACCGCCCACGACCTGTCCCTGCTGCTCAAGGCCCGGCTGGAGAACTTGGGCGCCCAGGTGGAGCTCCGCCCGCTCTCGCCCGGGGAGCCGAGCGGCACGCTGGAACGGATCAACCCCTGCGTCCTGCCCGCGTCGCTGGTCCAGAGCGTCAGCGCCCTGGCCGCTCCGCCGCCGGAGCCGGAGGAGCAGGAAACGCCGTCCGCGGGCCGGGATCTGAAGATCGATCCGGACCAGGCCCTCGGCGACTTCCTGACCGCCAAGCAGCAGCAGGTGGGAAGCGGCCGGCCCGTCGGCGAGCCGTCCGCGAACTCCCGGGACCTCAAGGTGGACGAGGAGCCGGAAGCCACCGAGCAGCCGCCGGCACCCGCCCTGAAGCTCATCTACGACGACAAGACCGGCGTGGTCTACATCGAGGGCACCGCCAGCGTCATCGATGACGCCGAGGAACTGATCAGCAAGATCAAGGAGGAGGCCAAGGACCTCCCGGCCCCGCCGGACATCCGCATCTACCGCCTCCAGCACGTCGACCCCAAGAAGGCGTCGGAAATCCTGGAGACCATGTACAACGACCGCCAGCTCCGCCAGCAGCAGCTCCAGCTCATGCGGATGCAGCAGCAGCAGCAGCGGCAGCGGCAGCGGCAGCAGCGCCAGCAGCAACAGCAGCAGCAACAGCCGGGCCAGCGCGGCCAGCAGCAGGAGAAGCCGGAGCAGCAACAGGCTCAGGTCCCGCAGCTCCCGCAACTGACGGTGCGCGTCTATCCCAACTCGCGGGAGCGGACCATCATCATCCGGGCGGCGACCGAGCTGTACCCCAGCATCGAGGACCTGCTGGCCACCATCGACCGGGAGGCGGTCGCTCCGCTGGACTACAAGATCTACACGCTGCTCAACCGCGACGCGGAGGAGGTCGAGGAGCAGCTCAAGGCCATGTTCAAGCTGGATACCCGCGGCACGCGGCGGACGGCGCGGCGGCCCGGCCAGCAGGGCTCCTCGGCGGCGGCCGACGAGAGCGTGATCCAGATGGAGCTGGGCGGTGGCGAGACCGGAACGGCCAGCGCCGAGGAGATCACCATCACCAGCAACCCCGCCACCAACACCCTGACCGTCATGGCCCCCCGCGAGGCCATGGAGCTGATCGAGAAGTTCATCGGCGACATGGAGGCCCTGGAGGAGACCCGGCTGGCCACCGAGACCTACGAGCTGGACATCGCCGACGCCGTGCAGGTGGCCAAGACGCTCCAGCAGGTCTACGGCAAGAAGAGCCGCGGAGCCCGGGCCGGCGCCGCCCTCGACGAGGTGGTCATCGTCGGCGAGCCGGAGTCCAACGTGATCATCGTCACCGGCCCGCCCGAGGTCCACGAGGAGATCGCCCTGCGCATCGCCCAGATCGAGGAGAAGGCGGCCCCCATCCTCACCCCGCGGACCATCAAGGTCGGCCGCGGCCGCCCCAGCGAGATCGCCAAGAAGATCGAGGAGGCCCTGGGGGCGGGCAAGGGCCGGCGGAGCAGCCGGGTCCGCGTCACCGCCGATGACCTGGGCAAGCAGCTCCTGGTCAGCGCTCCCGACGACGTGATGACGCAGATCGAGACCCTGGTGGGCATGCTGGACCAGGCCCCCGAGCTGGTGGACATCCGCATCTGGCCGCTGGAACACGCCCAGGCCAAGGACGTGCTCACCGGCCTCAACCAGATGGTCCGGCAGCTCATGACGCAGCTCCGCGGCACCGGCGTCGAGGTGGACGTGTTCAGCGCCTCGGCGGACGAGCGCTCCAACTCGCTGGTGGTCATGGGCGGGCCGACCACCTTCATGCTGGTCGAGAAGGTGCTGGCCGGGCTGGACGTGCCGCCGCGCGACCCCACGCAGGTGGTGACCATGATGTTCCAGTTGGTCAACAGCAACGCCGTGGAACTCGCCAAGAACATCAACAACATCTATGGCAAACGCAAGGAGAAGGGCGTCGATCCGCCGCGGGCCGAGGCCAACCCCTCCAGCAACGTGCTCATCGTTCGCGGCACGAAGGCCCAGGTCGAGGAGATCGACCGCGACGTGATCAAGCCGGCGGAGCAGATGGCCGTCGACGCCACCGCGGAGTTCCAGGATGCCCGCATCCCGCTGGTCTACGCCAAGGCGGACGAAGTGGCGACGCTGCTGATCCAGCGCTTCAACGACAAGTTCAACGCCATCCGCAAGGCGGGCCTCAAGAACATCAAGGCCAGCGAGCTGACCGTCTCGATCACGCCGGACGTGGCCAGCAACGCCCTGCTGGTCACGGCGTCCGACGCCAACCTGGGCTACATCCGGGAGATCCTGCCGGAGATCGACAAGGAGGGCGTGGGCTCGAAATCCGCCACCACGACGCAGATCTACAGCCTCCAGTACGCCGACCCCAACGGGGTGGCGGGGGTGATCAACAACGCCTTCCGCAAGTCCGGCCGGGTCGCCGAGCGGGACCGCGTGCAGGCCGTCGTCGAGTGGGCCACGCAGTCGGTCGTGGTCATCGCCGGTGAGGAGAACCAGCAGAAGGTCGCGGCGCTGGTGGCCGAGCTGGACGTGGACAAGGGCAGCGGCGAGGTCCGGGAGATCCACAAGCTCCAGGAGGCCCGGGCCTCCGAGGTGGCCGCCATCGTCAACCAGACCCTCAGCCAGACGCGGCGGCGGACCCGCAGCGGCCAGCTCCCCGTCACCGTGGTGGCCAACGACACGCTCAACTGCCTGATTGTCTCCGGCACCCAGAAGGACTACGAATCCCTCCTGCCGCTCATCCGAGAGCTCGACCAGAAGCCCGAGGAGATGACCGGCCTGGTCGTCGAGGTCTACCAGCTCAAGTACGCGGACCCCGGCTCGACCATCGGCACCATCCGCACCTCCTTCCCCTACGTCCGCGGCCAGAAGCCCGAGGACGTGGTCCGGGCCTCCTACGCCTGGGGCACCAGCGCCCTGGTCATCGCCGCTTCGCCGGAGAACCAGCAGAAGGTCAAGGAGCTGCTGGACAAGGTCGACGTGGAATCCCGCGTCGAGCGGACCCTGCGCATCCTGCCGCTCAAGGAGGCCAACGCCGACGAGCTGGCCGGCAAGCTCGGCCAGGTCTACTCCCGCACCCGGCGGCGGGCCCGCGACGAGCAGCCGCTGCAGATCCTCTCGGAGCCCAAGACCAACTCGCTGCTGGTCTTCGCCAACGACGCCGAGTTCGAGGACATCCAGTCCAAGGTGACCCTGCTCGATGTGCCGCCCAGCGCCGAGAAGGAGCGGACCATCCTGGTCTACCCCATCCGCTACGCCGACCCCAACGGCATCGTCGGGGCCATCAACAACACCTACCGGGCCCGCGGGCGGGTCAGCCCCGCCGACCAGGTCACCGCCTCGGTCGAGTGGGCCACGCAGTCCGTCATCGTGGCCGCCTCGCCCGCCAACCACGAGAAGGTCCGCGAGCTGATCGAACAGATCGACCAGGAGTCCACTCTCACCACCGACCTGCGGGTGATCAGGATCGAGCACGCCAACGTCTACGACGTGCGGGATCGCCTCAACGAGGTCTTCGTCCACGGCCGCCGCAGCACCCGCCGCGGCGAACGCCAGGTGAAGATCACCGCCGACCCCCGCACCAACACCCTGATGGTCTACGCCGGGACGAAGGACTTCGAGCAGATGCAGAAGCTGGTCACCGAGCTGGACGTCCCCGCCCTGCTGGAGACCGAGCGCGTGGCCCGCACCTACCCGATCCGGTACGCCGACCCCAACGGGATCGTCAACGTGATCAACGCCACCTACCGGTCGCGGGGGCGGCTCCGCCCGGAGGACGAGGTCACCGCCTCGGTGGAGTGGGTCACCCAGTCGGTGGTGGTCTCCGCCTCGCCGAAGAACCACGAGAAGGTCAGGCAGCTCATCGAGAGCGTGGACGTGGAGTCCACCCTGGCCCGCGAGCTGCACACCGTCAAGCTGGTCCACGCCGACGCCAACACCGTCGCCCAGACGCTGGGCAACGTCTTCCGCTCCAGCCGGCGGGGCACGCGGCGCGGCGAGCAGCCCGTCTCGGTCACGCCCGACCTGGGCACCAACTCGCTGCTCATCTACGCCAGCGCCAAGGAGATGGAGGAGCTGGCCCCGCTGGTCGAGTCGCTGGACGTCAAGCCGGAGTTCGAGCGTGACCGCGTCTTCAAGTCGTTCAAGCTCACCTACGCCGAGAGCTGGGGGGTCAAGTCGATGATCGACGAGTCCTTCCGCGTCCGCGGCGGGCGGAACGTCAACCCGCGGGACGTGGTCACC
>Ga0180432_10007700_pt1 | contig 13607 bp, 11 predicted proteins | sample SS_ome_10_FD_132414 | JGI IMG/M metagenome (GOLD analysis project Ga0180432, IMG submission 132414) | Hypersaline lake sediment archaeal communities from the Salton Sea, California, USA - SS_1_MS_2 metaG | ecosystem: Environmental > Aquatic > Non-marine Saline and Alkaline > Hypersaline >...
GACGCCCTCGTCGCCCGGTACGACGACCCGGCCGAGCACCTCGACATGGGAGTGCCGTGGAGCGAGCGGGGCTTCGCCCACTTCCTCGACTGGTTCTACGAAGTCTGGTCGAATCCGCAGCACCGCCCCGCGGGAGCCGGGAAGCTGTACGACGTCTTTGTCTCGACCGGGTTCACGGACGAAGGGCTCCGAGCGAACCTCGCTCCCTAGAGACCGAGGCCCTCCTCCGGCATCCATTCCGGCCAGTCGGAAAGCCACTCGGGGATCCGTGCGTCCTGGACCCGCTCGCAGACCGGGTAGTACGGCTTCAGATCGACGACCGGCGTGCCGTCGAACGCGTCGATGTCGACGACCTGAATGACGCCGTCCCGCTCGTCGACGCTGAGCATCCTGCACGTCGTGATCGCGATCGGGTTCGGCCGATACTCGGCCCGCGTCGCGAAGACCCCGTGCGCCCGGCCGGGCGCGTACGGCGGGTCGCACTGCAGCACGGCGCGGCTCTTCTCGTCGTCGTGCTTGTCCGCCCACCAGACGACGATCAGGTGCGTGAAGCGATCGAGGAGCTGAATCGCCGGTCGGAACCGTTCGAGGACCACCACGCGGATCCCGTCTTCGGATCGGACGATTCGCCCGATCGGCCGTAGCTCGTACCGCTGCTGCTCGAAGCCGTCTGCGCTCATCACGAGCCTCCCGTCGCGAAGCCGGAGTGGCGGCCCGCGCCGGAAGACTACCCCGGACCCCGTCTCTTCCGCGTCTCCAAGAGTTCCCGGCGAGTTCTCACGTGAACACCGCCGTACGATACGGGGCGAAAACCGTCCCCCGAAAACACGTCTGAAACGCGACGTTGAAAACGGGAAATGGAACGGTATTTTCAACGGCAGGAGGTGGACATGAGCGAGCGGATCGAGACGACCGACGACGTTCTCGCACACTACCGGCTACAGACGCCTTACTCGACCGCCGGGGCACTCGCTTCCCTGTACGACGACCTTCCGGACGACGTCCCGGGCCTCTGCGCGGCGCTGCAAGGGACGATCCTTCATATGTTCTGGATCGAGGAGAAGACGTACGGGATCACCCACGAGCAGCTGAAGGAGGCCGGAAGGGAGATCTGCGTCGAGTTCAGCTACAGCTTGGCCGAGGAACGGCTCGCGAACATCGTCGAGCTCGACGACCGTCCGCTGTCCGAGCCGAGGGAGCCGAGGCTGCGGAGCGTCGGCTGCTGCCGCGACTACGCGCTGATGCTCGCCTCGATCCTCCGCCACAAGGGGGTTCCCGCCCGCGTCCGCACCGGCGTTTCCCTCTATTTCGTCGCGCCGGAAGGGCGTCTGATCGAGGACCACTACGTCACCGAGCACTGGAACGCCGAGGAGCGCCGTTGGCAGCTGACCGATCCGCAGATCGACGACGTGCAGCGGCCGGCGATCGAGGATGGGCTCGACACGATCGACCTGCCGGACGGCGTGTTTCTCACCGGATGGCGGCTGGTCGAGGGGCTTCGAGCCGGACGGATCCCGGAATCCGTGGGCTTCCCGCCGCGAAACGCCGGCTTCACCTACGGGCGGAACAAGCTGTTCGCCGACTTCGTCGGTCTCACCGGCCACGAGCTTCCGGTGCACGGCTGGTGGGGGATCGGCGACCCGTTGGCCGATCCGCGGCCCGGCGACGAGGAGCTGGTCGATCGGATGATCGGGATCCTCCGAGGGATCGACGCGAACGATCCGACCGCGCTGTCCGAAGCGTTAAAGCTGGCCTCGACGCATCCCCGGCTCGTGATGCCGGGCGGCTACAAGGTGCCCACGTACCAGTCGCCGCTCTGCTGAACGGTGCGGTCCGAGGCGCGCACACCGCGCTGTCGCGATTTCAAACCGGAACACCGGGGCTTCCCGCGGGCCTCTCTCTGTTAGGAGAGGACGTGGCTCTGCAGCCCCGAGGCGAGGGTCTGGAACTCCTTCTTTACTCGGGCGGCCCCGAGGGCGCCGCCGCCGAAGCCGCTCATCCCCTTCGAGATTGCCACGGCGACGTGGTCTCCCTTCCTCGCGACCGTCACGTTGAACTTCGCCCGACGAACCAGCGGACCGAGCATCGCGCCCCAGGCCGCGCTCCCCCGCCCGTACACACCCTGAAGCTTGTCCCCGCTCTCCAATCGATAGCCGCGTTCGGTCATGAACAGCGCCACCTTGTCGGCGATCTCCTCGAGGCTCGCGCCGCTGAACTCCATCGTTCGCGACTCCTTCGAGTCGGTCGATCCCACCATCGCGATGTCGGCCATCTCTCCTCCCTCCTCCTGATGCACCCTTGCGATACGGCGCCATCGTAGTCGCACGTTTCTCCCTAGACAACAGCAAGCGGCTCGGCGGCGGCTTTTCTCCGCGCTTCCGGCGGCGATGCCCGCCTCAGAATCCCAATCCGCGGTAGTGGGCCTCGAGGTACTCCGTGATCGCTGCCGGATCGAGCCCGGTCCGCTCGATCACCTCCGACAGCGGGATCGGCTCCCCGAAGACCACGCGGATCGGCCGCCGGTATTCCCACCTGCCGAGGGCCCTCATGAGCGGGTTTCGCGACAGCAGGTGGAAGATGCCGGGGATCGAGGCCCAGATCCTGTACGGGACGAGACACGTATCACCCGTCGCGGCGTCGTTTTCGGCGAGCCGCGTTACCAGCAGGCCGATGCCGGTACGCCACTTCGCCTTGGGATTGTGCGCGTTCGGCGCGATGAGGAGGGCGCCGCCGCTTTGAACGTGCTCGGCCGCTCGGATCAGCGACGCGCGGTTCTGTTCCCGCGCGACGTCCTTCTCCACTGGCGCGTTCAACCGGGCGGTCAGCCACGCGCCGATTCGTAGCAGGATCCCTTTCCTCGCGGCTCTCCGAAACGTGGGGATCGGCAAGTGGACGGGGTACATGCAGCGGGCGACGTTCGGACCGAGCTTGCCCACGTAGCTTGCGGCGAGCATCTTCAGATCCGGGCGATCGAGGGAGGCGGCGATCAGAAAAGGCGTCAAGATCGAACCGTGTCTCCCGAAGACGACGACCGGACGCGTCTTGATCACGCGCTCCTGACTCTCGGGAAACTCCGGCCGCCACGACGTCGGAAGCGTCGAGAGGACCGCTTTCGATCCGTCGATCACCCCGAGCTCGCCGATCCGGCGATCGACGTCCTTCATCACGTCGAGGAGGGACGTCGCTGGATAGGCAAGATTGATCAGTCCGCAGAACAAGCGATAGGAGAGGCCGCTCTTCATGCCGGCGGAGTGTGCCTCGGCCATCGTCTCGATCCCGCCGGCGTCCAAAGCCGCCTTCAACTCGGCCACGACGCGGCGAACGGAAGTCACGGGGTCCCTCCTCGCGGGTGGAGCCGGCTGCGCTGGGGAACGCGAGTCGTGCTGCCCGGGTGTCGGATCCTATTCTAGAGGCAACCGACCGTTGTCAAGAAGCGTCGTCGGTACGCCTTGCGACGTTCTCCTTGGCGATCGACGCCGCTCTGTGATCGGTTCTAGAAATCGAGAGGACAAGGCAGAATCGATACGGGAACTTGGATGTGTTTCTACAAGTGTGGTTTACTTTGACCGCCGCGGTGGAGGAAACGTTGAGACGTGACGAGGGCTTGTATCGGAAGAAGATCGTTCGCGCTGCCGAACGGTCTCGCCAATGCGCAGGCTACTGGTCAATCGATGGGAGGCGGGCAGGATGAGTCTGCGCGTGCAGACCGCTCTTGCTCTCGCCGTAATGCTTCTTGTGACCCTTGTTGTGTTGTTCACGGTTGTCGGACCGAGGCTCTCCGCGACGTTCGCGCGTCTGGAGGTCACGGAGGTGCGCGAACACATCGCGCGCGCGGTGAACGCGATCGACGCCGAGCTGGAGTCGATGGAGAGTACGGCCGGGGACTGGGGATCGTGGGACGACACGTACGAGTACGTCGCGGGGGAGCTGCCTTCGTACTACGGCGACAACATGACGGCGTCGTCGTTGGCGACGCTTCGCTTGAACCTCATGCTGCTGACCGGTCTCGACGGCGAGCCGATCGCGTTCACCGCAATCGATCTCCAAAACAGCGAGCACGTCGAGGCTCCGGCGGAGCTTCTCAGCGCACCGTACGTCTCGTCGCTGTTCCCGGCGGCGGTCGATGAAGAGACACCCCTCATCAGCGGGCTGGTTCGGCTGAGCGACGGCCTCCTCCTCGTCGCGGCCCACGCGATCCTGACGAGTCAGGAGGAGGGTCCGAGCCGGGGCGTGCTGATCGTCGGGCGGTTCCTCGATCCCGCGGAGGCCGAACGGCTGGCGGAGCAGACCCACCTGATCGTGGCCGTCCGAGACCTCGACGACCCGAGATTCGACGCCTCCATTCTGGATCGGCTGATCGGCAGATCCGCGGAGCCGGAGGACATCATCGTTCACCCCACCTCCGGCGACTCGATCGCGGGGCACACCCTGCTGCGGGATCTCCGAGGAGAGCCGGTGGCCGTTGTGTCGATCGAAACGACGCGCGACACGTATCAGGCGGGCCGGGCGGCCATCAGCTACGTCGGGCACGTTTCGCTTGGGACGCTCGTGGTCACGATGGTCGTGCTGCTGTTGCTTCTTGATCGGAGGGTCCTCGCCCGGATGTCCGTCCTCGCCAAGGGCGTGGCGGAGATCACGGCGCAGAGCGCCCCCAGCGGGCGCGTCGCCGCGTCAGGCCACGATGAAATCGCAAGGCTGGCCAACGGGATGAACGAGATGCTCGAGACGCTCGAGGAGTCGCGACAGAAGCTTCAGCGAAGCGAGAAGCAGTACCGCAACCTGTTCGAGTACTCGCGGGACGCGATCTACATCACCTCGCCCGAGGGGCGGTTCCTCGACGCGAACCAGGCGCTCGTCGATCTTCTGGGCTGCCCGCGTGAGGAGCTGATGCGGCGCGACGCGGCTTCGTTTTACCTCGATCCGAAGGCGCGCGACCAGTTCAGAGCCGCCATCGACGGGCCGGGCTTCGTCGTCGACTACCCGGTCCAGTTAAGGCGGCACGACGGGACGGTCCTCGATTGCCTCTTGACCACGGTGGCGCAGACGGCCCCGGACGGAGGGGTCGTCGCCTATCAGGGGATCATCCGGGACGTCACCGAGCTGAAGCGACAGCAGGCCGAGCTGAGCTATCTGGCGATGCACGATCCGCTCACCGGCCTGCTCAACCGAGGCGCGCTCGAGGATCGGCTGTCCCTGGAACTGGCGCACGCCAGCCGCGACCTCGAACGGTGCGGCGTGATGTACGTCGACCTCGACCGGTTCAAGGAGGTCAACGACACGCACGGGCACGCCGTGGGGGACGAGATCCTTCGGCAAGTCGCCGGCCGGCTGGTCGCTGCGCTGCGCAGGAGCGACTCGGTGGCGCGGATCGGCGGAGACGAGTTCGTGATCGTGGTCCCGAACCTGGAAGGGCCGTCGTCCGAGACCGACGTGGCGAAGAAGTTGCTGCAGGTCCTCGAGGAGCCGTTTGTCGGTCCCGGCCGAACGTTCGAGCTGTCGGCGAGCATCGGGATCGCCGTCTACCCGGACGACGCCCAGGAAGGAAAGCTCCTGCTCCGGCACGCCGACGCGGCGATGTACGCCGCCAAGCAACAGGGACGGAGCACGTGGCACAGGCATGAACGCGGCGACCCGGGCTAGAATCCTTAGGCTCGGCCGAGAAGCCGATCTGGACCTGTAGGTTGATCGCGAAGGCACTTTCCTTTTCGCGTCGATTCGGATACCGTGGGTTACGCGGACTCGGTTTTCGGCACTCGGTGCCTGACGGACCGGGGCCAAAAAAGGAGATCGAATGGCTTATGGAGAGCGTAGGATGGTCGACGTGCGGCACCTCAACCTGAAGTGCGCCGACTGCGGCAAAGCGATCGACGAGCTTCCGTTTGAGCCGTCGTCTGACCGTCCCGTGTACTGCGAGGACTGCAACCGCAAGCGCCGTCCACCGCGAAGCGGCGGGGGCGGTCGTGGAGGCAGGCGAGGTGGTGGCCGAGGCGGTGACTCCCGCGGAGGCAAGAACAACGACTGGCGATACTAGACTAGAGAGAGAACTTCAAGGTCTCGAACGGCGGGCCGGCAAGAGCCGGCCCGCTTCTTCTTTGTGCTGTCTGCGAAGCCAGTACGCCATTGCGCTCGCCGAACCCGGATGATAAGAAGGATTTGTGACACACACGTCACCCCGAACCGCGATAGGGTTTGTGTGCCTGAAATCGGCCCTAGTAGTCGAGAACCAACTTTCGAATCGCGAAATCGTAGTAGTATTGCTGTTTCAACCTGTCGCTCTTGAATCCGAGTTCGGTAACTTCGTACCAGAACTCGATGTCGAAGTGGAGCCTGGGGAAACCACTCCGTGCGTGCACAATCCGGGCCATCTCATTCCAATACTCTATCTCAGGGCCCTGGAAGAAGACTGACAGAAGGAAGGCTGCGCCGTGAACTGACTGCCTGGGCAAGATATCGAAATGGCTGCTCGCTCTGTAGAAGTCCATTCCATCCTTCATGGTCAGATTCACAGCAGGTTCCGATGGGTGGCTACGGTACGAGGGATTCAATCTGCACCAGCATCTAGCCTGATGGTTGCTGTAGTTCGTCATGTGCAGCTGGAAGTACATCTCATCTTCAATCTGTCTAACTGTAGGCCGAAACGAGACAGCCGGATAGGAAGATGCACGAGCATCAAGGGCAGTGTAGCGTGTATAGATGACCAACACTACCAACGTTACTACCAGTGCGAAGCTGCTGAGTGCGTTTGCGATTTCCTGATTCGGCCGCAGGCCGAAGTATAGGCTCAAGCCCCCAAGGAGAACAAGAACTCCGAGGGATACCTTCACAAGGACCGGCATCCGATACGTTGCCGTCTTTCCTCGTGCCGTTTTGATGAAGTCTCTGAGAGATCTCATGAGACGAGTCGCTGCCACCTCAGCGCTCACGATACCATGCATAGAACGTAAGTGGCAATACCTAAAAGACGCCGAGCTCGACGAGTTGGACTGCCAGATAGTGAGCCCCCTCGGTAGCGTTGTTGGTACTCATCGCAAAGCCCGGCCTAAGGTGGGGATACTGCGAAGTCCAACGCGCGCGGATTCGTTTTGGGAACCAACTGGAAGACGGTATTCTCTCTCATGGGCCATCGATCATGACCATTCCGGAGTCCGACGAGAAGCTGCTCGCTGAGTGCGAGGTCGAGACGTTCCGCGCCAGCGGGCCTGGCGGACAGAACGTCAACCGGCGCGAGACCGCGGTCCGGCTCCGCCACCTGCCGACCGGGATCGTCGTGACGTGCCAGCAGGAGCGAAGCCAGCTCCGCAACAAGCGAATCGCGCTCGAGGAGCTGCGCCGGCGGCTCGAAACTCGCGCGAAGCCGATGCGGCGGCGGATCCCGACCACCGTCCCCCGCGCCGTGCGCAGGCGGAACGTCATGGAGAAGAGGAAGCGGAGCCTGAAGAAGCTCCTTCGCAGGAAGCCGCGCGTCGACGACTAGCTGGGAACTCGGTTGTCTCCGGGAATTATGCGTCCATGTCGTATCAGTCCCCGCGTTTGAACAACTCCCGGAGGAACGGTTGCCACTGGCCGTTCCACTTGGTGACGGCGTGGCGAGGAGATTCACCGAGCGGGCCTCGGCATCCGCAGCACGGGCAGAAAACCACCCAGGTGTCTCGGTGGACGAGGCGCGGTTTGGGGCCGGAGGTGATGGCGAGGGTCGTGCTCCGGCAAAACGGACATGGTCGAGCGTCCTTCAGGCTCGGATCCGAATAGGCACTGGCTAGGTATTCTTCGTCACCGTTCATGCCGATCTGCCGCCCGTCGTTGATTCCCTCGGGAGTCCGGCCAACAGATTATAGTCCGTGGCCGACCCGGCGACCTGCTGTGGACTTCGAACCAACATCCAGGGCCTCGAGCGCCCGGACGATGCCGGCGATCATCTCGAGACCCGACGTTGCGCCCTGAGAAGCCAGCGAACGGGCCGCCGGTCGGACGTCGCGATCGAACTCGGAGGCGAGCGCGGAGAGGACTTCGAGGACCGGTTCGAAGAACGATCCGTCCGCTGCCGTCGCCAGCATCTGCGCCGAGGGGAGGGGAGTGCTCTGGTTCTCCGCCGCGCGAAATCGGGCGCGGAGGCCGAAGAGGGACGCCTTCGCCTCGTCCGAGATCCGTTCGAACGCCGTGTAGCCGGCGAGAATCCCCACCAATACGTCGTCTCCGCTCGGTGTCGAGCCGGTTCCGAGGCCGACGAGGTCGAGGAGCACGTTTGAGTCGCCGGCCTCCCTCCAGCGCTTCAGGATGGCGTCGATCTCAGACCGGAACCGATCTGGGTCTCGCTTCGCCCGCTCCTCTTCGAGGAGCCGTTCGAGAATCGGCGATCGAGACAACGCTCGTTCTCCCTCTTCTGAGGAATAGCGTTTGATCTTCAGTTCTTCGACCGTGGCCGCCGAGACGTCCATCTCGACATCGCTCTCGCGGAGGCGGATCCGGTTTGCTTCCGCCACGGCCAACTCGCCGACGCGGATGCGTCCGGCGAGTTCGGACGCAACGGCCCAGGGATGGAGAGGTACGTCCTGGGACTGAATCGACACGAATCCGGGTTCGGTCTCTTCGTCGAACAGGACGTTGAAGCCGTGCCGAAACACTGAGGCCACGCGTCCGGTGCGTGGCCTCTCTTTCAGATAGCGATGGACATGTCCGCCGATGTGCTCGGCCTCGATTGTAGTCATGCCCTCAGCCGAAATCGGTCGAACTCAGGTTCGCCCGATTTCGTGCAAATGCGGATTCTTCGCGCCGGCGATGTCGCCGAACTTGGTCAGGACGCACTCGGACTTGACCTGTATCAGCTCGTCGTGCCGTGCGTCGTCGACGATCGCCACGATCCGACAGATCGAGCTCTCGCCGTCGACGAACCGCCACGGGAAGCAGCCGATCGTGGCGCGCTGGTCGAGGAGCAGGTCGATGTCGCCGCCGAGGCACTCGGCGTGGATGATCCCGTATGGGAACAGCTCGATGTGCATCAGCTGATACTTCGATGCGTCGAACCGCTCGGCGAGCGAGGTCCCGTACTTCTCCTGGAAATGGGCCTCGGCCTCCTTCGCCTGGCGCGGCATCCAGTCGCGGATGATCGTGTTCATGGGATGGTCGGCGCTCCCGCAGTCGACGCCGATCCAGCGGATCTTCTTCTCGCGGCACCAGACGGCGAAGTCGCGATCCGGACCGGGGTGCTTGACCATGTACCGGACTTCATCGGCGGTCGGCTGGTCCCAGCCGTAGTGGTGATAGCCGGTGTGGAGGATCAGGATGTCGCCTTCCTTTACCTCGACGCGCTCCTCGATCATCTCCGGGGTGTAGATGTCGTAATCGCCGACGGCGCCGGACAGGTCGACGACGACGCCCTCGTGGACGAGGAAGTCGAAGTCGAGCTGCGCGATGTCCTTGCCCGGTGTGTAAAAGTGGATCTCGCCGTCGAGGTGCGTGCCGACGTGGTTCGAATGGGTCAGCAGTTGCCCGTTCGCGCCGTTCGGTGCCAGCCGCTTGAAGTACTTCACCTGCAGCGGCTCGTACGTCGGCCACGGTGGCGTGGCGATCGACAGCGGGATCGTCAGATCGATGAATTTCATCGTTCCCTCCTAGCTCCTCAAGAGTCTGTCTCTCGCAGAGACGCAAAGGTCGCTAAGAATGACTTCCTAGGGACGCTTCCCTGCCCCGCCTTTCCCCTTGCGTTCTTCGCGCCTTTGCGAGGAGGCCTGCCTTTCTGCTTCGTGGGTGCGTAGGATCATGAGTCTTCTATGAGCTCCGCCAGGGCTCGGGCGGCGTCGGCGAAGACGGAGAACGGCGGTGTCACCAGTCCGGCGCCGACCATCCCGATTCCCGGCTCCTTGTGCGCGATTCCGGTATTGATCGCCGGGACGATCCCGGTCTGCACGACGCGCAGTACGTCAATCCCGGTCGGCGTCCCGCGGAAGCCGAGCGACGGGACCTGATAGACGCGGCTCTCGGCGAGCGCGATCTTCCGCATCCTCCTCGTCGTCTCCAACGCTCGCTCCGGCGAGCCGCCGACGAACTGGACGATCGCCGGCGCGGCGGCCATCGCGAACCCGCCGTATCCGGCGGTCTCGGTGATCGCCGAGTCGCCGATGTCCGGCGCGGCGTCCTTGGCGGAGAACCCGGGGAGATACAGCCCGTCGACGATCGGCGCCGGCGCGGTGAACCAGCGGTCTCCGCTCCCCGAGACGCGGATCCCGAACTCGGTCCCGTTGCGCGCCATGACCGTCACCAGCGAGCTTCCCTCGACGTCGGCCGCGGCGTCGAGCGCGCACTTGCCGGCCGGCATCGTCAGGTTGAGGGTGAAGTGGTCGTTCCCGTGGAGGAACTCGAGCACGCGGGCGACCGCGTCTCGATCGGCGTCGAGTCGGACGAGATACGGCGCCAGCTCGCGGATCAACAGAGACGTCCCGGCGCGGTTTCGGTTGTGCCCCTCGTCGCCCATCTGCAGCGCCTGGGCGATCAGTGAGCGGAGGTCGATCGGGCCGTGTGCCGCAATGGCCTGGGAGAGGATCGGAGCGAGCACGTCGGCCATCCAGTTCAGCCGATCGATCACCTCGTTGGCGTAGGCACCGTAGCGAAGGACCTTCCCGAGCCCCTCGTTCAGCGTGCAGTAGGCGCGGTTGCCGGCGGCCGCGTTCTCGACGATCCAGACCGGCATCGACGGCGTGACGACCCCGGCCATCGGCCCGACGGCGTCGTGATGATGACACGGATCGAACGCGAGCTGTCCGCTGGCGGCCAGCTCGAACGCCTCTTCTTTCGAAGAGGCGAGGCCTTCGTACAGGATCCCGCCGACGACCGCGCCGCGCATCGGCCCGCACATCCGCTCCCACGCGACCGGCGGCCCGGCGTGGAGGATCGTTCGGTCGGTCATCCCCGGGATCGCGTCGCGTGCGATCCCGATCCCGACGACGCGCGGCTCGGCGGCGAGGAGCCGGCTGACCGCCTCGGCGTTCGCTCGCTCGATCTTCTCGATCCATCGACCGTCGACGGTGAGCCGGTCGAGCAGGTCGGCGAGCTCGGCGTCGCCGCCGGCCGGCGGCCGCCAGTCGAGGTCGAGGACCGGCGTCCCGGTCGTCTTGAGCGTTTCGGCGAACGACGAGACGCCGAGGTTGACGACGTGAAGCTCGCGCGAGAAGAGGTCCCGAATCGGCGTTCGATCGGCGCTCATCCGTCGCCTCCCTTCAGCGCATCGACGATCCAGCGGGCGGCCGCGGTGTTGCTCGGCGCGACGAGAACACCCGCCTCGGTCAGCGTCACGACCTGCCGGCTGAGGCGCTGCGGGTCTTCGTCGGTCCCGGTGACCGACGCGATCACGAGGAGATCCCGGCCGTCCTTCTGCGCCATCCCGCTCGCTCGCTTCGCCACGTCGGCGAGGCTGCCGGCCGGGTCCGGGTGCGCGCCGTGGCCGAGCACGCAATCGGCGAGGATGATTCCTGTCGAGCTGTCCTTCGCGCAGCGAACGACTTCGGCGTCTCGCAGGGACGGCTCGATCATCGGATGCGGTTTCCCAACGGTGAACGCGTCGTCGCCGAGGTCCCAGACCACGTGGCCTGCCGCCTTGGCGCCCGGTCGGATCTTCAGGGTCGGATCGGCGGCGACGTTCGAGCGGACCTCGAGGCCGGCGCGGTGAAGGACGCCCCACGCCTCCTGGGCGAGCGTCCCGCCGCAGAACAGGCCGACAACTCGACCGGAGACCGATCCGTGCGCAGGGGGTGTTTCGGCGAAGCTCGATCGTCCGGGTTGGGGCTGGACGCCGGCCGCGGTGCAGGCGAGCTCGGCCGCCTCCGCGAGAGTATGAGCGACGACCAAGTCACTGCCGAAGGCTTCTTGAGCCTTCGGCTTCAGGGCCTGGCTCTCTGGAGACAGGCCCCAAGACACGAAATGAACGACGGCCGGCTTCCCCGCCTTCTTCAGGGCGTTTACCACTCGATCGGCGACCTCCGCCTCGGGCGCTTTCGACACGGCGACGATCACTTCTGTAGCGGGATCGCTCGTGAGGGCCTCGATCCCGAAGCGCGTCATCCGCGCGGCGACGGCGCCGGACAGATCGCGGCCGCCGGTCCCGATCGCCTGCGAGATCCCACCGCCGAGCCGATGGACGAGCGAGGAGATCTCCTGAATCCCGGTGCCTGAGGCCCCGACGATGCCGATCGGGCCGCGCCGGACGACGTTGGCGAACCCGAGCGGGACCCCGTTGAGAATGGCGGTTCCGCAGTCGGGCCCCATCATCAGCAGGCCTCGCTCGATCGCTTGCTCCTTGAGGGCAATCTCGTCTTCGACCGAGACGTTGTCCGAGAAGAGCATCACGTGAAGCCCCCGACGGAGCGCCCGGCGCGCCTCGCGGGCCGCGTACGTTCCCGGAACGGAGATCAGCGCGAGGTCCGCGTCCGGATCGATCTCGATCGCCTCGGAGATCGTCGCCGGTCGGGATTTGCCGGTCTCTCCGGCTTCCTCGACCGTCGGGCCGGTCAGCAGCAGCCGGAGGTGCTCGTTCGCCTCCTGGATCGCGTCTTGCGACGCGGCGTCGATCGCGATCACGAGGTCGTTTGCGTGAATCGTCGCAGACGATTCACGAGCGGCGAACGATTCAGACGAATCGTTCGCCTGGGAGATAACGAAGCCTGCCTTCTCCAGGTTCTCCAGGTTGGCCGGCGTTCCCATCGCGACGATCGCCTGACCGACCTCGGGGAGTTGTTCAAGCTCGTGGCTGATCCGCATCAGGAAGACCGAGTCGAAGTAGCGGTTCCGCTCGATCAGGATCCGCTTCATCCGTCGTCTCCCCGCTCCCGAATGCGAAGCAGGATCCGCTCGTAGTCGAGCGGAAGCGTGGTGAACTCGATCCCGAGCGCGTCGAAGAGGGCGTTCCCGATCGCACTGGGGACGGAGATCATCGGGTGCTCGGCGACACCGCGCGCCCCGTACGGCCCGTCCGGCTGCGGGTTTTCGAGCAGGATCTGCTGCGTCCTGCGCGGGATGTCCTTGGCGGTCGGGATCTTGTAGTCGACGAACGCCGGGTTCAGGAACCGACCTTTCTCGTCGAACTTGAACCCCTCCCAGAGCGCGGAGCCGAGCCCCTGTACGACCCCGCCGACGACCTGCCCGATGCACAGCTTCGGGTTGAGGACCTTCCCCGCGTCGATGGCGGTGGCGATGTCGAGGATCTCGATCTCGCCGGTCTGCGTGTCGACCTCGATCTCCGCTCCGTGCGCGCCGTACGTCCAGTACTGCGCCGGCAGTCCTTGTCCGGTCTCCGGGTCGAGGTGCGTCAGCCCGGTGGCGATGTACCGGCCGTGGCCGATGACCGGCCCGCCGATCGAGTTACCGTTCTCGAACGTGTAGCCGAGCGCGAGCCGCGAATACGGAATCCGCCGATCCGGATCGCCCTTGGCGAACGCCGTGCCGTCCTCGCAGACGATCTCGTCCGCCGGGACGTCGAGCGCCCGGGCGGCGACGTCGCGGATCTGGCGGAGGCAGTCGGCGGCGGCCTCGATCACCGCGTTTCCGCCCATGTAAGCGAACCGGCTGGCGACCGTCTGCCAGTCGTACGGCGAGAAGGCGGTGTCACACTCCCACGTGAC
>Ga0180432_10007702_pt1 | contig 13606 bp, 6 predicted proteins | sample SS_ome_10_FD_132414 | JGI IMG/M metagenome (GOLD analysis project Ga0180432, IMG submission 132414) | Hypersaline lake sediment archaeal communities from the Salton Sea, California, USA - SS_1_MS_2 metaG | ecosystem: Environmental > Aquatic > Non-marine Saline and Alkaline > Hypersaline >...
ACTCCACCCAACAATAAATCTCCCCACTCACCGCGAGTGGCATATGCATATTCACCATTAATCTGAGGCGCTAGGATTCGAACCTAGGAATGCCGAGACCAAAACCCGGTGCCTTACCACTTGGCTACGCCTCACCGTTGAAAAAAGTATATTCGTTATCCTCTTCAAAAAAATCGGCTCTTCTCGCTACACACGAAGTATAATCGGAAATAAAAAATTAATCTATAAAAATTTAGTAAAAAACACGGTATGCGATTCCTCTCGCAGTCGGCGTTCTGCCTGCTCCGCCAACGTGCGTTCATGAAATAATCCGACAACACCCGACCCCGATCCGGTCATTACAGCAAAATCGGGGTTGCAGGCTAAAATGAGCTCACGAGCTTTCCTAATCGCCGGATAACGGGAGCATATCATCTCCTCGAAATCATTTCTCATGAGCGATCGGAGGCTCCGGAGATCCCCCGACTGCACTCCCGCCCGCATACGCTCCCGTTTTTCCTCAAGGAGGGAGTCCCGCTCTCTCCGTCTTCTGCTCCGATTCAGGGAACGATATGCTTCCGCGGTATCAACCCTTACGTCACTGCAGGCAATCACCACCCAATGGTTCAGACCGGCATTAAATCCTTCAATTCTATCACCAATCCCCTCACAGAATGCGAATCCACCCGTAAGGCAGAAGGGGACGTCGGCACCAATTGTTGCGGCAATATTCAATAATTCTTTTTCGGATTTCTCCTTGAAATAGCCATTGAGCAATCTCAAGACGGCAGCGGCATCGCTGCTTCCGCCCCCCAATCCAGCACCGGCAGGAATATTCTTCTCTACCGAAATCACAACATCTGCCGATCGATTAATCCCGTTCAGGTATGCAACAGCGGCTTTCCGTATAAGATTGTCCTCAGGGGGTATCTCGTGCATCAATTCACCGAATGCACCGCCCGCTGGAATAACATCAACTGATATCGCAGTGCCCGCCCGCGACAGGGTAATATTTCTGAGTTGTAAAAGATCGAAAACGCCAACACTTGCCATCAGGCTGAAGATATTATGATATCCGTCGTGTCGCCGGTTCAGAACTTCAAGGTGTAAGTTAACCTTTGCGTATGCTTTTGACTCTACTATCAATAATTATTGCATAACCACACAGGTATAAAAGGAAGGAACGTTAGGTTCGTAACATCCCCCAAAAGCCTAAAATAGGTGACAAAACTAGTATACCGAATGCTAAATGTCAAGCAATTAATTTATGAGTATACCCACGGTAAATATTTACAAATATGCCGTTTTTTTACGGAACCTACCATGTTTATTGAAGGTGAATCTAAAATGTTATTAATATCACGTCTTCTCCGATCACCTAGCCGACCATTCTCATATTTAGCTTGAAATAATACCAACACCCTATAACAATAGCATCATCCACGCCTTTTATGAAATAATAATACGAAGCAGCGGCAGGTACGTATCTTGTATTATGTAGATATCTCTATAACAATTATTGGGATTTTTTTTACGCTCTATTACACAATTATCAACATCGTTAAACGGTATCGCTTTGCGGTAAACAGGCTCTTCTCCTGTATCAGCTTCACCGCATTCCTGATTGCAGCATTACTGCTCTTTTTACTTATATTCCCCGATTCTCCCTATACCACCCTTGCCGGGAGAGGAGTATTCTGTTGTCTTCTCATTGCAGCGCAGCTCTTCTTCCATTTATCACAGATATTTCCCCGATGGGAGAAGCGATCTCCCACCTGGCTCATCATTCTTCCAATCATACCCGGCATTGCCGTTGCGCTCATGACGCTTCTCACAAACCTGATTATCGCCGAAACGAAGATTGCAGATTTTCTGAACTACACCTTCGGTAAATTCTTCATCCTGTATCTCATTTCATTTGGTCTCTTCATCGTGGGGACCTTCTCCATACTCCTCCATAAATCAAGGCATATGGAGAATGAATCATTTAGGAAACAGCTCTTCTATATGTCACAGGGAACAAACCTCGCCGGACTGATAATACTGGTATTCATGTTTGTTCTTCCCATTGCCTTTGATATTCACGACTATAAAAACATCGGTCTTATAACCTCAGGCATTGTACTTATCGGCGTAATCAATTATGCGGTATCCGATGAACGACTGGTCGATTTCAAGCAATTCTATTTAAGGACACTTTACTGGATTACCGTAACCGTATCACTCGGACTGCCGGTTTACCTCCTCCTCTACTATCGGACCGTCTCGATTATACTCAGGCAAACGCCGCTCCCGATTATCACCTTTATCATCTTTTTATACCTCTTTCTTTTCTTTCGCATTGTTCGTCCCCGAATTGAGAGATTCTTCCGAAGAGAGTATCTCGCCTTTGAGAGAAACGTCAATGAGTTCTTCGAGGAGATTACACAATATGTCGATGCCGAGACAGAGGAATACTGGGACACTTTTCTCCATAACGTTATCGACAGGCTGGAATCCCGCTTTGATATCAGCAAAGCATCGTTTTATATGTATAACGCCACGGGTAAAAACTACACCTTCAGCTACAGCTTCGGAGGGAAGATTCTCCTCCCGGAGATCGATCCGGACAGTATTCTTATAAAAACCCTTTCGGCACATGCACATGTGCTCGACAGGTCCATGATCTTCACCGATGAACAGATACGTGATGACAGGGAATCACTCATCAGCATATACAAGGATACCGACACGCAGGTGATACTTCCTTTCTTTAATTACGAACGGGAGATCATCGGGCTTCTCTTCCTCGGCCCTCTCAAGAATAATGAGCCGTACTCGTTTGTTCTGTTATCGGTCCTCGAGCTTTACCGAATCCAGTTCGAGCTTAATCTTGCCAACTCAATTCTCATGGAAGAGATAAAAGCCGCCCAGAAGAGAGCACATGACAAGCTTGTCATTTCAAATATTAAGAAAAAAATAAAACCGACAACGCTCAAACAGGTTGAGAGCATTCGGCTGAGCTCCCTCTATATTGACAATTCAGAATATGGGGGCGATTACTTTGACTCTGTTCTGCTATCTCCAAACAAACTCTGCCTCTTCATCGCCAACACATCCGATCTGGGTGTCGAATCAGCACTCCTCGGCCTCGAACTGTATACCGTCCTGCACATGCAACCGGAAAAATTTCAGTTTCCCGAGCAGGTATTGAACACCATGAACTGGGTAATAGCAACATCACGGTTCTCCAAAAAGTATGCACCCGCTTTTACCATGATGTACTCGGAATCCTCACGTGAATTAACGTATGCAAATGCCGCATTCAACCCATTTCTCGTATTCGACAGCACAAGAGAAATCTTCACCGAGCTCGAAACGAAAGGAGTTCCCATCGGTGTCGACAGAAGTTTTTCCTATGAAACAAAGGCCCTGAAGCCTCTCTCAGGGAGCATCGGTGTTCTCTATTCCGATGGCCTCGTATCTGCCTTCAACGATAGTGGTGAGAACTACAGCCTGGGGAGAGTAAAGGACATTATCAGACTCAACAAGGACGTCATGCCATCCGTACTCATTCGAATGATATATAAGGATTTCAAGGACTTCGTAAAGGAAACAAAGCTCATAAACGACATAAGCCTTATTATTATGAAGATTATCTGATCAAGATGCAAAGGGGATACATTCGCGGCGCGAATCGATTAATCGTGCTCCAGAATGAATCCGGAATTCCCTAGAGGCGGCATGTCAATGGCGTATGATGTTTTAAAATCGACAGCCAGAAACAGGGATGGCGACACTGCTCCCATAACAGGATAAAGGACACAAAAGATACTTCAATGGATTTTGCACACCTTGCACATCAACTTCTGAATACGCTCAAGGATTATACCACCATTCTCATATACATTAAGGGCTCGCCTGATCCTGACGTGATAGCATCATCCTTTGCACTCCATACTATCTGTCGCACTCTCGGCGTAAAATCTCGAATCGTCTCTGCCAAGGAAACATCACTGCCACAGAATAGCGCTATCATCGAAAATCTTGACATTCCTGTCCACTTCGAGGAACCGGTACGCCATATTGAGAAATACGACGCCTACATCGTCCTGGATTATCAATCCGCCGAGATAAAGGGAATTTCACATAAACTGCCCTGTGCGGTTCACATCGACCATCACGAACCGATTGAGAATGATGTCCCCGCTGTACTCAGGATAATTTCCAACGATGTTGGATCAGCGAGCACCATTGTGACACTCATAATCAAAGAACTGAGCCTCGACATCAACAACTCAGAGTTGACCAGAATTTCAACTGCGCTGATCTACGGCATTAAAACCGATACCGATAACTATCGCTACGCGACACCTCTTGATTACGAAGCGCTGGGCTTTCTTATCCAATATTTTGATCCCCATGAGATAAAGAATATCATCAACCTCCCCCTCCCATCGGAAATGATCGCACTCTTCTCGAAAGCGATTAAGAATCAAACCGTCTACAAAAACTGGTTGCTCTCAGGCATCGGATATATTGATGAATCGAACCGTGACAGTATCGCCCTCATCGCCGACTCGCTCCTCGAGAGGGAGGATATCTCGACGGTTATTGTGTATGCCGCAGTGGAAAAAAAGAACAAGCGGGGTTTAACCCTCGATGCATCACTGCGGACCAAGAATGAGAATCTGAATGTTAATGAGCTGATAAAGAGAATTACTTCTGATGGTGGTGGACGCAAGTATAAGGGAGCATATCAGGTTAACCTCGATTACTTTGGCAACTGTCCCGACAGGGAACTGCTCTGGAAGATTATAGCTCTGACGACAAATGCAGTATTGGAAAAAAACCGAGACTCACTCCACCTCATCGAGCTGAAGGGGACGTACAAGAAAATAAAAAAACGTATACTGGGTATCCTCAAGATAACCTCTTAAAACCGCATTTACCTATTCAGGCCGCAGGAATGCCTTTTAAACGTGAAGTGTGGAAGAACCGCACCTAAAAGAGGAGCGTAAAGTTCAAACCGATCTCATAGGATACAATTTCGCGATAGACCCCTTCAGTGTCCCTGTTTCTGAATTTCTCCAGCGCCCAGCGACCCTGCAACCCGCCCTGAACATTCTTATGCAGATCAAGTGTCAACCGTCCGGTAACGAGGTGCTGATCATACGGTTCAGGCGAAACAGTCAGTGAATAATCATACCGGTTCAGCAAAAGAGAATACTCGATGCTGAAGATAGGATACGCCGCGAGCTCATATATCGCAGAGAAGAGACGGTGAATCCAGAGCACGTCTGTCTCAAAAATTACAGCAAAGCTGTATCCTCTGTCCACTTCCTTGAAGGGAACGAGTGTCTGCATGTTTTCAATATAGATATCGTCCTCCCCGCTCCGCTTTGAATCATCAAGTGAAATATACTCCCTCTTATTCCTGCGCCGATAGTCGAGGGCACCCCGAAGACCGATGCTCGATCGGTCCCGTTTGAAGGTTAGCGCCACGCTCGGCGTATGAACGTTCTCCTCAATATTCGAGGTAATGAGCATATTGCGGGTGAAGTCATAAGCGAGGTTCACGTTTGCAGAATGGTGCGGCAATCCGATCCGGTTCGGCCGAAAAAATCCAAAGCGGAAGATCTCCATGAGGTCAATATTGAGCATCACATTCTGCGTCAGAGAAACAACCTGTTGCGGAATCCCATAGACATTCTGCCGTTCGCTTATTTGATTCAGTCCCCCTCCCAGATTCACCATAAAAAAATCCACATCAAGCGTTGTGCTCCACGAGAAGGTATCGATTAGTTTTAAGCCGTTATTGTAGTTGACAACCGGACTCCCGTCCGGAAAACACAAACCCGTGTTCAACTGCTCATAGATGTAGTCTCTCCCATTCGCATAGTTGCCCCGCCCCATAAAAAAATATATCGGCGAGTATTTAAAAAAGTTCATGCCACCATCCGAGATGCCACCATAGGTTCTGCGAATCCCGAACTGTTCATTCAGCTCCGAAGTGCCTTCTCCCTCATAAGGTATCTCCGTCTCCTGAAAGAAAACCGATCTCGAATACGTCACCGTCAGGTCTTTGACGAACCGCAGGTGCTTATATCGGTCAAGCCGAAGCGGAAAATCGATACGGTTTGATATATAACTTCGCGCATCCTTTGCCCGTGAATATTGAAACGCGATGCTCTGCTCGCCTTCATCATAGTCCCTGAACCTGTTTTCGAAATAGTGAAGATCCATTGTATATCGGGGAGAGACGAAACCTATATCATTCAATCCAACCTGAAAGCCCATCCTTTTATTCCGCTCAACAAACTTACATTCATCGCCATACACAAAAGGGACATGAAATCCTCCGGTAACATCGGTAAGCACTTCAGTATCATTCAGATCATCCTTCCCGCGCAATTCAACAATCTCATGTGAGGAAAATTCCACAAAGGGGCTGAAAAAGAAAATCTTATTCTGATAATCAACCGATATATTTGTCCTGCTCTTCTGCCGGCGCTCACGCTCTTCCAGCGAAATATCATCTCCAAGCGAAGGATTCGGATCAGCGGCATCTCTCTCAACCCGCTCCTCCCTGAAGAGCAGATCCATCAAGACACGGGTAACCACATTGCCGCCCAAAACATCATTGATCCGCTCTTCGAGAACAACTGCCGGCGTATAGGTTCTATCACGGGTTGTTCGAGTTATGGCGGAGGAGGAGAGATACTCATCTCTCTGATTCTCGTAGTCCTCCTGCTTATATATCAGCTTGATGCTTGGAACTGCATTGATATCCGAGATATAGTTACTTTCGAAGAAGATGGTCCTCCTGTTGGTTGTTCCCCTCCTGGAATCGGAGACCTCCTCATTGAGACTGTCCGTTTTCGAGCGCTCGAAGATGAAATCGAATTGCGTACTCCAGTTCGGCAGTATTTTCATTGAGGTAAAGAGCTCCTGATAGCTCTCCATCGTATCCTGGACGGTTTTCCCCACCGTGCTGAACTGGGCGCCATGTCCCTTCTGAATATACTTTATCCTCATATCAGAGATAATGGGAACACCTGCGTCAGTATAATAAAGTGCTCTCTTGAATTTTACTTCACCCTCATACCAGTAAGCGCTATCTTTCTGCGTTATCGGATCGCTTACGTAAACATCATTCACCCACATGGTTCCCACATCACCAAAGACAATCAGCTCAATAGAATTGATCCGCTTCATATCCGGATTTCCGACGGTCGCGTACTTCTTGACATTTCCCGATCCCTTCCGCAACTGAAAGGTGATCTCTTTCCAGATCCGAAGATCGACAATGGGAAACCGGTATTCATGGTAATCATTCTCAGAAGAGCAGATTCGAATGCCGATCACATCACCACTGCTATAATTTCGAAAGTTGAACCACATATTCAGGGTTTTATAAAATCGAAGATCCATAGGTTTCAGGAATTTCCTGGTAACCGAACCCTTCGTTCGTGCGGTGAGATTATACTCGATTAACAACGCAGCTTCTCGTTCCCGCTCCAGCTCGCGATCATTCTTGTCTCCGTGCAATGCCGTATAAGTTTCTTTTTCCTGGAACAGAAACGACTCGCTCCGGTATTCATTATCATTGAGCGTATCAATTATCGTAACGCGAAACTCGGTAGGTGAATCCTGCGGGACGTCATCAAGCTTAATGTTTTTCCACCGTGATGAGATAAACCGTAAGCTATCAATGAATATGGTTCCCTGGCTCGCCACTCCCCTTTTACTGACAAAGAGCCGGACTGATTCGACCCGTTTCAGCACATCCTCGTAAAAATACGGGTTCGCGGTATATGCGGCGGTTTTTTTATCGAGATATATCCTGACCTTTTGCCAGCTTTCATCGCTGAGATCAACGATGACCGGGTTGGCCGCATTATAGGGCGTGGTGATAGCACCGGGCAGTGAAATGCTATTCTCGCTTCCATCGAGCATGCCGTTCCCATTCAGATCCTCAGTGTTCAGAATACCATCACCCATGGTAGACCGGCTCAACTGGGGTCCCGTGCCTATCAAGGTTTGCATCCCACCCGAAGGATTAAATCGATACCCGCGATCCTCGAAAATATCAGCAGCGGGATCGGTATCCAGGAAACCGTTGTTATTGGCATCCTCGGTATCCAGAATGCCGTCCCCGTCAGAATCCTCATTTATCATTCCCACATCAAGGTAAAGCTCAGCTTCACCGATACCGCCGCTCGATCGATACCATATCTCGACATACTGCAACGAAGAGAAATCCACCGCTTCAGAAGAGAGTTTCCTCGTTACAATCGAAACGCAATTCCCCGACATAAAATCATAGTTCAGAACAAGTGACCGCTGATTGCTCTTCGATTGAATAGAATCGGAAATATGTCCGGTTGCAACATTGTAGGGTCCCGGCTTACTGGAATAGGGAATGGCATAGGGGGTAAAGCCTAACCCTCTCAGCGTATCGGGATTTGACAGATCTCGATAATAGTAATAGTAAAGAAGCCCCCTGTCGTTCTGGATCAGGCCGGAAGGCATTGACGATAAAATCCAATCGCGATCCGAAAGTGAAATGGTGACAATCTCATCCGTTGATTCCATGTCATCGATGAGCGCCTTCCCAAAGGTATTTACTGTCCGATAACTTCTGGCATATTCAGCATATGCATCTACCTCGAGAGGAACGGATTTGATGTGCAAGCCGCTAACATCATTGAACATCTTGGTTAACCGCTTCTCACCGAGATGCAATTTCGTATCCCCCTCCAGAAGCAGGATCTGGTCAGGTTCGCTCCCTATCGCCGGTATTCTATCACCCGATGAACTGCGTGAGAAGAGGAGTGTTCCACCGATATCGACATATCTGCTCAGCTGATAATCAGCTCTCATCCCCCCGATAAAAGACTGCGATTGGCCCCCGAGCGGCAGATACTCGTACTTTACCTCTATATGCGTTTCCTCCTTAATGACGGGATTATTGGGATCGGTAAACTGCAAAAAACCCGAGGTATAGTCGAGAGTATACAGTGATGAGGGGAGTTCACGGCTATCGACCTTAATACGAACACTGTCGGGGAGTATATTGACATGCTTCAGCTGAAAGCTTCTGGCTTCACGGTAATAATCAACCCGCATCTTGTATCGTGAGAGAAGATAAACATCACTCTGCTGCCTTTCACTGTATATGCTATCGGCGCTGCTGCCGAGGAGCTGCCGGAAAGGCTCTCTCAGGTTGAACGCAATCAATCCCGCCGAATACTGAACAGTGACCTTGCCGATACGGGCGATCTCATCCCTGGTGAGAATTCCGTTTTCTCGCAAGAACTGAAGCTTGAAGTTATCCTCGAGAAGCTGCTTTTCGCCAACATGATAGAAGGATCTGACCTCATAAATATCGCAGTTGAGCTTTCCATCTCCATTCTTATCTTCACCCGGATCAAGTACAAAGTCCCTGTCAATATCCTCATGAATAGAATAGCCATACTTGATGAACACAAATACCCTGCCGGCAAAAACATCGGTTCGTGCCGTCGGATCCGATGAATTACAGCTTCCGCCATTGATGGTATACAGCGCAAACATTCTCGCATTATCCGGGATTGCTTTCAGGAGGATAATCAGACCCGTTGCATAGTTGATGGTATAATCAACACCCGACACCATCCTGGCATAGGATCCTCCGTCTATGCCGAGACTGATGGTATTAAAATTATTATGCGGATTCTGATCATCCAAATAGAGCTCGAACTGCGAGGGATCAATGTTGACCGCTGCGGGAATATACTGGGTGGGTGAGGCCGGCTGTGAAGTAAATGTTATCAGGCTATTATAGGGATCATCAGCGGCAGCAGGCGGTGTGCTTCGTCCGTCATATCGCTTATAGGGCTCAAGCTGGAAATAGGTATTCCTGATGTACTGATACTCGGCAAGCTCAATACTGTTCGCAGAGGAATTACCGCGGAAGTACTCGACAACCGCCTCTCCCTTGTTGACACTGCCAAAGGCTTTGAATCTGAACCTGTCTTTTCTCATGGTGATGTCGAGACCGAGCCCCTTCGATGACGTATCGTCATATACAGCGTATTTCGAATGATGCATCTTTATGTCTATCTCACCGGCATTGATCTCTCGTATCACCTCATCATCTCGAACAGCCCGATACTTCATGAGATACCGATTATCACTCTTTCTGCTATCGTGATCGATGTACATGGTAAGCCGCTTCCCGACATGGCCTTCAATGTGAAGCTGAAGCTCCTGTTCGGGGTAAAAGCCGGACGGTATTATGCGGGAAACCGGTTTATCCTGGTCATAGAGCTTGTATTTGTTTTTCGTAAACTTCGATTTTCCATATTTGAGATTGAGATTCATTGAGCCGTATGAGTTAATATCAACGTCTTCCTCTTCCTGAATGAAAAAAGTTCCTCGATTTATATCTTCAATGATCAACTTATACCGCTGTGCAATGATGTACCGCTCCCAGTCACCATCGACATAGTGAAAGCGCTCCTCGGGGGCTACGTCTTCAAAGAATTTCGGCTCACGGGGGGCGATAACCCGTGATTCCTCTTTTCTGGAATGCTTCTCAACATAATCCAGAAGACTCCCGCGAAAGGTTTCACGACTATACTCGCGGGAAAGCGACACCGATAGAGAGCAGATCGCACTCAGTGCAATAGCAGCTCTTACATATCGTAAAATTCCTTGTGTACGCTGGACGGACTTCATAAACCATCACGTCAATCAGGCAAGGTCTCATGCATACATGAACCGCATCCCGTGAATTCTCACGGGATGCGGTTCGATGCCAGAGAAGATCATGCTAAAAAAAAATGTATAATTCAAGCTATTTTAAAAAAGAATCCGAAACAAATACATGAAGTTTTTGTCTCTCCCCTTTTAAAAAATTGCTTGAAATATTGAATTTCTCTTTGAATATTCACCCTCTTCTCGCATTAAATGAGAAAAATTGCTCCCGTGCCAGAGTACGTGTATATTTACTCTAATGATACTATATATACGAATCGCCCCATTATCGGGAGAAATAATTTACACTGAGAAAGCTTTCTCTTCTCGGTACTGAAGCGATTTGTTCATTGCATATGAAAAAACAGAATAAAACAGTAACCGTCTACGACACCACCCTTCGAGATGGCTCACAGACGGTCGGTATATCCTTCTCGCTCAACGACAAAATACGCATCGCTCAAGAGCTTGACAAACTCAAAATCGACTACATTGAGGGGGGATGGCCCGGTTCGAATCCGAAAGACGATCTTTTCTTCAAAGAAATAAAAAAGGTCCAGCTCAATCACTCTAAAATTGTCGCCTTCGGTTCAACGATACGAGCGGACAAACCCGCCGCTGAGGATGTCATGCTGCAGGCACTTATCGATTCGGGAGTGGAAACTGTTACCATTGTCGCGAAAACATGGGATTTCCAGGTTACCAGGGCGCTGAATATCGATCTCAAAAAGAATCTCGAAATCATTCAGAATACCATTTCCTCCCTGAAGGACAGAGGGCTCACTGTTCTCCTCGACGCAGAACACTTCTTTGATGGATTTAAAGCAAACCCACAGTATACGCTTGAAACAATTGGAGAAGCAGCGCGTTCGGGAGCCGACATGGTTGTCGCCTGCGATACCAATGGAGGAGCCATGCCCGGCGAGGTCGATGAGATAATACGGAAAACCGTTCATGTGCTCGACATTCCTCTCGGCGTTCACTTTCACAATGATGCCGGCGTCGCCGTAGCAAATACTGTTATCGCTGTCCAGGCAGGTGCTCAATCTGTTCAGGGAACCATCAACGGCTATGGGGAAAGATGCGGCAACTGCGATCTGACAACACTTATACCCAATCTCGTGCTGAAAATGGGATATCAGTGTAATGCCGCAGACTCACTCATTCATCTTACCGAAGCAAGCAGGTTCGTCAGCGAAACAGCAAACCTGGCGCATAATGATCGGGCGCCCTATGTCGGTGCCAATTCCTTCGCACATAAGGGCGGCATCCATGTCTCAGCACTGAGCAAGGATACCAGAACATACGAGCATATTGATCCTGAACTCGTCGGCAACCGGCGGAAGGTTCTGATCTCCGAGCTTTCAGGAAAGAGCGCTGTAACCTACAAGGCAAAAGAACTCGGTATTGACATCACCAGAGACGGTTCACTGCCCGAAAAAATTCTCAAGAAGATCAAATGTCTGGAAGACAAGGGATATCAGTTCGAAGCAGCCGAGGGCTCCTTCGAACTTCTCATCAGAGGAGCGACGGGAGAGTACATACCTTTTTTCGATCTCAAGGGATTCAGGGTTATAACAGAAAAGAATGAAGCTGGCGAAATTATTTGCGAAGCAACGATAAAAGTAGAAGTTGACGGCACGATTGAGCATACTGCCGCGAATGGGAACGGTCCGGTAGCTGCGCTCGATAATGCGCTTCGGAAATCACTCGAAAAATTTTACCCGGAACTCAAAGACCTCTACCTGACCGACTATAAAGTACGGGTGCTCAATGAGAAAGCGGGTACCGGTGCGGTAGTACGAGTCCTTATCGATCAGAAACGGCATACCGAACACTGGGGCACCGTCGGCGTCTCTGAAAATATCATTGAGGCCTCATGGCATGCACTGGTCGATGGCATTGAGTATATGTTATTTAAAAATAAAATGAAATGATAGACCCGGCAATGCGCATCAGGCACCTGTTTGAAGGCCCGAGATACTCCGAAACTATCGAGATTATCGCGGGAACCCGATCACACCGCCGAACATCTTCAGGAGAGAGACGCAATGGATAAGAGGCCAATCGGCATATTCGACTCGGGTGTTGGCGGCCTGACTGTCTGTAAGGCAATCGAAGAGATTCTGCCGCATGAACATATTATATACTTCGGCGACACTGCACGATTCCCGTACGGTACACGATCACATGAAACGGTAATACGATACTCACGGGAAATTACAGATTATCTTACAAGCAGAAACACCAAGATGATAGTCATCGCCTGCAATACTGCTTCTGCTGTTGCCCTCGAAACGCTCAAGCGTGAAAACAGCATACCTGTCATCGGCGTCATCGAAGCCGGTGCACGAGCCGCCTGTTCTCGCCGTAGAGGAGATATCATCGGGGTTATCGGCACGAGAGCTACTATTAACAGCGAGTCCTACGTCAAAGCGATTAAAAAGATCAATTCCGCCATCAAAGTTATTCAGCAGCAAGCAACGATTTTCGTCTCTCTCACCGAGGAGGGGTGGGTTGATGATCAGATCACACAAATGGTTGCTAAAAAATACCTTCAGCACCTCTACGATGCAGATGTCCGCACGCTCATACTCGGTTGTACCCATTTCCCCCTCCTCAAAAAGACGATTAACAGCGTCTATCCCGACCTGGATTTAATCGACACCGGTGTAGAAATTGCCTATGAGGTCGAAGCGATACTGAAAGAAAAAAATCTTGAAAATAGTGACGGCAGCAGAAATATTGAATTATATGCTTCAGATATATCTGAAACCTTGCAGCGGCTTAAAGAAGTGTTCTTCGGCAACAATAGCACGAACATACAAAAGCTCATTATAGACAGCAAAATATAACGGAAACGATCAAAGGATTCTCCATGAGAAGGATAACGACATTTACTCTC
>Ga0180432_10007703_pt1 | contig 13606 bp, 11 predicted proteins | sample SS_ome_10_FD_132414 | JGI IMG/M metagenome (GOLD analysis project Ga0180432, IMG submission 132414) | Hypersaline lake sediment archaeal communities from the Salton Sea, California, USA - SS_1_MS_2 metaG | ecosystem: Environmental > Aquatic > Non-marine Saline and Alkaline > Hypersaline >...
GGCACCGAGACCGACCTCGAACTGGTCGAGGGCATGCAATTTGACAAGGGCTACCTGTCCCCGTACATGATCACCAACCGGGAGCAGATGGCCGCGGTGCTCGATGATCCCTACATCCTGCTCTTCGAGAAGAAGATCAGCTCGATCGCCGACATCATCGGCGTGCTCGAGCACATCGTGCAGTCGGGGCGGCCGCTGCTGATCATCGCCGAGGACGTCGAGGGTGAGGCCCTGGCCACGCTGGTGGTCAACAAGCTGCGCGGCGCCCTGCAGGCCGCCGCGGTCAAGGCCCCCGGCTTCGGCGACCGCCGCAAGCGGCAGATGGAGGACATCGCCATCCTCACCAACGGCACCTTCATCTCCGAGGACCTGGGCATCAAGCTCGAGAACGTGACCCTGGACATGCTGGGCACCGCCAAGCAGGTCAAGGTGACCAAGGACGAGACCGTGGTCATCGAGGGCGCGGGCTCGGCCCAGGCCATCCGCGCGCGCATCGACCAGATCCGCCGCGAGATCGAGGAGACCGACTCCAACTACGACCGCGAGAAGCTCGAGGAGCGCCTCGCCAAGCTCTCCGGCGGCGTCGCCGTCATCCGCGTGGGCGCGGCCACCGAGACCGAACTCAAGGAGAAGCAGCACCGCTTCGAGGACGCCCTGTCGGCGACCCGCGCGGCCGTGGCTGAGGGCATCGTCCCCGGCGGTGGCGTCGCGCTCACCAACGCCATCCCGGCGCTGGACAAGGTCAAGGCCACCGGCGACGAGCGGATTGGCGTGAGCATCGTCCGCGGCGCACTGTCAACGCCGCTGCGCCAGATCGCCGAGAACAGCGGCGTCGAGGGCTCGGTCATCGTGCGCCATGTGCTCGACAGCGAGGGCAACGACATCGGCTTCAACGCCCTTAACGGCAAGCTCGAGAACATGGTCGAGGCCGGCGTGATCGATCCGCTCATGGTCACCCGCTCGGCGCTCGAGAACGCCGCCAGCATCGCCGGCATGATCATGACCACCGAGGGGCTGCTGGCGGAGATCGAGGAAGAGGACGAGGAGGACTAGGGCTCAGCCCACGGTCCTCGACGCGACAACATCGCGGGGCGGGCCGCCGGTGAGGCCCGCCCCGCACTGTGCCCGGCGCCCCCCGGACGGGCGCCGGGACGCCGGCGCTGCGCAGGGACAACTGACATGATCCCGTTCCGCGACAACATCCGCTCCGGCCACTTCCCCGTCGTCAGCGTGGCGATCATCCTCGCGTGCGTGGCGGTCTTCCTGGTGCAGCTCATCTCGCCAGGGGGCGGCCAGGCATGGGCCTTCCGCCCGTCGATGCTCCGCCTCGGGTCGGGCACGGCCCTGCTCGATGCTCTCGGCGCGCTGATCATGTCGATGTTCATGCACGGCGGCGTGATGCATATCGCGGGCAACATGCTCTTCCTGTGGGTCTTCGGCGACAACGTCGAGGACCGCATGGGGCACGTGAAGTACCTGCTGTTCTACCTGGGCGCGGGCATCGTCGCAACCCTCGCCCACGCGCTGATCAGCGGCTTCTCGGAGGTTCCCATCGTCGGGGCCAGCGGCGCCATCGCCGGGGTGCTCGGCGCCTACTTCGTGCTCTTCCCGCAGGACCCGACGGACCGACCGCCCCCCCCCAGCCGGTTTGTCCCGTGGCGCTAATATTTGCCTGCTGTTAAATATAGCCGAAACCTAGCGACCGGGCAAACCCGGGCTGCGCTTTCCGGAGATGATATCGCCTAAATCATCTAGAGAATTGACCTTATAGTCCGGGCGGGCATCCCCGACATCGAAGATCCGTCCGTCCCGACAGACCCATACGGTGGCGATGCCCAGCCGGGCCGCCCCGTTGACGTCGGCATGCAGGGAATCGCCGGCGTGGACCACGCGTGCGGGTGACCGGCCCATCGCGGTCAGGGCGTGTTCGAAGATGGCCGGCGCCGGCTTGTAGCACCGGGTGTCCTCCGAGGTGATGACTCGCTCGAAGCGCAGACCGTGCCGCTCGATGGCGGCCAGGATGTCCTCGGTATCGGCGTTCGAGACGCAGCAGACGGGCACCTGCAGCGAGGCCAACGCCTCCGCCGCGTCCGGCTGGAGCACCGGGTCCGCCCAGTAATCCTTGAGCCGGCGCACGTACGGGAGCGGGTCGGTCCCCCGCACGCCGAGCGTCTCGAGCGTGTCAACCAGGCTCTCACACTCGATCTCGAACAGGGTGCGGAAGCGGCCGTGATTCGGGTTGTCGGCCGCCGCGAAGAAGATCCTGCCCCAGGCCACGGCGAACTCGTCGGCCGTCATCGCCAGGTCGAAGTCCTCGACCACACAACGTGAGGCGTCCTCCACCGCCCGGCGGTCGCCGCCGGTGACGGTGCCGTAGAAATCGATGAACAGCGCGTCGAATCGTCCCGCAGCCATGCCTGCCGTAACTCCCGCAAAACACCTTCCCGCCTCTGGCCAGGGCAGCGTACCCGAAGACGGGTCACGGCGGTATGCGGCCGCCCCTCCCGGCTGCCGCGCCCGGCCAACCGCTTCACGCGACCGCACGCCCGGCGTATTCTGCCTGCTTCCATTCGGCAATCCAGCAACGAAAGGAGCCAGTCCACCATGAACGTGCAGAACCGACGGACCTTCCTGACCCGGACCGGATTGGCCGCCCTCGCCGGCGGCGCCGTCGCCTCGCAGGCCGACGCTCACCCCCACGATGTCGAACTCAAGAAGGAGGTGATCCCGGGCAGCCCCTACCCGACCTTCTCCCGGGCGGTCCGCTGCGGGCAGACGGTCTACGTCTCCGGCGTGCTGGGCCAGACGCCGGGCAGCCGCGGCCTGGCCTCCCCCGGTTTCGAGGGCCAGTGCCGCCAGGCCATGGAGAACCTCAAGGCATCCGTCGAAGCGGCCGGCTCCAGCATGGACAGGGTGCTGAAGGTCGGGGCCTTCCTGACCGAGCAGTCCGACTTCGCCGCGTTCAACCGGATCTACGTCGGTTACTTCCCGTCGGACCCGCCGGCCCGCTCCACGGTGATCGTCAAGGACCTGGTCGCACCCGGGGCGAAGATCGAGATCGACTGCACGGCGTTCGTGTGAGGCATGAGGGCGGGACACGAGCGCGGACGGCCGCCAGGGCAGGCGGTCAGCCACGCTCATCGAAGTTCGCCGCCTGTCTTGCCTTCGGGGGCTGCCGCGTGCAGTGCAGTTCGCGGCTTGACGCGGTGTTCGTGAGTTGCCGGCCTCAGGCCGGCGTGGCACGGACGGCGGAGACCACGGCCTCCACCGCGCGGTCGATCTCGTGGGCGGTGTTGAAGCGACCGACGCTGAAGCGGACCGCACCGAGGGCCAGGTCACGGTCGACCCCCATGGCCCGAAGGACCGCGGAGGGCTCCTGGCGGTCGGAGTGGCAGGCGGCCCCGGCCGACGCGCACACCCTGTCCAGCGACGCCAGCAGCTCCACTCCGTTGCATCCGCGGAAACTCACGTTGAGCGTGTTGGGCAGACGGTGCTCCGGATGACCGTTGAGTACCACGCCCTCGCCGAGCTGGTCGGTCAGCCCCTGATGGAATCGATCCCGCAGCGCCGGGATGGCGGCGTTGGCGGCCTGGTCGCCGGCCAGTTCGGCGGCCACGCCCAGCCCGACGATGGCCGCCACCGCCTCCGTTCCCGCCCGCCGTCCGCCCTCGTGGCCGGCCCCGTGGATCAGCGATTCCAGCTTCACGCCCTGGCGGACGTACAGGGCCCCGACGCCGGCCGGGGCGTGGAACTTGTGCCCCGCCACGCTCAGCAGGTCCACGCCCAACTCGTCCACCCGCACGGCGATCTTGCCGACGGCCTGGGCGGCGTCCGTGTGCATCAGCACACCCGCCTCGCGGGCGATCCGGCCGATCTCCGCGACGGGCTCGATCGTGCCCACCTCGTTGTTGGCCAGCATCACCGAGATCAGCACCGTGTCCGGCCGAAGCGCCCGGCGGACGTCCTCCGGGTCCACCCGACCGCTGGCGTCGACCCCCACCTCGGTGAGCCCAAAACCCCGCTCCGCCAGCCACCGGCACGGCACGGTGATTGCTGGGTGCTCCACCGCGGAAACGATGAGGTGCCCGCTGCCGTGGCCCCAGGCGACCCCCTTGAGGGCGTGGTTGTTGGCCTCGCTCCCGCCGGAGGTGAACACCACCTGCTCGGGCGAGGCTCCCAGCAGAGCCGCCACCCGAGCCCGGGCCCGATCCACGGCGGCCCGCACGAGCCGGCCGGGGGCGTGGCTGCTGGACGGGTTGCCGTGGTGCTCTCGCAGGTAGGGAACCATCGCGTCGGCCACGCGGGGGTCCAGAGGTGTCGTGGCGTTGTAGTCCAGGTAGATCATGCCCGGCCGTCCTCCTGACGCCGGGCCGGACGCCGGGCGCCGAAAACCGCGGTCGCCGGGATCCGCCCCGCCGGCTTGAACCGCCGGCGCCGCGCGTTAGCTTGCCTGTATGCGTGTATCCGTGGTGGCTCGCAGTCGCCACCGCCAGACTGCTCGTTGCGTTTTCAACAGTCTATCGCCCCACCGGGGCGGTTGCGAGGTGACCAACCATGAAAGTGCTCATCGCTGACAAGTTCGAGAAGGCGGGCCAGGAGAAGCTCCAGGCCCTGGGCTGCAACGTGACCCTGGACGCCGACCTGTCCGGCGAGTCGCTGCGCGACGCGGTCCGCGACAGCGAATGCCAGGTGCTGGTGGTCCGCTCCACCAAGGTCACGCCGGAGATCATCGAGGCCGCCGGCCACCTGGAGGTGATCATCCGCGCCGGGGCCGGCTACGACACCATCGACACCGCCGCCGCCAAGGCCAGGAACATCCGGGTCTGCAACTGCCCGGGCAAGAACTCGGTGGCCGTCGCCGAACTGGTCATGGGCATGATCCTGACGCTGGACCGGCGCATCGTGGACAACACGGTCGACCTGCGCAACGGCGTGTGGGCCAAGAAGCAGTACAGCAAGGCCCGCGGCCTGAAGGGCCGGACGCTGGGCGTCGTCGGGCTGGGCCGCATCGGCTACGAGGTCGCCCGGCGGGCGGCGTCCTTCGACATGAACCTGATCTACTCCGACGTCATCGAGCAGAAGGAGATGGAGCAGGAACTCGGCATCCGCAAGGTCTCCTTCGACCAGCTCCTGGCCGAAGCCGACTTCATCACCCTGCACGTGCCCGGCGGCGAGAAAACGAAGCACATGATGAGCGAGGCCCAGTTCGCCAGGATGAAGCCGACGGCCTTCGTCATCAACTGCAGCCGGGGTGGCGTACTGGACCAGAAGGCGTTGGCCAAGGCCGTCGAGGACGGCCAGATCGCCGGCGCCGGCCTGGACGTCTACGAAATGGAACCGCTGGTCACCGACAAGGAGTTCAAGGATCCCGTCGTGCACACCAGGAACGTCTACGGCACGCACCACATCGGCGCTTCGACCGAACAGGCCCAGTTGGCCGTCGCCGACGAGGTCGTCCGCATCATCGAAACCAAGATGAAGGGCCAGGAGCCACCCAACTGCGTGAACCTGTAGCCCGGCGCCGATCCGGTCCGCGGTGCGTGCCGGCCTGAAAAGTCGCCTTTACGGCAGGCACCGGATTGACATTGCCGGGCAAACCGGCAGAATAAACGGTTGTGTCGGATGCTTCGGTATCCGGAAGTGCGCCACGGTAAGAGCATGAGTGGAGCGGATCCGTGCAAGACGGCTCCGCTCCACTCGCTTTCTGGGGCACCGAGACGAATCGCCTCGACAACCCGCGGCGGCCGCTGGCCGGGTCTGCCCGGCGAAGCGCTCCCGCACCTCGCCCGTCTACCTGCGGTCGTACTTCGGCGGTTCCACGCGCCGGACCTCGTCCAGCAGAGCCAGCTCCTCGAGCCTGGCTGCGTCGATCACACCGATGACCAGGTTGATCGTCGTCGTCCTGGCCAGGACGGTCAGGCCCGCCGCCTCGAGCCGCTCGATGGTCTTTGCGGAGAGCTCCTTGACGAACACGGCAACCTCGACCTGGCCCCCGGCCATCCGCAGCGAGGCGTCCAGCTTGGCCACCAGCAGCAGGGCACGCCGGTCCTCGGGCGATAGCGTCCGGTCCCGCTCGATGGCCTCGACCGACCGCGGCCGGCCGCCCTTCCGGTCGAGCGGGGCGGCGGCGCGATCGACCTCGGCACTGTGCACGCCACCACCGTCATACCCGGCGGGCATCTTCGCGGCCGGGGGCGGCGCCGCCGCGGTGACGCGCCGGGTGACCCGGGCGATGGAGCCTCGCCGGACACCGCGGGCCCGCTGCTCGCCGAAGACGCCCTCGTAGCTGACGCCCTCGGGCATCTCCACCGGAACGGTGATGGTGCGCAGCTCGCCGCCGCGGGTGATGGTCAGCTCCTCGACGGCCACGAAGCTGGTGAACTGCGTCAGCAGGCGGTAGTTCATCCCCAGCCCGACGATCTGCTCCCTGACGGCCGGATCCGGCATGCCCCCCTGGACGGCGGCCAGATCGCCGTTCATCAGCTCCTCGACCTTGGCCCGGGCCCAGAGCGTGGCCACCGACTCGTCCGCCGGGCGGGTCTCGGGAAACACCACCTCGATGGCCCGCTCGAAGGGACCGTCCCCGCGCTCGCCCCGCAACGTGATGGTGCCCGCCCCCGGCGAGGCGTACCGCCCCTTCACCACCACCGGCCCCGCGTCGAACAGGTCCGGGATCCTCCGGGGGAAGGTCTCCTCGACCATGAGATCACCCCAGTCGATCTCGATGTCGGTCAGCACCGGGCGGTTGATCCGCTCGTAGAAACGCTCGGCGGAAGCCTCGCACTGCTCCGGGCCCAGCACGAACTCCACGTCGCCCCGCCCGGCCCGGGCCATGCCCTCCAGCAGGAAGCGATTCACGCTCGTGCCGATGCCGAAGGCGAACACCCGGGCGACACCGGCGTTCCGCTCCACCGCCTCGATGATGGCCATGTCGTTGCCCACGAAGCCGTCGGTCATGAAGCAGACGATGCGAACCCGCTCGGGATCCTTCTGCCGGGCCAGACAGGCGTTGATGGCCTTCATCATCTCCGTCCCCCCGCCGCCCTGGAGCGTCTGGAGATAGGCCAGTGCCTGCTCCCGGTGGGCTCTGGTGCTGGCCACCGGCTCGTCGAAGCAGAAGCCCACCCCGCCGGCGAAGGTCATCAGGTTGAAGGTGTCGGCCGGGTTGAGGTTCCGGATGCAGCGGCGCATGACCTCCTTGGCCGTGTCGATCGGGAAACCCCGCATCGAACCGCTCCTGTCGATGACGAAGATGACCTCGCGGGGCATGACCCACTCGGGGTCCACCCGCTGCGGCGGCTGGAGGATCAGGGTGAAGAACTGCCCGCGCTCATCCGTGTGGGTGACCAGGGCGTCCGTGATGGTGTCGTCCGCCGTGGTGATCTCCAGCACGAAGTCCTTGTTCGGGATCGTGGCCAGGTCCTTCAGCGTGACCGCGGCGCCGGTCCGCTCCGCGTCGAGGTACTCGATGTTGACCCGGTGCTGGCGCGAGGCGATCGCCCCGATCGGCCGCCCGGCGTTCACCCGCACCGCCAGGCTCAGGTCATGCCCGGCCCGCGTGCCTTCTGGCGTGACGGGGGGGGTCACTCTGCCGGCGTCGGGGACCCGGTCGGTGTCCGCGGCGAAGCCGGTACCCGACCGGCCCCGGGAGTACGTGCCGGGGATGTACCGCGGCCCGACCACCATGGGAAAGCTGAACGAGCACACCCCCTCGCGCCAGGGGAGCGTCTCGACGTAGCGGATCTGGATCTCCACCCGCTCGCCGGGCTCGATGTTGGCGATGGACTGGGTGAAGATGTTGGGCCGCTCCTGGTCCAGCAGGCCGGCCACCCTGCCCGCCTGCCGGGCGGCCTCGTAGATCTGCCGGGCCTGCTCGCGCGGCTTGATCTGCCCGCGGATCACCCGGTCGCCCACGGTCATGGTCATGTCGTCCACCGCCGCCCGCTCGCTGAGCGGGAACGTGTAGACCGCCTCGATGCGGGTGTCGAGGGCGTTGTGGAAGACCTGCGTCACGGTGACGCGGGCGGTGAGCCCGGAGATCTCCGCCTGCACGTCGGTGTGCTTCAGCGGGCAGGGCCCGGCGCTGGTGCCGTCGGGGCCGAAGGCCTCCAGCATGCCCGGCGTCCGCGCCGCCGATCCGTCCGCCTCGACGACCTCACCCGGCCCCGGGATGCCCCACACGACCAGCCCCGCAAGTAGACAACTCAGTGCTTTCATCGCTCTGCTCCGCGCACGAGGACCGAACCTGTCACTGCCCTTTCGACGACGGCAACCGGGTGCGGTTCCCGCGCCGCTCGGTCTTCCCGGCGGTGGAAGGTGGAGGTTCAGACGGTCAGGCGGCGATAGGCCTGCCGGGCTCGGTTTCGCAGCATGTGCAGCATCTTCGGACCGCTGGGGCGCTCGCCGGCATCCAGCAGGATCAGGGAAATGTCGTCGTGGGCGAGCTCGTCTCGCCCCGCGAAGCGATGAAGACCGTCGAGCAGCGCCGGGCCCGCCTCCTGGGCCGGCAAGCCCTGGTGGCGGTCGAGCAACTCCTGCAGGCCACCTTCGGCGAAAGCGCGGCCCTCCGGGCTCGGCGTCTCCAGGACGCCGTCGGAGAACACCACCAGCCGATCACCGGCTTCGAGCCGGGCCTGGCCGACCTCGAAGCAGGTGTCGGGGTCGACGCCCAGCGGCATGTTGAAGAAGACCTCCGGGTCCGGGTCCCGCCGCCGGGGCTGCAGCCGCTGCCCGACCTCCAGGCGCATCCAGTCGCCCTCAGGGCCCCGGCGCAGCAGGGCCGGCGGGTGCCCCGCGTAGCCGAACCGCACCACCCCCGTCGGGGCGTAGTAGGTCAGGAAAGCGGCGGTGGTCAGAGCCCGGAAACCCGCGTCGCAGATCTGCTGGTTCAGGGAACTCAGCATGCGTTCCGGGTTGGGATCGTTGATGTATCGGCGGAGCAGCCCGTGGATCCAACCGCTCATCTGGGCGACCTGCTGGCCGTGGCCCACGACGTCGGCCAGCACGATCCGCGAAATCAGCCCCGCCCCGCAGGTGGAGAGGTAATGGACGTCGCCACCACGGCTGCCGTCACACGGGCTGGAGTACGCCCAGCCGGTCATGCCCGGAAGCTTGACCGAAGTGTTGACGGAGCGGTTGCCGCCCCAGACCTCGGAGCAGATCAGCTCCACGGGGCGCCACTCACAGTGATCCGGCGGTGGGGGGCGAACATTCATCGTGCTGCATTACTGTTGTGTCGAACCGCTGGTTCGGCAACTCGATCGCGGCCCTCCGCGGCACCCGCCCTCGGCTCGAGTGACCGCTGCGTGCGGATGATCACCATAAGGTATTTTTTAGACTAAGTTTATCGCCAAGATGCGTAACGTGAGGGATTCGCGTTTCTGCCGGGGTGGATTGCCGAAGGGGTCGCGACAGCGGCGCGGGCGACGGGGTCTTCAGGCGACGACGTCGAGTTGCCCGCCCAGGCCGGCGGCGGTTGCGACCTGCTGGATGGCCTCATCCATCCCCTGGGCAGCGCTCTGGACCAGTTCCAGAACGGCCTGGCCCTGGAGGTTGGCGGTCTTCAGCATGCGGGCGGCCACCGCCATCTGAGCCTCGCCCAGTGCCTGGGCACTCTTCGTACCGGTAACGGCGGAGATCATCGTCACGGAATCCACGCCTAAACCATCGGCGGGCCTGGCGGCCACCTGCAACGAAGTCAAGCAGCCTGCCAGCCCGCAAACCTGTTGGGAATCTACAATACGCGGGGTCTTCGGCAACCGGTGATCCGCGGGCCGCGAAGTTATCGGACACTGGCACTCCGGCCTGGCCGGCCACCCAACCGTTGACCAGCACAGCAAAAGCTTCGCCGCAACCTCTCTTTTGCTACTTTAATGCCAGGGCGCGTCACCGGCGATGCCGCAAAGGAACGCCGGGGCATTGGCGACTTGATCGTGAAGTTATCCTAAGCATCTTCGCGTCAACGCGTTGTGCTCCCCTGACGCACCAACTCACAGGTGACTCGTTGATCCTGGGCAACATCGGCGTCCCGGAAACCGGGCGAAGGCGTGCCTGCCTCCGGAGCGGAGGCGAACATAAGTCTTTGTCCGGGAAATCGATTGGAGAACTCGTCGGGTTGGGTTTGGGAGAACCAGGAACGCGGGCATATAGATTGCCAATTCTACGACAGGCGGGGCAGCGGGGCTGGCCCGGTTCGCCGCTGTCGCCAGCCGGCGATGGTTGTGAAGAAGGCGGTGCACCTGACCGGAATAGGGGGTCGGGTTGTTTCCGGAGGCGGAGGATGCGCCGCCGCGGCCGGGATTGTGTGGCCGGGGTGACGCGAGGAGCGAGGGGAAGGGAGCGCCGTGCCCACCGGGGCGCTAAGGACGGGTGTGGCGCGCTCGACTCGAGAGGGCGGCTCTGCGAGGGTCGCCTTTCTTATGCGCCCGCTGCGCTGCCCCCTGGTGCGTTGCCCCGCGGAGACAGGCCGCCGATCGCGTCCGGAGTCAGGTCCCGAAGGCTGTCGACGACCAGGTGAGCCCGCTCAAGAGCGCCGGCGGTGTGCATGCTGGTGAGCCCGATGGCCGCCATTCCGCCGCGGAGTGCCGCCTCGATCCCGCTCGGGGCGTCCTCGATCACCGCACACTTCGACGGCGAGACCCCCAGCCGCTCGGCGGCGAGCAGAAAGACCTGAGGATCAGGCTTGCCACGAAGCACGTCCCCGCCATGGACGACCACACGGAAGCACTCGGTTAACCGCAGTTCGCTCAGTGCGAGGTCGATATTTAACGGGTGACCGGAGGACCCGACCGCCAACGCGAAGCCGGCCTGGTGGCAGGCGCGAACGAGCTCGACCGCCCCCTCGATGGCCTGGAGCCGCCCTCGGACCAACTCCCGATAGATGGCTTCCTTGCGCTCGCTGAGTTGCTCGACGCGCTGCGGGGCGGGGTCGGGTCCGAAGAGCAGCGGGATGATGTCACGGTTCTGACGGCCAAAGGTGGCCGCGAACTGCTCGGGCGTGACCTGCCGGCCGAGCTCCTCCGCCAGCCGACACCAACTGTCGTAGTGGGCGGCAGCGGAATCGATCAGCACGCCATCCATGTCGAAAACGACCGCTTCAATCGCCATGGGGCGGTTCGTAGCGGCGCCGGACCGGCCCGTCAACCCTGCCATCACCCCGACCCCGTGGCCCGCACCTTGCCAGCCGGTCGGTGTCCGGGAGAATCACGTATCCCGCGGGAGCGGGCGCAAGGGGAAGACCGCCCCCAGGAGATACTGCCTTGACCGACCGCAAACTCCGTATCGTTGTCGCCCTCGGCGGAAACGCGATCTGCCCTCCTGGGTCCGCCGGAGACATCGCCCAGCAGTTCGCCCGCACGCGGGAAACCTCGGTGCACCTGGCGGACCTCGTGGATGACGGCCACCGGTTGCTGATCACGCACGGCAACGGCCCGCAGGTCGGCAACATCCTGCGGCGGGTGGAAATCGCCTCGAAGGAGGTGCACCCCATCGACCTGGGGCTGTGCGTGGCGGACACGCAGGCGGGCATCGGCTACATGATCTGCCAGTGCCTGATCAACGAGTTCCGCACGCGGGGGCAGGAGCGTCCGGTCTCCACAATCGTCACCACGGTGCTGGTGGACCGGGACGACCCGGCGTTTTCCAAGCCGACCAAGCCGATCGGGCCGTACCTCTCGCCGGAGGAGGCGGTCAAGCACAGCCGGCAGGACGGCTGGCACCTGGTCGAGGTGCGGGGGCGGGGCATGCGGCGGGTGGTCGCCTCGCCGACGCCGATCCGCGTGGTGGAGCTGGAGCTGATCAAGCGGTTGTACGACGAGGGCGAGCTGGTGGTGGCCAGCGGGGGCGGGGGTATCCCGGTGGTGGACCGGCCGGACTGGGGTTACGAGGGCGTCGAGGCAGTCATCGACAAGGACCTGTCGGCCGCCCTGCTGGCCGAGGGGATCGACGCGGACCTGCTGGCCATCCTGACCGACGAGGCGGCCGTCTACACCGGCTACGGCACGCCGACCCAGAAGATGCTCGACCGGCTGACCGTGGCCGAGGCCCGCGGGTTCCTGGAAGCGGGCGAGTTTCCGGCCGGCTCCATGGGGCCCAAGGTCCAGGCGGGCATCAACTTCGTCCAGGCTTCCGGAAAGCCCGACGCCCGGGCCCTGATCACCTCCTGCACCACCGTCATCGACGCCCTGGCCGGCAAGACGGGCACCTGGATCATCCGCGACGCGGACTGACCCGACCCGCCCCTCTGGCCTCCACCGTGCCGGAAGCCCTAGAATCCGCCGGTCCGGGCCCCGACCTCGAACCCCCGGGCGGAGAACAACACCGCGATGAGGTTTCAGCGAGTCTGTCTCGAGTCGTTCGGGTACGTGCTGCCCGAGTGCGTGGTGCCGTCGGTGGAACTGGAGCGACGGCTGGCCCCGGTCTACGAGCGGTTCAACCTGCACGAGGGGCGGCTGGAGTTGATGACCGGCATCCGCGAGCGGCGGCTGTGGCCGGACGGCACGCTGCCCAGCGACGCGAGCACGCAGGCCGGCCGCCGGGCGCTGGAGGCGGCCGGCGCCTCGCCGGACGAGATCGGCTGCCTGTTCCACACGGCGGTCTCCCGCGATTTCCTCGAGCCCGCCACCGCGTCCGTGGTGCACCACAACCTCCGGCTGTCGCCCACGGCCGTGGTGTACGACCTGTCCAACGCCTGCCTGGGCTTCGTCAACGGGATGTTGAACCTGGCCAACATGATCGAGCTGGGGCAGGTGCGGCGGGGGCTGATCGTGGCGGGCGAGAACAGCCGGCACCTGCTCGAAACCACCATCGACCAGCTCGTGGCCGACCCGAAGCTGACCAAGCAGGACCTGAAGGCCGCGTTCGCGTCGCTGACCATCGGGTCGGCCGCGGTCGCCCTGGTGATGGCGCACGAGTCCGTCAGTTCCACCGGGCACCACCTGCTGGGCGGAGCGGTACGGGCGGCGACCCACCACAAGGACCTCTGCCGCGGCGACGGCGACGCCGGGTTCGGCCGCGACGCCCGCATGAGCATGAGCACCGACGCCGAGACGCTGCTGCTCCGTGGCTGCGAGCTGGCCGCCGAAACCTGGGCCGACCTCCGAGGCAACCTCGCCTGGTGCAACGACGACGTGAACCGCTGCTTCACCCACCAGGTGGGCGTGGCCCACCGCGAGCGGCTGTACGAGTCCATCGGGGTGGACCTGGCCAGGGATTTCTCGACGCTGGAGTTCCTGGGCAACGTGGGCTCGGTGTCGCTGCCGATCACCATGGCGATCGGCGTCCAGCAGGAGCCGCCCGCGGCGGGCGACCGGATCGCCATGCTGGGCATCGGCAGCGGGCTGAACTGCGTCATGCTGGGCGTGAGCTGGTAGGGGCCCATGGCATACGACCTGGCGCCGATCCGCCACCTGTATCCGTTCGAATCGCACCACCTGGACATCGACGGGCTGCGGATGCACTACCTCGACGAGGGCAGCGGGCCGGCGGTGCTCATGCTGCACGGCAACCCGACGTGGTCGTTCTACTACCGCGAACTCGTCACAGGGCTGCGGGACCGGCTCCGGTGCGTGGTGCCGGACCACGTGGGCTGCGGCCTGTCGGACAAGCC
>Ga0180432_10007705_pt1 | contig 13605 bp, 18 predicted proteins | sample SS_ome_10_FD_132414 | JGI IMG/M metagenome (GOLD analysis project Ga0180432, IMG submission 132414) | Hypersaline lake sediment archaeal communities from the Salton Sea, California, USA - SS_1_MS_2 metaG | ecosystem: Environmental > Aquatic > Non-marine Saline and Alkaline > Hypersaline >...
CGCACACTGGGAGGAGCTTAAGGGCGGTAGGGCGGTAGGGCGGGCAGGCGGGCAGGCGGGCAGGCGGGCAGGCGGGCAGGCGGGCCACAAAGCTACCGACCGCCTGACCGCCGGGGTAGTGGGTATGGGAAGGGTGGGACCGCCGGGCAGGGTTGTGGAGTGGACGGGTACCGCCCCGGGGAGTGGTTGCGTGGGGTAGCATGTTGACCGCTAACGCGTGCATTGCAATCTTGTTGGTATGCGCGCACCCAAGATCGTAGTCTTCATCGCCGTTTTGCTGGCAAGCACCGCCATCGCCCAGGAACCGTCGGCACTCGTCACAACCTCTGTGTCGTCCTACACGCTTCGTCCTGGAGACGTACTGCTGATAAACGTGTGGGGTCAGGAGTCTTTTTCGGGCCAGTTCCAGATCGACGAAAATGAACAGTTCCTATATCCGGTGCTCGGAGAGATGAGCACCAGGAACCTCACGGTGTCGCAGATCCGTGACACCCTCACCGCGGGGCTCGAAACTCTGTTCAACAACCCCTTCGTTACGGTGTCACCGCGATTCAGGGTTTCTGTGCTCGGCTACGTTCAGAATCCTGGGTTGTACACGATCGATCCTACGCTGACGGCCATCGATGTAGTCGCGATGGCCGGTGGTCCGGCGGCGAATGGCAACCTCAAAGACATTCGACTCCGACGGATGGAGGCGACAGAAAGCATAGACTACGAAGAGGCGGGCACTCGAGGAAGGACGCTCAGGGAGATAGGCATTAGATCGGGGGACCAGATATTTGTGCCTCGACGCGCCTTCACGCGTCAGGATCTCACCCTGCTGCTACAGTTCGCTCAGCTCGCTCTCACGGTCGTGCTTCTAATCAACGCACTTTGAGGGACACCGCTTGCGCCACAGGTAGTGAAGGATTAGAATCTGTCTCCGCGCCGTTATGGGCGGGCGGGTGGACGGGCGGGCGGGCGGTAGGATGAGCATATTCCGGAGTAGCTCAGTTGGTAGAGCAGACGGCTGTTAACCGTCGGGTCGGGGGTTCGAGTCCCTCCTCCGGAGCTTGGTGAGTTCAGAGTTCAGAGTGCAGATTGCAGAATGGAGATCGAGCCGTTCTGCGCTCTGCATTTTGCATTCAAAGACCGAGGGTGCACCTGCGGTTACCCTTTCCCGGCGGAGATTCTCAGTCATGGTGTTTGGCACCTGGAGGAGGTATTCGTGAAAATCAGGGGCAAGCTGCTGAGGTCTCTCATCAACCAACGCGATAACGAGAGCGTTTGATGCGAGGGTTGAAATCAGCTGGTCAAGCACAACGGTGTCTTTCGGTTCATGGAGTAGTCCAAAACCTCTTCAGGCTGGGAAGGCATCTACTGCGAGCGACGGACCACTGGTTGTTAGACGACCGTTCGTTCAAAGAGTGGAGTGCGGCCACAGCTGCCATCGAGTGAATTACTACTGCACTCGCTTCATTGCCATAATCTGGCACTGAGCAACCCGCAAACAACTCAACTTGACAAGGCCTGGGATGTCGGTCCTCATTCGGGGGGCGAACAATGTGGTTCCCGAATCTGACGGAGATGATTTACTCATGAAGATCCAGTACCTCGAAATCGTGACTCGGGAGGTCGACGCAGTGTGCGCCGCGTACGACGCAGCGGCCGGTGTGCATTTCGGCGCGCCGGATGCTGCGCTAGGCAACGCACGGACGGCTGCGCTGCCGGGAGGAGGCCTAGTCGGCGTGCGTGCCCCAATGCACGAAATGGAGGAGCCGGTTGTGCGGCCCTACTGGCTGGTGGAAAACACCGAAGCTGCCGTCGCTGCAGCGGTGGAGGCCGGAGGCGAAGTGGCGCATCCGCCGCTGGAAATCCCCGGGCACGGAACGTTTGCCATCTACATCCAGGGCGGTGTCCACCACGGCTTTTGGCAGCTGTAGGTGCGCCCGCTGCCCCCACACCAGGCAAACGTTTGGCGACCACTTCTTGGCGACCGGCAGGGTGCACAATACGGGGCGGCCACTCATAGATTTGTCGAACCTCGATCAAGCAATCTAGGAGCGTCGTGTTATGACGTCGTCGCAGAAACACGTCAGATATTCAGTTCATCCGGCTGTGGCCATGGCGCAGGCGATCATCAGGAACCTGGGCGAAAAGACTGGTCATTCTCTGGAGCAATCGACGAGGCAGTCCTCGAATGGCTGCGACTGGCTTACAAACTAGACAGCTGAGGTCAAAGGACGGCGGGTCGTGGCACCTGTCGACAAGCCGGCATGTGCTCGGTGAACCGCCGGCCGCTGCCCGCCCGCGCTTTCCTGAGCGACGTGGAAGGTGACGAAGTGCTGGACGCGATCGTAGTTGAGGGGGAAGCGATTCTATTTTTACAATCGGGCTATCATGCTGTTCCACTCGAGCGACGAAGTCTTCACGCGGGCGCACAGACTCTGCTGCGCCATTGAGAGAGTAGCTAAGGCATCGTGAGCGCGACCGCCATTGCAGTCGTTCCCGTCGGCGTTTGTTGAAGAAAGGGCGCAACACCCGTGAAGTCACCTCATCACCTCGAGAGATTCGCAGACCTCACCTGGCAGGACCTGGATGAATGGGCCGGTTCCACAATCGTGAGCCGCGGCGAGTCGTACAAAAAGCGCGTGGTCAATCTGTGCTTGGCTCCCGAAGGTAGCCTGGTTGCCGCCGTTGCTGGAGCGTGAGGTGGTTGTGACCCAATGCTACACCGACCTCGTCGATCACCTGTTGTCGGTCGGGAGAATCGACGACGCTCGCCGCTGGGCCACGGCCGGGTACGAAGCTACGATCGACAACCTGGGTGGAATTGCTTCGGGCTTGCAAAAGCGCCTGCGCAAGATGGCCGAGCACACGGGCGATATGAAGCTAGTGGCGGCCCACAGGGCGCTCGAGTTTTTTGCGAGCGAAACGCCAGCTCGTATTTCGCGCTGCAAGACGCGGCGGAGGCTGCCGGAGTCTGGACTGCGGTGAGGCCAGTCGCAATGCGTTTTCTGGAAACTGGCGCGCTCCCGCGACATCTGACTGAGACAGGTGCCGAGAACAAGCGCGGTGCAGGCAAACCGACGTCCTCAGAATGGCCTCTGCCTGCGACAGGCCTCGCGCTACCGGCATACGCTTCGTCGCGGGCGTCTTCCCCCAACGCTGGGACCTTGGTTGAGATTGCTATCCTGGAGCAACGGAACGATGACGTGGTCAGTCTGTTGGAAAAGGCGGGCGGTGCGCGGAGAGCGGGCGCGTGGGGCTTGGGCGACAAGGTCGCTGATGCGGTCAAGGGGACTCACCCGGAGGTGTCGCTGGCTATCTGGCGTCAGAAGGCCGAAGATCTGATAGCCCACGTGAAACCGTCAGCTTACGAGAAGGCGGGCACATATCTGGTGCGCATAGCGAGCCTCTTGCATGATACGGCCAGCTCGGACGAGTGGCGGGCGTATTTGCAAGAACTCCGGGCCGCGAACAAACGGCGTCCCCGCATGATGGGTGTGCTCGACTCGCTCGAGCGTAGGCGACGGCGGATTGTGGATTCCTGAGGCGGCGACCAATTCCACTTGCTCCACGGCAAAGGTGGGAGTTTCTTGATAGTCACGGAGGACGATCATGCCGGAACGCTCGAAAGACTGGCTCCGCCAAGCCGAATCGGACTTACGACATGCCCGCAACTCAGTCGCGGCTGGTGACCACGACTGGGCTGCTTTTGCATCACACCAAGCCGCGGAGAAGGCGATCAAAGCTCTGTTTCAGAAGCGGCACTCCGACGCCTGGGGCCATACGCTGTCGGTTCTGTTGAGCAACTTACCTGAAGGGGACAAACCTGAGGAAGCGCTGATCCAGTGTGCCAAGGAGTTGGACAAGCACTACATACCGACGCGCTATCCGAACGGCTTCGAGCGGGGCGCGCCCGTCGACTTCTATACCGAACGCGAGGCGACGCACGCTATCGCCAACGCGGAGGCCATATTTGAGTTCTGTCGAGATAAGATCGGTTGATTGCGCTTTGGTTCGAGCGCGAATGGACGAGTACGCCGCCTGGCTGTTCCGCAGCAGGCCGGAGGTGCTCGAAGTCGTCGTGTTCGGCTCCTTCGCCGAAGGCACGTACGCTCCGGGCAGCGATCTCGATGTCTTTCTCCTGTTGAGCCAGTCGGGGAAGGACGTCTGGGACCGTGTCCCGGACTATCTACCCGGCGCATTTCCGGTCGGACTGGACCTGTTTCCTTACACGCGCCGTGAAACGGAGGCGTTACGACCATCCTCGTTGCTAGATGCCGTGGCGGCAAGTGAGTGGCGGTACAGGCGCGGGTGACCCGACGGCGGCTTCAGTTCTGACGGGACCTTCTTACACTCCCTCCTCACTACGTGACAACGCTCACCGCGGCCTCCCAACGCAGAGCCCCACCGTTTTCGTCACGCGTGACTCAACGGATACCGAGAGGGCCTAAAATGCGGTGGCATTCGCAGTCACGAGTCTTTCAATCGTTCGTTGTCACCAGTCAGACGGTCAAATCCGGAGGTCATACGGAAGCCTTTGGACAATGCAGGTTACGTAACTGTTTACATTGCAACAGCTTAAAACGTCCGACCCAACGGTGAATAACCGTCGGGTCGGGGTCAACCTGCGGCCGCTTTGTGGCCTCGACGATCTCCCAGATGTCGTACTCCTTGTTCTTGAACTGGAATGCCGAAGTGCGGGCGGCGCACCGAAGGCGGCGAGGGCTCGCCAAACGCGCGGACGGGCGGACGGTTGCTCCTCGCAGACACCGCAAAGTAGATGTGAGGCTTCTCTTCTTGGGAATGTTGCCATCACTATCTCCTATGCTGTTTCAACTGTGGGTGTCGTGGATCTGCGTTGCTACGCAGGGTGTTGCACGCGGACGCATGCATCAGCAACAGTCGGCATTGGGTCTCTACAGAGAGGGGGCACGGCCTCCGCGTGGCCGCTGCATGCCGTACCTCACAAAACGACCGCCGAAACAAGGCGATTGATGTCTTGATGCGATCAAATGGAAACACGCAAGGCAGGATATGACCGAACGCAAAGTGGGGATCGCATCACGCGGTTCCCCCTTCTGTATTTTGCATTAGCTTCTCAATTCCATGATACCTTCACTGCAATTGTGCACACGGTGTAACGTTGTCTGATGCTCCTCGCAAAAGTCGCTCCTTCGAAAGGAAGATCCCGCCTGGCGATTCGCTGCCAAGATTGGTCTGCACTGACTGTGGTTTCATCTATTACGAGAATCCCAAGCTTGTGGTTGGATCGGTCTGTGAGTGGTCCGACCGGCTGCTGCTCTGCAGGCGGTCGATTGAACCCAGGTCCGGCTTTTGGACGATACCGGCCGGATATCTGGAGCTGAATGAAACGACTGAAGCGGGAGCATGCAGGGAGGCGTGGGAGGAAGCACGCGCGCGGATTGAAATAGACGCTCTCCTGGCCGTGTACAACGTTCCTCACATCAGCCAGGTACAGATCATGTACCGTGCCCGCCTGTTGAATCCGGAAGTAGAGGCCGCCGATGAGACATCGGAGGTACGTTTGTTCTCATGGGAGGAAATCCCGTGGGGAGATCTCGCCTTCCCGAGTGTCGAGTGGGCATTGCAGCATTTTCGCCAAGTCAGGGGTAAGTCCAACTTCACGGTCTTCACCAAGACACACGGTACGCAATGAAACCACACCTCGCGGTTTCCAACCGGCGATATATTCCACAATTGCACGACTGCTGCTAACACGGGAACTAGGGAGTAGGTTCGTGGCGGACGAGAGGGATCTTCTTATTTCGTCGGGCTGCTTGGACAGGAGAGCGTTCCTCAAATGGAACGCCTTAATAGGATCAGCGCTGGCATCAGGCACCTTTGCCGGGGGTCTAATCGACCTCGGCGAGTCCCAGACGCTCAGTGGGTCCAGCAACTCGGGCACGCGCGTCGTGCGCGTGGGTTGCCCCGGTCACAACTGCGGCGGTCGCTGTCTGCTGAAGGTACACGTCGAGGATGGCGTCATCACTCGCATCGATGGCGACGACCGCCCTTCGGATACTGTAGCCGATCCTCAGCTGCGGCCCTGTATCCGCGGGCGCGCGTATCGCCGTAGGCAGTATCATCCCGACAGGCTCAAATACCCGATGAAGCGCACCGGCCCTCGCGGAGCAGCCGAGTTCAAGCGCATCAGCTGGGACGAGGCGCTGGACACGGTGGCCGGCGAGATCGCCCGGATCAAATCCACGTACGGCAATTCGGCCCTCTACATACCGTATGGCACGGGAAGCTACAGCAATACCAACGGTAGCCACGTGGCGCGCAGGTTGCTGAACCTCTACGGCGGGTGCTTGGGCTTCTACAACAGCTATAGTTGGGCCTGCATAAGCCAGGCTACACCCACGGTGTACGGAACCAGTCGTGTGGGGAGCCAGCGACAAGATTGGCTGAACGCCAAAGTAATCATCATGTGGGGGTGGAATCCCACCGAAATGCGCGACGGCACGAACAGTGACTACTTCGTGCGACTGGCCCGCGACCGAGGGGCAAAGGTCTACTGCATCGACCCACGCATGAGTTTGAGCAGCGTCAATCTCGCCGACGAGTGGATTCCCATTCGGCCCGGCACCGACACGGCCATGATGAACGCAATGGCTCACGTGATGATTACCGAGGACCTCATAGACCGCGATTTCATCGACCGATGCTGTGTTGGATTCGACTCGAGCCAGATGCCCGAGGGAGCGGAATCGGCGGAGAGCTACGAGGAGCATATTCTGGGCAGGCGCGACGGCGTTCCCAAAACACCAGAGTGGGCGGAACGGATTACGGCTGTTCCGAGCAGTACTATCGCCGAGCTTGCACGGGAGTATGCCACCAATAAACCCGGGGTGCTCTACCAAGGCTATGGAATGCAGCGTCGCGCGTACGGTGAGCAGTGTGTGAGGGGTGGTGCGGTGTTGTCCGCAATCACCGGCAACATCGGCATTCCGGGCGGGTGGGCCAGCGGATTGGCGAACCAAGTGCCCGACGCGCCGTTCTGGACCGCTTTCCCGTCGGGTCGGAACCCCGTCACAGCACGTATCCCAACCTTTCTCTGGACCGAGGCGGTGCTTCGCGGCAAGGAGATGACGGCCGAACAGGGGGTGAGAGGCACCGGACAGCTGGACAACAACATTGAGCTGATCTACGCCGTCGCCTCGAACGTCCTGGTCAACCAGCACGCCAATGCGAACCGATCCGCGCGTATCCTGGAAGACGAATCTCTGGTGAAGTTCATTGCCGTGCAGGACAACTTCCTCACGCCGTCCGGTCGATACGCCGACATACTATTACCGGTGTGCACACAGTTCGAGACGTACGGGGTCGAGGATGGGTGGAAGTACGGTGAGGAGGTGTTCCTACAACCCAAGATCGTGGAACCGCCGTTCGAGGCCAGGAGTGACTACTGGATCTGTTCCCAGCTCGCTGAACGGCTGGGTATCCAAGAAGAATTCACGGAAGGACGCGACGAACGGCAGTGGGTTGAGTGGATTCTCGATCGATACCGCCAGACGCGGTTTCCCGAGCTACCCAGCCTAGACGACCTCGAAGCTTCAAACAGCGGCGTCTATGTGAGGCCGGTGACGAAGCCCGCGGTGGCTTTGGCGGATTTCCGCAGAGACCCCGCGGCGAATCCTCTGCCGACCCCATCGGGCAAAATCGAAATCTTCTCCAAGATGCTCTATGACTTGAACGACCCTGAAAAGATACCGCCGGTTCCCAAATACATAACCGAGTGGGAAAGTCCCTTCGGCCCCGAAGCAAACGAATATCCATTACAGGCAATGGGTCACCATTACATGCAGCGGGTGCATTCGACGCTTGACAACGTGGATTGGCTCAATGAGGCCTTTCCTCAGCGCGTGTCGATAAACGCCATCGACGCCGAGGCCCGGGGAATCCAGAACGGCGATGAAGTGGAGGTCTTCAATGCGCGCGGCACGATTCGCCTGCCTTGCAGGGTCACGCAAAGAATCCTGCCGGGGGTGGTGGACATTCCCCAGGGTGCGTGGTGGACGCCTGACGAAACGGGCGTAGACCGGCGCGGATGCGTCAATGTTCTCACCTCGGAGCGCTGGACTCCCTACGCATTCGGCAACGCTCAGCACACCATCATGGTGGAAGTGAAGAAGGCGAGCTGAGTGATGGCGCGCCAGCTGGCTTTCTACGTGAATTCCCACGCGTGCGGCGGATGCAAGGCGTGTCAGGTAGCCTGCAAAGACAAACACGACCTGCCGGTCGGAATCCGCTGGCGTCGAGTATACGAGGTCACAGGCGGAGGGTGGCAGAAGGATGGTGATGCCTGGCAGTCCAATGTAATCGCATACAACCTGTCCATCGCGTGCAATCACTGCGAAGACCCGATCTGCGTCTCGGTCTGCCCCACCGGTGCGCATTATAAGGGAGATAACGGCATCGTATTCATCGATCCCGATAAGTGCATTGGGTGCCAATACTGCGCCTGGGCGTGTCCATACGGTGCACCACAGTATGACGAAGCAGCAGGCGTGATGACCAAGTGCGACCTTTGCGCCGACGAACTCGCAGTCGGCGGCACACCAGCCTGTGTTTCGGCCTGTCCCTTGAGGGCCCTGGAGTTTGGCGAGCTAGAGACGCTACGAGAGAAATACGGCAACGTTGCGGCCATTCACCCTCTCCCTCCAGCCGAGACGACTCGGCCTGCGATCGTATTCAAGCCTCACAGGCACGCTGCTCGTGCGGAAGCCGAAGGTGCGACGATCGGCAACTTGGAGGAAGTCTGATGCCCGCCTGGTCCCTTCTTCTGTTCACGCTGATCGTTCAAGCGTGCGTTGGCGCATTGGTGTGGTCGGAGTTCCTGCATCTGTCGGTTGCCGGCCACAAGCGTTTGGCCCCCCCGGACACGATCCGTTCCACCACGATGATGGGAATCACTATTGGTATCGCAGTGGCCGTGTTGATTTCGATCCTGCACTTAGGGAGTCCTATCAAAGCAGTTTTCGTATTGAACAACCTCGGGACTTCCTGGCTGAGCCGCGAGATCTTCCTGTTGATTCTCTTTGGGGGCGGCGTTGCACTTGCGACAGTGATGTGGCGGCGAGGATGGGGCTCGGAGACATCCCGCATCTTCATCGGCCGGATGTCCGCGGTGCTGGGGCTAGTGCTCGTGTATGTCATGGCACAGCTCTATATGCTCCCCACTACACCGGGCTGGAACACGATTGCAACACCAACTTCGTTCTTCTCTGCCAGTATCGTCTTGGGCGGTTGCGTGGTTTTGGCTTCAATGTTGCACCCGAAGAGTGCATCGCTGTCTCGAGAGAATGCGCGAGTGGTAGTTGTGTGGGCTCTAATGATTTGCCTGGGTGTTGAGATCGTACTGACACCACTTCAGGCCGGCGTTTTATATGACCATCCAATGCTGGTCGAGCGCAGCGATGGTTTCGCCGTGTTGAACGTGCTATTGGGGCTGCGGGTGTTGAGTGTCGCCATCGCATTGGGATGTCTGATCAAGTTACTGACCGGTTCTACCGAGCGGCACAGACGATGGCTGTTCACGACCATAGTGCTGGTTCTGTTTGCTGAGATTCTGGGACGCTACATCTTCTACACATACTACTATCGCATCGGTGTCTGACATCGGCGATAGTCTCATCTTTCACGCAAGAGCATCGGTGCTGTACTTCCTGAGCGATGCCTACCTGAACGTTCCTCGAGCAGACGTGATGGAAACGATGTGGTCTGGCGGGCTACTCGAATCTTGGCCGCTCGACCGCACCCACACGGATGCAGCTGCAGGGCTCGAGCGGATGGTACGGTTCACTACCGACTGGACGCCCGATAGCATGGCTCTTCTGGAATGGGACTACATGCGGCTGTTCATCGGAGTCGGGAAAACGCATGCTCCGCCCTTCGAGTCTGTCTACCTGAGCGAGGAACATATCCTGTTCGAGAGAGAGACTCTGGAAGTGCGGCAATGGTACGCGAAATACGGTTTGCGAGTACCGCAGCTGCACGTTGTGCCGGACGATCACATCGGGTACGAGCTCTTCTTTGTCGCACGACTCAGTGACCGTGTCGCGTCCCTGCTGGATAGTGGCGAGACGGAGGCTGCGACTGCTGTAAGAGAAGACTGCCGGCGCTTCGTTGAAACCCACCCGCATCGATGGGTGGATTTGTTCGTGAGCCGCATACTGGGACACGCGCAAACGGACTTCTACGCTGCGATCGGTCTAATGACTAGATCCGTCGTGCAACAATCGGCGTAGCAACAATGGCTCCTCAGGTTAGGCCGGCATCGCGGGCGTTTAAGACGCGCCGCCGAAGCGTCGGCAGAGGTAGGCCCTTGCGGTTATGTCCAAGAACCCTCGCGTGTCGTTCGGCGATAACGGCGGTTTCTCGAAAACCATATTCAGGCTTGCAATTTCCAGTTTAGTTGCGTTTTTTCTTCCGAGGTCTTCACTGGCCGGAATACTGGAAACCCTCTTCTACACATAAAGCTGATTGACATTCATCTGGAGGACTTATGGACTTCTCAGCAGTCGAGATGCAGGATCTCCTGGGTCGCATCATCACACTGATCACCGACTGGGGACTCAAGGTGCTTGGTGCGGTTGTCGTATTGATCGTCGGACGCATGGTCGCCAAGGCTACCAGAAAGGCTGTCCGAAGAGCTCTCGAACGCGGCAAGATGGATCCAACTCTGGTCCCCTTCGTCTCGTCGCTCGTCTACTACTTGGTCATGGCGTTCGTCTTGATCGCAGTGCTCGGCATGGTGGGTATCGAGACCGCATCGATGATCGCCGTGCTCGGTGCGGCCGGCCTCGCCGTTGGCCTGGCACTTCAGGGCACGATGTCCAACTTCGCATCGGGCGTCATGCTCTTGATCTTCCGGCCGTTCTACAAGGGCGATTTCATTGAGGCAGCCGGCGTCGCTGGATCAGTCGACACCGTCGGCATTTTCACGACTACGCTCAACACACCAGACAACGTCCGCATTGTACTGCCAAACGGCACGGTGTGGGGACAGACAATCAAGAACTACGCAACAAACCCCACACGCCGGGTTGACTTGGTGATGGGTATCTCATACGATGACGATATCGGTGCCGCAATGGAGACCATCAACCGCGTTCTCGACAGCGAGCCTCGCGTGCTCAAAGATCCTGCTCCCACGGTAGCGGTGAGCGAACTTGCCGACTCATCGGTGAATTTCGTTGTGCGCCCATGGTGCGCGAAGGAAGACTACTGGGGTGTGTACTTCGACCTCACGCGCGCGCTCAAGGAAGAGCTGGAGAAGTCTGGTTGCTCGATACCATACCCGCAAACCGACGTGCATCTGCATCAGGTCGCGGGAAGCGCCGCATAGTAACGCCGGTTCGAAACCAATCAGGTGTCGATCCAACGGGGACACCATGAGGTGTTCCCGCGGTTCCGATTCCGGTCGAGACCGGCGCTGGACAAACAGCCAGACATTATTATATTGCTATACAGCTATGTGACTACTCGTAATCAACAATAGGAAAACGAATCGTGCCGACATACGAATACAACTGCGATGAGTGCAAGAAGCCGTTTGAAGTGCGCGCTTCGATATCGGAGTACTCGGAGGGGTTGAACACTCAGTGTCCGCACTGTGGGTCAAAGAAGGTCAGCCGTGGATTCTCGGCCGTGAACGTGCTTACGGCTCTCAAAGAATCGCTGAGTAGGTCAGCTGGCTGTGGACCCACGGGCTTCAGCTGAGGACCTTAGTCAAATCGCCCAAGTTTGGGCGAACGATCGATACCTCATAGCAAAATGGGCCGGTCCAATTGGGCCGGCCCATTTTGCTATGAGATCGTGAGGCGAGTCAATCGTTGGGCGAATATCCTGCCTGCCGCCGCAACTCTGCGTACTGCTGTCTTATCGCATCAATCGTTTTGTCGACCAGCAGCTGGGTCGTCTCCCTGGTACGAGGCATTTCAAAAAACTCCGAGCAGTCGACTGCCGGCCCGTAACTGACCGAAATGCGCTGGAATATCCTTGGCACTACCTTCCCAATCGGCAATGCCCGGTTCATACCCTCGATGGCAACAGGAATTACACGCGGACGTGTGGCCAACGTGACGAGACCGACACCAGGCCGTCCAGCAAGCACCCCCCCCGTACGTGACCTGGTTCCTTCGGGAAAGAGAACCATCGTTCCGTGCGGGAGCACTTGGCTCATCCGGTGGACGGCGTGAAAGTCGCGCCTTCCTCTCCGCACCGGGATGCATTTCCAGTTGTCGGCGAGCCATGCCAGCAACGGGGTCTTGAAAAAGTTCTCCTCGGCCGCGGGGTTCCAGGGAATCAAATGCGGCTTCCACAGCGCCTGGGGGAAGTAGGCACCCATTCCAACCAGAAAGCTGTCTATCATCGATTGGTGGTTCGAGAGTAGGAGAGTGTTCTTCTCCTCCCCTACATTGTGCCGCCCGACTATCCTCGTCCGGTTCAGCACGAAGAGATAAATCCAAAACACCAATACGCAGACGACGGTGACGATGTAGGATGTCACCGGAAAGAAGAACTTGAACACCCGTCCGCGACGCGGAGCCCGCACTTCCTTCGTATCAGTGCGTCGCGTTGCCTTGCCAGAGACTCGTGCCTCTCCGGAGCCAGTTTGAACCATCTTTTCGGACGGTTTGGCCTGTACGTTCACGCCTTCTATGCCGCCTCCCGGGTTCGATCTAGACTCGGTAATCTAACAGCCTTGACTTCCCGTGTCCTGGTGGCGTGCGTTGACTCTGAGCCGGGCAGCGGGGTTCAATCGAAGATCGGTTTCCCAAGCGGCTCCCCTAACACATTTCCACATCAACGACGGAGAATCAATACGTGCACGCACACTATGATGGCGGGATCTTCGACCTCGATGGAGTGGTGACCCACACGGCTCAGGTCCACTCGCGCGCATGGAAAAAGATGTTCGATGAATACTTGGCGGAGTGGTCTGCAAAACACAATCAGGAGCAGGCCCCGTTCGACATGGATACCGACTATCCCATTTACGTCGATGGCAAACCAAGATATCAGGGGGCACAGAGTTTCTTCGAGTCTCGGGGCATTGAGCTCCCCTTCGGTGATCCTTCTGACCCTCCGAGGATGGAGACGGTGTGCGGCTTGGGAAATCGCAAGAACGAGTTCTATCGTGAGCTCGTCGAGACAGATGGCGTGGGTATCTTCGACCCAACCGTGGAGTTCATCAAGACTCTGCGTGAGCGGGGACAAAAGATCGGTCTGATGTCGTCGAGCAAGAACACGCGAGACATTATCAGAATCGCCGGGCTCGAGGAGCTGTTCGACGAGGTAGTAGACGGTGTCACGGCTGAAAAGGAGGGTATGAGAGGCAAACCTCATCCCGACGTCTACCTGCGTTGTGCCGAGCTGCTCGACCTTGAGCCGAGCAAAGCTTTCGTGATTGAAGATGCCGCCTCAGGTGTCGAGGCAGGCAGCCGGGGTAAGTTCGGGGTCGTTGTGGGACTGGCGCACGGAGATCAAGCGCAAGCACTCAAAGATGCAGGAGCTGACGTCGTAATCACTGACCCCGCAGAACTCACGGTCGAGAACATGGATGGCTGGTTCGCGGAACGGAAAGGGTAA
>Ga0180432_10007706_pt1 | contig 13604 bp, 20 predicted proteins | sample SS_ome_10_FD_132414 | JGI IMG/M metagenome (GOLD analysis project Ga0180432, IMG submission 132414) | Hypersaline lake sediment archaeal communities from the Salton Sea, California, USA - SS_1_MS_2 metaG | ecosystem: Environmental > Aquatic > Non-marine Saline and Alkaline > Hypersaline >...
CCTGCTTGAACCGCGAGAGCGCGTTCTTGATCCGGCCGACGTCGGCCGCGTTGCCATCGTCGCCGAGCGGGTACGCCAGGTTGACCGGGTCGCCGTACAGCTTCTCGGTCGTCGGGTCACCCTTCGGATAGGTGAGGCTGGCGTCGTCGCGGATCTCGATGCCGTACGACTTCGCCCGGCCCTCGAGCGCGTCGCGCTTGGTCTCGTCGTCGGCGTCGGCCGCCGGCACCGCCTTCTCCGTGTCGTCGTTCTTCACGACGAGCCAGGAGTCCTGTCGGTTCGCGCCCTTCGGCACGACCGACACGAACGACGGCTTGATGTTCGAGAGCTGCGTCAGCTTCGAGTGATCCGGCTCCTGCGGCTTCGCCTTGAGTACCATCTAACCCTCCGCGGACGGCTGCTCGATCGGCTGCTCCGTCGCCGTCCCTCCGATCGAGTACGCGCCGAGCTTGCCGGACTTGATCAGCGGCCAGACCTTGCCCTTGGTGTTCCAGAGCGTCGTCACCAGCCAGGTTCCCTGGCGGACCTTCTGCTTGGTGCCGTCCGGCTTCTCGAACTCGACGTCTCCGTGCGTCACGTCCGACCCGACGACACCGATGATCTCCTCTTTCCCCAGCTTCTGCCAGGAGTGCAGGAGATCGACCGCTCCGCCGTTCAGCATCCAGACGTACGCGGCCTTCTCGACGTCGGCCTTGTTGTAAACGTCGTTCTGCGTGTCCGGTTCGAACGGTGCACCGTCCTTACCGTCGTTCGGCTCGAGCACGATGCCGATCGCGATCCCCTCGTCGCCGGCCTCCGCCTTGAACAAGAAGGTCGCCGGCTGCTCGTCGAACAGCTTCTGCACCTTTGCGATCTCGGGATCGACCTCGGTGTCCTCCGGGCCGTCGGCGTCCTGCTCGAGCTGGTCATCGCTGGCCTCGACGAACAGCATCTCGCCGTCGTCGATCGCCTTGAAGGTCAGCGCCGTTCCCAGCTCGGCGATCGGCGTGGCGAACGTGCCGACCGCGGGCTCGCCGACCTTGTCCCCGGACCACTCCTCGGCCATCACGACGAGCGTGTCGCCGGAGATGCCGCCATCGAAAAAGACGACGGTCTCGCCGTCTTTTCCGATCCCGCGGAGTAGTGTCAGGTGCTCGCTCACGACTACAGATCCTCGAGGTCGTTGGGCTCGTTGCCGGCGACCTCGACGTCGTCGAGTTCGGGAGCCAAGTCACCGTCCCAGAGACCCTCGCCGGACTCCTTCTCGAGGTCGTCGTAGGACTTCTTCTTGTCGGACGGGACCGCCTCGCCGACCTTCCAGCCGCACTTCGGGCAGACGGACTTCCCGAGCATCGGGGCGTTGCACGCCTCGCAGGTCGTCGGGACGTCGGCCTTGTCGTCGGCCTTGCCGTCCTTCTTTTTCTCGTCGTCGGCCTTGGCGTCCTTCTCCTCGTCGTCCTTGCCCTCGTCGTCGGCCTTGGTGAGCAACTCGGCGGCCTTCTCGAAGTCCGACTCCTCGAGCTTCTCGTCGGTCTCGGCGGCCTTGGCGACCAGCGCGGTGATGGCCGACTTGACGGCGGACTGGACATCCCAGGAGTTGTCGAACGCCTTGTACACGTCCTCCCTGGTCAGCGTCTTGTCGCCGGAGTCGAGGCGGGCCTTGAGCGCTGCGATCTGCGCGACGAACCCGTCGATCATCTCCTTGGCGAGCATGATCGTGATCTTCTCGGCCTTCTCGGTCTCGGCCTCGGGCTCCTCGCCGCCCTTGCTGAGCGTCTCGACGGCCTTGCGCAGCTCGGCCAGTTCGGCGCGCAGCCCGGCGATCTCCGCTGAGCTGTCCTTCTCCTTTGCCACCTCGAACGCGACGACCGCGTCCGGGTCGTCGTTGTGCTCCTGCGCCTCGAGCGAGTCGAGGTTCTTGCGCAGCAACGCGGCCCGCTTCGGGTCCGGGTTCGCGGTGATCGCGGCGGCCTCACGGTCGACGATGTCGAGCGCCTCGGAGAGCTTCATCGTCTTGACCAGGGTCTCGAACTCGCCGCCCTTTTTCGTGGCGGTCAGCTCGGACAGGGTCTTGTTGATTTCCGCGAGCTGCTTCTCCTCGTCGTCGTCGCGGTCGGCCTTTGCGAGCAGTGCCTGCTGACGCTGAACCAGTTCGTTGATGTCCATCGTTTACCTCACTTCTGCGTTCGGGCGCCAGCCGTGACGATCGGTTGGCACGAATGTCTCGCCGTCCAACTCCGCGCGAAGTGCGCGCGGCAGCATGTCCAGAATTTTTCGGAGCGGCCAGTGTAGTTCTCCGCGCAGGGTCCGTACCCATTTCTCGCAGATTTTGAACCGCTCTTTGATGACCGACTCAGCAACCGAACCCTCTCGGACCGCCCCCGTGAGTTTCGGATCGTCGTCGAATGAGTCCCTGACGACCTTGATGCAACCAAAGATAACACGCTTCTTCTGGTCGTTGTCAAGCATCAATCCGTCTGCCCAGCTCCCGTTGAATCTGGCCGGGACCATGATCCCGCTCGGCCTGGTGATGAAGTCCGTCATCGTTCGCCCCTTTTGCTAGGCCACACAATCGCGGCCGGTTCTACTTCCATTCCGATCGCACCGAGAGAAATCACCAGCGCGTTGAGCGTCCCGTCGAACCCGCGCCAGCCCCTGACGCGCTTGTCCTCGGACACAAACTCAGCGCGGAGCAGGTCGCGCCGCGCAGCGATGATCCCGCGGATTTTCTGAGCGTCCTCCCGGTGTCCCTGCTCGGCGATCACTCGGCCGACACCTTGCCTCCGGCCGCCCTTGAAGTGCATCGTCGCGACGCGCTTCTTCGTCCGCACCAGACGGATCGGGATCTTCATCTTCACCGGAACGCCCCCTTCGCCGCGGCGGCGACGATCCCGACGTGTTCCGGGTTGACATCCCAGAGCATCGCCAGCGTCGCCTCCCGGCCCGGCTCGAGCGCGGCCTGGACGACGGCCTCGAGCTGGCGTGGCTCCCCGCCGCAGGAGATGTCGCCCCAGCGACCGAGGAGCAGTTCGACACCGTTGTCGACGAACGGATCCCCGTCGAACGCGAACATCCGTTGCGCCGCCGCGAGCGCCTCGTCCGTCATGCCGCGGGCCTTCTCCCTCTCCGGTGTCGGTGGCTTCTCCTTGCCCTTGAACCCGTCGCGGATGATCTCTCCCTTGCGCTTGATCGTGAGCGCCTGTCCCCCGTTCTTGTCGACCGCCTGTGACAGCCGCTCGTTGATCCGCTTGGCCTCGTCTTGCATCCGCCGGATCGCCTGTCGCCGGATGGACACGTTCTCAATGAGACCGTACTGTTCGAACGGATCGTCGACGTCCGGCGGTAGCTCTCCGGTCATCGTCGGGAAGTCCGGTGTCGGCTCCGGAACGAGCAGCGCCGGTCGTTGGATCTGCTCAGGAGTGAACGCGCGAGACGCGACCGCCGGCGCCGCGAACATCGCCGCCGGCAGCCCGGCCACCGTCGTCGGCCGCGGCGGAAGCTGGGGTGTCTTGGCCGACGGTATTGCACCGGCCAGCGACCTTGCCTGGTATCCGGCCGGGACTCGAAAAATCTGTTCCACCGGAACAGTGATTGTCCTTCACAAGTGGTGATACGGAGGAGCACCGATCAACGCGTTCGGGAGCTGGTTCCCCATCATGCGAGCGTTGAACGTCCCGCGAGCGTCGGTCATCGATGACGGCGGGCTCGAGATGCCAACACCAGAGCGGACGATGTCGGCGAGCCTGGTCCCGTTGGCCGTTGCGATGTACCGCTGCCCTGTCTCCTGGTCGCGCCGCTGGACCATGAACGGGTTGACCCGCTTGATGTCCTCCGGCTTCTGCACCGCGGCGCCCTTCTCGAGCAGGTCGAAGCAGTTGTCGACGGAGATGATCTGTCCGTCGATGAACCGACAGAACACCGTCGTCGCTTCATCTAGCACGGCCTGCAGCTCGAGGTACTCGATCCCCGCGTCGCGGTAGCTCAGCACCTCGCCCCAGGATCGCGCGCGGTTGACCGCGACAGACGCGACGACCCTGGCGTAATTGTTGCCGTACCGGTTCCAGAGATCCGGGAGCGCCAGCTTCAAGTCGCGCCCGATCTGCCCGCGGCCGAGCCCCTGTGCGAGACCGGACTGCACAATCTCCCGGCCGCGGGCCGTGATCCTGTCGGAGCGGAGACCCATCTGCCCGCGGAGGAACCATCCCTGCTGGGTTGCGATCTGCTGGATCGCGCGCCGGTCCGGCATCGAGAACGTCGGTCCGACCCGCGGGAGGAACGTCTGCCGGATGTAGTCGCGCGTTCCCGTCGCCGTCCGCCACAGCTCGACGGTCGTCCGCTTGATCCAGGGAGCGATCAGCGGTTCGAACTGCGCCTTCCGAATCACGCGGTCGGCCTTGACGAACGCCTGGTCGATCTGCTCGCCGGTCGCGTTGCCCCAATCGATGTCGAGCTGGGCCAGGAACTTCTTGAGCAGCGGTTTTGACCAGCGCGCGTCGAGCTTCGACAGATTCCCCGCGAGAGACTGCGCAGCCGCTTCCAGAACCGACGGAGCGGCCGCCCCCTTGGCGAGTATCACGCCAGCCGAGGAGACCGGGAGAGCGGCTCCTGGCGCTTCTGACGGTTCGTACTTGTCCAGCTGCTCGAGTCGCCTGTATAGGAGCTGGTCACCGTGCCCGGCCGCGATCGCCTCGTACAGCGTCACCGGACCGGAGTCGAGCATCGAGAGCGCGACCATCCGAGCCCGGTCGACGCGCTGGGCCTCGAGCCGGATCCTCGTGTCCCCCTGCTCGAGTGCGAACCCGAACGCCGCGCGCGGGTACCGCGGATCGACCTCGGCCACAGCCCAGGCCGTGCGCAGATCGTCGCCGGCCGCGCACTTCGGCCAAAGGGTTGCGAACCCCTCGGCCGGCACAGAGTATGTGTGTTCGTGGGAGTGCATCACCCGATCGTGACCCTGACGAACACCGTCCCGACGGTGTTCGAGGTGGTCGACGTCGTCGCGGTGCTCGCCATCGGGTACCACATTGGGCCGCGGTAGATGTTCACCGGCCACGGCATCGGCCGCGGCATCGGCCGCGGTTGTCCGAGCACCTCGGCCCGCGTGAGCTGGTGCTTGGTGATCAGCCGCTGGGCCTCGGTCCGCGCGGAGGTCCGCTCGTTCTCCTCCGGGTTACGAGCTGGGTCTGCGAGGCGGAGCAGAGATCGGACTCGCTCGATCAGCTTCTGTCGTTCCCTAATCATGCTCGAGCAGTTCCACGGAGAACCCGGCGAGCCGGCCGTCCTCGAACGACTTGTACCGGTGGCTGAACAGGTCGTCGAACGACCAGCTCCTCCCGCACGCCGCGCAGTGGTAGTCGTCACCGTCGAGGTCGAGCACCTCGTCGCAGTACGGGCAGTCGGCCTGCATCGCCAGGAAGCTCGGCGCGTTACTCATCGCCGATCTGCGACTTCCTCGCCAGCCGGCGCTCGGCGTAACGGTTGATGAACTTCATGAACCACGGCGACGCCCAGCTCCCGACGGTTGCGAAGCAGAGCCCGGCCCCCCAATGCCAGAACAACCAGCCGCCGAGCATCCCGAACGCCGGAGCTGAGCCGTACACGAACACCTCGAGCAGGAGCGCGGCCCGCGTCTTGATCCAGCCGGCAGTACGCCAGCGACGGATCACGGCGAGCATCCCGTACGTAAGCAGCGCGGCCATCGCCACGAACAGCCCGGCGAGCATCTGCCAGCTCAGGTCGTTTGGGACGACGGAGTGCCACTGTACCGGGTCGACCCCCGGTGGTACCTGCGCGGGTATCGTCATCGCATCACCTCCGGCTTGACAGCCTCCGCCAAACCACCTTGACCGCGTGAGCTGCGCGCTCGAGTTCGGTCATCTGCGATCGCGCCCGACGGTCGACCTTGACTCCGAGGCGGAACAGGCTGTGCAGGTTCCACAACTCGACGCGGACGCGCGCCATCGAGTCGAGCACGTCGTCGCGCTTGCTCCGCCATCGGATCCAGCGGAACAGCTGCACCGCGCCGACGATGATCAGCGCGGCTGCAAAGCCAAAGAAGAACGCCGCGGCCGGTGGCATCGCTACTGCAGGAACGACGGGCAGCGCGCGGTTTTCTTCGGCCCGATCCACATCCGGCGCCCGTGGTACTGCTTGAGCCGGAGTCCCATACCGGGAACGAAGATCGCCGGGAACTTCTCGTTCTTCTGCTTGAACTCACCGGACGCCGCGCGCTTCACCAGCTCCTCGCTGATCTGCCAGCCGTCCTCGGTGCGGACCGCCGGCAGCCGCCCCTCGGCGAACAGCTCGAGCATCGTGTTCTCCTGGAACCCGAGCAGGTTCCCAGCTTCCTCGGCGGTGAGCGCCGCCTTGACGATCGGCTTCGGCTTCGGCGCCGCCTTCTTCGGCTCCGGCTTCGGCTTCGGCTTCGCCGCCTCTCGCTTCTCGGTGTCGGCCTTCTCCGCCGCCGCCTTCTCGTCGGCCTTGGCGATCTGCTCGTCGGTGGTCTGGTTGATGGCCTTCTTCGGCATCCTATCCTCCCTTTACGTTCAGCACGGGCGCTGCAAAGACACCCTTTGCCTGTCTGAGTTCTGGCGGTAGCTCCACCTGCATCCGCGGATCCGGCCAGTCCTGTTGCACCGTCCCCGATCGGATCCGGAACGTGCGCGCGCACCGCGTCCGACAGGTGCAGGTTATCTTGTCGCGCATCGTCGGCTTCTCGTTCGGTCCCTGCGCAACGTTGACGAACCGAATCCACACCCCGCAGTACGGACACAACATGATGAACGAGCCCGACGGGTTGCCGCTCTCGTCGAGGTGTCGCAGGATCTCACCAGGCCGCGGGCTGATCTTCCGGAGTCTGCCCGGCCTCGGCAGCAGCACGAACGGGCCCTCGATGATCGGCTCAGCTGTCGGCCGCTTCTTCATCGATCACCACGTCGCCGACATCCTCGGCCGGAGACCCCGGCTTGACGTCGTCGAGTCCGACGGACTTGTACCCAGCGAGCTTGAACCCGTAGTCGCGCAGCTTCGCCTCGAGCGCGGCATACTTCGCCTTCATCTCCTCCGGTAGCTCGTCCTCGTCGTTCGGGTTCGCGTTCGGCACAATGCCGACCAGCGTCATCGTCATCGGCTGCTGGCTGGCCCACTCGGCGTCGATCGGATCGAGGTCGCGGTCGAGAGCCTCGGAGGCGATCGCTCGGACCTCGTTCGGCACGAACGCGCCGTGCTTGGCGAAGATGTCGGTCGCCTTCGAGACCTGCTCGAGGTTGGTCGTCGACGGGCCGTTGCTCATGAACTCGATCAGCGTGCACCCGATCTCCGGCATCACCTCTCGATTGATGAACCAGTCGAACGGCCTGCGCTCCGGTGCGTAGACCTGCTGATCGGAGAAGTCGAGTACGGCCCACGCGATCGCGCGGTTCATCGATTCGACCGTCTCGCCGCGGACCATCGGGTGATTCCGGAACGAACCGCCGAGCTTGTTCCGGTTGTCCTGGTCGTACGCGCTGAACGTCGAGTCCTTGATCTGGTCGGCCATCAACGACTGCCACTGGATGTCCGGGATCACCGGCGTATCCCCCGGCCGCCCGGTGATCGCTGGCACCTCGCAGATCAGGATCTTGTGAAACGCGTCGCGCCCCTGCAGGTCATCCTCGATGAACTCCTGCAGCTGGTTTTTCGTCTGGTCTCCCAACTTGCCACCGCGGACGAAGAAGATCCCCGGCGGGACAGACTTGTGATCGAATAGCAGGTAGTTGACCTCGTCGGCCGCGCGGCTCCCGAGCACCGCGAGCAGGTTCCCGATCCACCTCGGCACACCGGCCGGCGTGCGCGGGCTGAACACGTCGAAGTACTTCATCTCGTGAGCGAGCTGGGCCTTCTTGCCTTCCGCCTTCTCGAGGTCGTTGGTCGACTCGTACGTCTTGCCCGTCTTGCGGCTGACGATCCGCGGATCTCCCAGCCCCTTGAAAAACACCGCCTTGTCCGACACCCGCTGGACGTACTTCCGGAAGAAGCGCTGCACCGTAAACGTCCGCGTGGCGATCGGAGAGATCCGCTCGACTTCCTCGGACTCGACCCGCTCCCCGTCGTCCTTGACCGGGTAGACGGTGAAGGCCGGGACGTGAGCGAAGCGCCGCAGCCGGCCGCGGTTGTCGCGCACGGCCTCCCAGCATCCGTGTCCGATGATCTCCTGCTCGGCGCGCTTGCGCTTGCGCAGCTCGGAGAACGAGACCCCGTCCGCGCCGGCGTTCTCGAACCACGCCTGCGCCACCATCTTTTGCAGACGGATCTCCCCGCGCAGCTCCTCGATCCGCTTCTTGACTTCCTCGTCGGTCGGGACGGCGATCTGTGTCTCGTTGTCCGGCTGATCCTCGTCCTCGTCCGGAGGTTCCTCTCCGCGCGCCCTGGCCTCGTCTGCTGCCGCGTCCTGCTCGGCGAGCTGGTCGTGATACTGCTCGACGATCATCGCCTCACGGACCCGCTCGAGCGCGCCATCGGCGTCGAGGTCGATCCGTGCCTTGAAGTGATGCCCGAACCCCTCGATGTTCTGGACATACGCGTCGATGTTCTGGCGCAGCGCGTTCGAGAACTCGTACGCGGACATCAACCCGACCGGGTCGTACGGCGGAATGATCGCGTCGTGCTCGTTGTAGAACCGCTCGGCGTCGGTGATCGACTGGATGGCCGCAACCTCGTCGACCGACGCGCCGGAGATTACGCGGGCCTTGACCAGCGCGACGCGCGCCGAGCGGTCACCCTTGAGCGCCTCCCTTGTCCGCGCCTGTCTCCGCTGTCGCTTGCTCGGCTTTCCCGTCATCGCCGAACCCCGTTGAACTCGACGCGCGGTGTCCCGGAGGTGTAGGCCGAGACGTTGAGGCGGACCCGCGCGTACGCCGCGGTCACATCTCCACCGCCGTCGGCGATCGCCGCGATGGTTGTCCAGTTCGGATCGTTCGGCTGTCCGCCGGAACTGTAGCTGCCCTCGAGGTTGCCCGTCAGCACGGCCCCGTCGAGCTTCATGTCGTACGTGAGATTTTCCATCCCTCCCACGTCGACGGCTTCCCCTTCACCGGTGCCGTCGGTGCTCACTGGCATCGGGACGGTCAAGTTGATGAACATCCTGCTCTCCCCTGCTAGATGCGATTCCCGTTGACCTCGCAGCGCGGCTCGCCGCCGGTCCCGGCCGTGAACGCGGTCAGTCGGATCCGAACTCGTGCGTAGTGTGCGGAGATGTCCCCGCCGGCGTCGGCGCCGACGGAGTTGATGTCGGTCCAGGTCGTGCCGTCGCTCGTCGAGTAACACCCTTGAAGCTGGCCGGTGATCGTGTTGCCGTTGATGTCGACGTCGAAGGTCAGCCGGTCCAGGCCGGAGACGTCGAGCGGAACTCCCGCGGAGGCGATGACGAAGCAGCCGTCCTTCGTCGCGTCCGCCGACCAGGCCGCCGCCGCGTACGTTGCCAGGTTCCCGCCGTGCGACGGGCTCGAGGCGTCGTGTCCGACGTCCACCGTGTTCGACGCATCGCCGTCGGAGTACTCGATCACCGCGAAGTACCTCGTCCCGTTGGCGAGCGTGATCACCTCGTCCGATGGGAAGGAGAACGTCGTCAGCGTCGGCGTCCCCGTGAGGGTCGACACGTCGACCGCCTTCGAGGTCGCCAGCGCGTCGCCGGTAGGCTTTCCGGTGGTGCCGAACGACCCGGTGTGCGCGTAGATTTTCGCTACTGCGTTCCCCGTCGGACTGTTCGACTTCGAGAGCACGAACTGGACCGCGTCGAGCTGCTGTCCGTTGCCCGTGAACGACTGGCCGACAGCCGTTGTCGTGTTGTTGAGTGCGGTGTCGGCGTCGCGGTTCGACGAAGCGTAGCTGTCGCCGACCGCGATGTCACCTGCACCGTCCCTCGGCCAGTCTACGGTCAAGTTGGTGAACATCGTTCCTCCCTATTTCGTTGACGGCGGCCTTCGTCGCGGTCGGCCGCCCGACGTGTAGTAGACCGGGCCCTGTCCCTCGGTGTCCTCGTCCGGCGACTCCTCGTAAATCTTCGGCCCCTTGCTACGTATCGCCTCGACCTTGATCTGGTTCTTATCTTCTCCCGCTTCGGCCCAGCGGTCAAGCAGGTATCTCCGCGCGCCGTCGAGCGCCTGACTGAACGCGTCGACCATGTCGTCGTGCTTGCCGATCGGGAAGTCGGTCAGCTCTCCGATCAGGTTCCCCCGGCCGGGTATGTAGTCCGAGCCGTGAGGGTTGAGGTGAGAGGCGAACACGACCTGGCCCCGCTCGAGGTACGGCGTCACGTCGACGAGTCGCTGGTACTTGTTCGACCCGGGCACGACCGGATCGGTGATCCCCTCGAGGTCCGGGTACTGCTCGACGACCCAGGAGTACAAGCCAGCGAGACCGACGTCCTCGATCCGGATCTTGAACGGGTTGTATCTGGTGTACGAGTTGAATACCCAGCTCGCCTGCTGCGCCAGCGTCTGTCGGTCGTGCGACGCGTCGACGACGTAGATAGATTTGCTCTCCCGGTGCACCGCGATCACGACCTCGGCCGTGAAGTCGTTCGACTCCTTGAGCCCCTTCGCGGTGTCGTAGCTGGTGAGGAAGTGCAGCTGCTCGATCGGCGGGAACTCAGACACCGGCTTGAACTGCAACCAGTGTTGCTTGACCGGAGTGATCGACTCGTCCTGCGCGATGTTCCGGAAAGCGCGGTTGAACTCGATGGATTGGATCTCGACGAAGCGCTCGCGCAGCGCGGCCTCGGACCACTTCGCCGGCCAGAGCGAACCGAAGTTCTCGTCGACGGAGTAGGAGACCACCGCGTACGCCTCGTTCTCGATCAGCTCGTGCGACAGGTCGTCCTTGTGCCAGAGCGTGCAGATGTACCAGATCCGAGACTCGGGATCGAGGAGCTGGGTCCAGTCAGATTTCCAAGCCTGCTTGATCTGCTCGCGGAGCGCCGGCATCGTGAGCGCGTTCCGCCGGTCGACGACGTCGTCGGCGATCAGCAGGTCGGCCCGGCCGCCGGTGGCCGTCGAGGTGATGCCGAGCGCCTCGATGCTGGCGTCTCGAGATAGCGCCGTACGCCTGACGATCAGCTTGTGCTTCGTCCAGCTCCCCTCGTCCGCGGGAACCAGATTCGGGAACACCTTCCGGACTCGGTCGTTGTCCTCGATCAGCTGCTTGACCTCGAACAGCCGGTCCATCGCCTTACCGTCCGACGAGCAGACGATCTTGATCCGGAGGTTCGGGTTTCGCCCCAGCTCCCAGACGGCGCGCGCCACGATGATCGATGTCTTGCCGTGGTACCGCGGAGCGATGACGAGCAGACGCTTCTCGTTGTCCATCGCCGCCGACCACTCGTCCTGATACCACTGCACAACCAGCGGCTCACCGATCTGGTCGTCGGTGATCGCGTACTCGACGAAGTGCTGGAAGGACTCGCGCGCCTGCTGGATCCGGAGCTTGTCGAGCGCCGCGGTGCGTGCCGCCGCCTCGAGCGAACTGGCCGGAGAGATCGCGTTGTCAGGGTCGCACTTCTCGAGGTAGCCTACAGGCGGCCTATACCGCTCGTGAAGCGCCCCGACTGCGACCGCGGCCTGCATCACTTGGCGTTCACTTTCGCGCGGTCGTGTCGGAGCTGGGCTCGCTTTGCGCTGGCTGTCGACTAGAGCAATCCGCATCGCTTCATCACACCCTTACCCATACCGGGCCCGGTGTCCTGCTCTCCGTCGGCCAGCCAGGCGCGCACGGCCTCGACGTGCTTCTTCGGCACGACGATCACGATGTCGACTTCCTCGAGCCCAGCCATCCCGTCGTTGTCCTTGTCGAAGTCGGACCACTTATCCGGGTCGCCGGGCCCGTCGTCGTCGCCGTCCTTGCCGCTCCCCGTCGGGACGTAGGTCAGCAGATCCTCCCGAGCGTCCGCGTCGAACCCGGTGAGGTCCATATCGAACGCGCCGGTGTCCAGTTCGACGACTAGATCCTTGAGCGTGCCGAAGTCGACGTTCGACAGCTCGGCGATCCGGTTGTCAGCGATCAGGTCGGCCCACTCGCTCGCCTCGTCCGGATAGTCCTGGTAATCGACCGGCACCTCGGCGACGCCGAGCTTGATCGCAGCCTCGAGCCGGCCGTGCCCGCGGATCACGAACCCGGACCGCCTCGACACCGTGATCGGCGCACGCCAGCCCTGGTTCAAGATCAGCTTCGCCAGGAGCAGGATCTGCTTCTCCGGGTGTTTGTTCGGGTTGCGCGGGTGCGGTACGAGCTGGGTCACGTCGACGACGGAGTCGCACGCACAGTGTACCGCGATCCCGTCGGCGATGGTGAGGTCGACTTCCTGCTCGACCGGCTTGGCGTTCTTGCCTCGTCCGCGCTTCACCGTCGCCGCGGTCCGCTTGCCGACCTTCTTCTTCGCCGTCGCCATCGCTAGGCCGCTTTGAGCGTGCGCCGCCGAGACCGCCGCCGAGCGCGACGCTTCAAGAAGTCCTGCGCCTGTCGGCTGATCAGGTTGTGCCTGACCTCTCCCTGCCTGACCACCGCCGCGCAGATCCGAAGGTGCTTGACGAAGTACTTGGTGTCGCCCTTGGTGACCTTATAGGCCGGGAGCTTCGCCGCCAGCGCGGTCGGACTCACGAGCCGCTCTCGCTGCCAGTAGTACATTTCCATGTAGACGTGGTCGGCTCGCGCCTCGTACCGGGCCCGCTTCGCCGAGCTGCCGACGTACAGCAGTATGAAGTCGGAATCGGTGTGATACTGCCGGATGTGATGGAACTCGTGACAGATGACCGCGATCTGGACGTACAGCGGGATCGCTCCCTTGCCCGTCTCGCCAGGTTCGAACGAGAGCACAACGTACCGGCCGAGAGTGAACGAGAAGTTGTCGAGGAACCAGGCCGGATTCTTGATCCCCAAGAGGCGGAGGTCGTCGGCGACCGCCTTGATCTCCGCGGTGTCATTCTTGGTGACGACCTTCGCGTCGTGCTTCTTCTCGAGGTGCCGCACCAGCGCGCGGACGTCAGATGGTCTCGCCTTGAACATGCTACTCGCCTCCCTCGTCGTACGGGTTGTTGTCGAGCGCCACCGGTGGACCGACGTCGCGCTTGACGTTCTTCATCCGCTCACGCGACTCGGCGGACACTTCGTCGATCGTCTTGTGCCTGCGCTTCGGTACCGGGTCGGCGGGCTTCTTCTTTTTCTTCTTCGGCTTGTCGAGCTTCTTCTCGACCTCTTTCCCGACCAGCCGCATGAACCAGTGAACGATCGGAGCGAGGAGCGGCGCGATCATGACAGCCCCCCGTCGGCGTACCACGCCTCGCAGGTCGGCGCCGGGACGCAGTTGTGCTCGTCCTCGCCGCCGTACGGAAACCCGTCGCAACAGATCCAGCCGTACTCGTCGCAGTTGATGACCATCCCCCAATCGCCGTCGGTGGCGTCGCCGTCGTTGTCCTCGTAATCGCACTGTTCGACGCGGTTGTTCCGACACCTCGTCGACCCGGACTTGCACCCGTCGTCGACGCAGCCGCTGTCGAGTGCCACCGCGAGCAGCACGACCCACGGCAGCAACGCCAGGCCGATCGCCTTCGCTAACTCTTTTCCGCTCGTTCGTTCTCGCATCATGTTCTCCTTCC
>Ga0180432_10007707_pt1 | contig 13604 bp, 8 predicted proteins | sample SS_ome_10_FD_132414 | JGI IMG/M metagenome (GOLD analysis project Ga0180432, IMG submission 132414) | Hypersaline lake sediment archaeal communities from the Salton Sea, California, USA - SS_1_MS_2 metaG | ecosystem: Environmental > Aquatic > Non-marine Saline and Alkaline > Hypersaline >...
CTTCCGCCGAACAGGGACGACGGGACGGGGGCTGTGCCGGATGGCCGCAGTCCTGATCCTGTTTTCCGGCTGCGGGCATGACTCGTACGTAACGGATCCCGACATTCCACAGGCGAGCGTGGAGTTCGGCGACGGCATCGAGATCTTCACCCCGACCGACACGCTCATCCGCTACTTCGAAGACTTCACGCCGGCGTCCTATCAAGACCGCCCGGCCGTCGAGCTTCAGGAACTCATCGGTGGGGATATCGTGACGCACACCGATCTCTACGGCTATCGTCTGATCGGCGTGGACGGTTTCTACGCCAACCAGCCGGGCAAAGAATACGGAGACAACACGTGGGACCAGCTGGGGATCGGGTGGCTCGACCTCATGGATATCAAGGTCATCTTTGAGACGGAGCGGGATCCGACGTTGAAAAAGGGGCACAACGTCAAGTGGTTGATCCGTGTGGAGGTCCTTCGTTCCATAGACGTCGTCTGGCCCGACGGTCGGATGCTGGCCGCCGTTCGCGAGGTCGAACCCGTGACGGTGCCGGACGGTTTCCCCGGCGCCGGTGCGGAGGGCATCGTCCTGGCGAGTTTCGTAGAGAGGGCGGATCCCTCCGACCTGGAGCCGGAGGACTACTTCTACCGAGTGACGTCCGAAGATGGGACCCGCCTGCCGCGGCTTCTCACCTGGGAGGAAATGCACGAGACGTACTACCTTTCGGAAGAAGACCGGGTTGTGATGTCGGAGGTTCTGGGGCCCGCGTATCGGATTGATCTTCCGAGGACCATCGAACTGGAGGCGTCCCGTTGATGGCGTGGAGATCGTATCGGATCGCGGCCCCGGGCCTCCTTGCTCTCCTCTTCCTGCTTCCGACGGCCGCCGTGGCGGCGGTTTCCGAGGACTCGCTCCGCACGTATGAGTTGGGCGAGATCATCGTCACGGCGGACGGCTGGCGGGACGGAATTCGGGTTCGGGTGGAGGCGCTGGAATCTCCGGATCTGGAAGCCCGCCCCGGGCACAGCGCGGCCGAGTTGCTGGCCTCCATGACGGGTGTCGGAATCAGCACGGGGCAGAAGGACGAGGCCGACATCAGCATTCGGGGATTCAGCGCCCGAAGGGTCTCCATCCTCGTGGACGGCCGGCCCATGAACGTCCCCTACTACGGGACCTTCAATCTGGCGTCGCTGGACTCGGACAACCTGGACGCCATCGTCGTGGTGAAGGGACCCGCGAGCGTCACCTACGGGCCGAACGCCATGGGCGGGGTCGTCAATTTCATTACCGCACGAGGGAGAGACCGCCCCGGAACGCGACTCCGTTTCCGTGCCGGCAATCACGAGACCGGGGAGCTCTCTCTCTCCCACGGCCGCGTTCGTGGCCCCTGGGACGTGCTCATGAGCGTCCGCGGTGGGGGAAGCGGAGGCACCGTTCTCTCCAGGCGTTTCGAGCCCACGGGGTACCCCGGGACCGAAGACGGCGGTCTCCGGGACAACAGCGATTTCACCGAATGGGATCTCTTCGGGAAACTGGGGTACCGGACGCCCGGGAAGACGGATCTGGCGCTTTCCTTCGGCTACCACACGCGCGAAAAGGGTATCCCGGGGGCGGTCGACGAGGAACGGTACTGGAGATTCACCAACTGGCGGCGGACCTTCGGGGATCTCACCCTCAGGCGCCAGTTGTCTCCGTCGACCTCCTTGGAGGCCAAGGGCTACGGCGACGTGTTCATCAACACCCTCGTCGACTACGAGGACTCGACCTTTGATGAGAACGCCGTGTTCTACAACAGTACACACCACAACTGGGATCTGGGATGCGTTGTGGCGCTCGAACGGGACTGGAGTCGAGTGCTTCACGGCACCTACGGACTCACGGTGCGGGAGGACCAGATCAAGAAGCGGATGAATCCCGATGAGGCCTGGGCGTTCCACCACCAGGTCACCGGGTCCGTTTACTCGGAACACCGGGTGTGGATCCTGCCCAGTCTTACCGGATCGCTCGGGTTGTCGGACAATTTCATGGTCTTCGACCATCTTGAGGACGTGGAACACGCGCTGGGGAGCTCGGCCGGTTTGACCTGGCATGCAGGCCGGGACGCCGCCGTCTTCGGTTCCGTGGGACGGGGCACGCGTTTTCCGACGCTCAGCCAACTGTGGGGTTCATTGTCGGGCAATCGAGACCTTCGGCCAGAGACGACCACGCGGACCGAGCTGGGGATCGACGGGCGCTGGGGCCCTTCCGTGGATCTCGAGACGGCCGTCTTCTGGAATGATCTCGAGGATCTTATCGATCGGGACGTCGGGCGCGCCGGGCGGTACAGAAACATTGCCTCGGCCCGGAGTTGGGGAGCGGAGATCGCGGGGAGCATCCGTTCCGGCGAATGGCTCAAGGCAAGACTCTCGTACGCCTACACGCGAACGGAGAACCGGGACACGGGAGATCCTCTGGATCGGATTCCCCGGCACAAGCTGGACGCCGAGGTTTCGATTGAATCCCGGGACGGCGATGCAGAGTGGACCCTCATCGTCTCGCGCGTCGGGGAGAGGTTCGACAGCAATTCGCCGGAACCCGACCACATGCTGCCGAGGTACGTAACGGCGGACTGCAAGGTCAGGACCCGGGTGGCGGATCACGCGACGCTGTCTCTGGAGGTGCTCAACATCGGCGATCAGAATTACGAGGGGGAGGTGAGATTCCCGGCACGAGGGAGGACGGTACTGGTTTCAGGCGACGTGAGGTTCTAGACATCACACTCAGACAGCATGGAGGCGGGAAAGATGAAGATGGCTCTTGCGTTTGGACTCGCTCTGGCAGTGGTGGTCGGAGTTTCGGCGGCCGACGCCGTCACCATCTACGATGTGCAATACTCTGAACTCCCCGACTACGTCTCGCCCCTGAAGGATAGTACGGTCACTGTCACCGGCGGGATCGTCACCAAGGTGTTTGAGGGGTATCGGGTGAAGATCGTGATTCAGGAACCGTCCCTGGGATCGGCCTGGGCGGGGATTGCGATATCCTGCGATTTCGACGTGACGGCCCCGGACGTCCAGCGGGGAGATCAGGTGGATTTCTCTGACGTTCTCGTGGAAGAGTACCGCGGTAACACGCAGCTTTCCTACGATGCCGCCAGCAGCTATGTGGTGAACAGCAGCGGCCACGCGGTGGCGCCGCTCGTGGTTCCGACCTCGGACATTCCGGTTCCCGTGAACCCCGCCCTCAGCGAGCCGTACGAGTTCATGCTGCTCACCGTCCAGAGTGTGACGGTCGGCGCCCTGGGTCTGGGCAAGGAGCCCGACAACTACGAGCTGACCAGCGTGGACGGAACCTGCTGGGCTTCGGATTACGCGAACTACAACATACCTCCGGGAAGCCTTTACTACGTTTCTCCCGGAGCCTGCTACGCCAGCGTGACCGGATATCTTGAGCAGTATACCAAGCTCGAATCGGGCTGGGACTACTACCAGCTGCTTCCGAGAGACGCTCAGGACTACGTGTTGGGAGCTTCGGCCACGGACGCGGCGACCTGGGGTGGGGTGAAGGCGATGTTCCGATAGTGCATTGGACCGGTGGGCTTCCGGCACCGCCCCTCCATTCATGGAGAATGTCCGGGGGCCCATCGGTTTTCAACGCCGAAAGGACGAAAGGGCGATCCGGCGACAGGGTGACGTTGTGAAGCACTGGAACTTCAAAGCGACGGTATGCAAGGTCGGTGTTTTTTCCTGGGTCTTATGGGTCCCAGGGGTTCTATGGCCCTTCCCCATCGCCGGCCAGGACACCCTCTCCATCTACGACGTCCAGTTCTCGACGGCGCAAGAGAACTGGAGGTCCGCCTACGAAGGCGACATTGTTTCCATCGCCGGCGGGGTCGTGACGCACCAGAACGGGAGCCGGATTACGCTTCAGGATCCCACCCTCGGCGACGCCTGGGCCGGAATCGAGATCCGGGCTTTCGAGAACGAAGCGCCCCTGGGGATCGTTTCCGCCGGCGATCGGGTGGATTTCTTCGACGTCTTGGTAGAAGAATTCCGCGGCGGCACCATTCCGCAGTTCATGGATTACAGCACCTTCGAAGTCGTGAGTTCGGGGAATCCGCTTCCGGCACCCGTCCACGTTCCGGTTCACGATCTCCGGCTCCCTCCGGACCGGGAGGCGTGCGAGAAGTACGAGGGAATGGTCGTCGCAGTGGAGAACGTGCGCGTGGGACGCTTGGATCTGGGTAAAGCCGAGGACAATTACGAGATCTTCACTGAGGCGGACACGATGTGGGCGTCGGACTACTGCAACCACGACATCCAGGTTCCGCCGTTTCCCACCTACTTCGTGTCCCGGGGTGAGCGATACGCGAGGATGGCCGGCGTATTCCAGGAGTACCGGCATCCCGACGAGGGGTGGGACTACTACCAGATCCTCCCACGCGGGTCCGCCGATTACGAAGAATCCGATCTCTACACCATCCGCGATGTTCAGGAATCGTCCGAAGCCGACGGGTGGGCGTCTCGGCTCACCGGCGCCCGAATCCGACTTCGCGGGATCGTCTCCTCGGAATGCTCAGGATCCGAACGGATGACTCTGGCGGACCCGCTTCTCGGGACCGAGTGGGCGGGGGTCTTCCTCGATGACGTGGTTGGACGTCTCTCGAGTCTTACCCTGGGGGACGACGTCGAGTTCTCAAACGTGCAGGTGGATGAGGCGGACGGTCTGACCCTTCTTCTCTACGACGGCGAGAGCGACCACTCGATCGTGTCTCGGGGAAACGCCGTGACGGGATCCCGGGCGTCACCGGGCGATCTTTCCCTGGCAGCCGATCCCGACCGGAGCGAGAAGTACGAGGGAATGCTGATTTCCCTCTACAACACGACCGTCGTCGGGCGCGGCACGCTCGAGGATCCGGATCTGTACTGTCTGGTTGCCGGGAGCGACACGCTTCTGGGGACCGACCTTGAGAGCGCCGTGCTGGCGCCGGACAGCACTTTCTTCGTCCGAAACGGAGACCGCCTGGGGCGGCTTCGCGGGCTCGTAACCGAACGGAAGGTCGGCGCCGAGAGCCGCTACATCCTTCAACCCAGAGCGGCGGAGGACTACACGTTTGTGGGATCGAATCGAGAGCTCACTTCCTGGGGCCGCGTGAAGCGGCAATTCAGACAGGTGAAGTCATGACTTCAAGAGTCTCGCAGTCCATCGTGGTACTGGGCGCCATCGCCTTGACGGCCGGACTTGCCGGTGCCGAAGCCCCGGAGTACGACATCTACGAACTTCAGTTTACGGACGCGGCCCACAATTGGGAGTCCCTTCACGCCGGGGACATCGTCAAGTGTGTGGACGGGATCGTGACGGCGAAATTCAAGCAGCGGATCGTCCTTCAGGACCCCTCGCTGGGTTCGGAGTGGTCGGCCATCGAGGTGCGTGGATATCCCGTGTATCCCACCGGCATCCAAATCGGCGATCAGGTCGATTTCGACAGCGTGTACGTGGATGAGTATGCCGGTGCGACGACGCTTCAGTACTACAGCGCCAGCAGCCACATCGTCCATTCGACCGGAAACGCGATTCCCGAGCCGACAACGGTATCGCTCTGGAGCATTCGGTATCCGGCTCATCCCGAGGACTGCGAGAAGTACGCCGCCATGCTGATCTCTGTTGATGGGCCAATGACCATCGGCGCCATGGACCTGGGCAAGGCCGGCGACAACTATGAGCTCATCGGTGTGGACGGCGATACGGCATGGGCTTCGGACTACGCCAACTCGGAGATAGATTCCACCTACTACGTCCACCCGGGCGAATGCTACAGCTCGATGACGGGGATTCTCCAGCGCTACGTGAACGACCCGTGGGACTACTACCAGTTGCTGCCGCGGGGGGAGGCGGACTACGTGCCGTGTGTCGGAGCGGCGGAGGCGGAACCGGCGACCCCCATCGACCCGGTCCAACTGGGGCCCGCCTTTCCGAACCCCTTCAATCCGTCGGCGATCATCCCGTTCACCCTTTCCCGTCCCTCGCACGTCACCCTGGTGATCTACGACATCTCGGGACGAAGGACGCGAGTGCTTCTGGATGAAACCCGAGGCCCCGGCGCCCACGAAGTGCTCTGGAATGGAGCGGATGCGCTCGGGCGGCCCGCGCCGAGCGGCGTCTATCTCATGCGGCTGGAAGCCGGCGGGCGCGTGCGGACCTCGAAACTCTGCCTGCTGAGGTAGACGACACTCATCACGGATGTGCCCGCGTTCGATTATTCCAGGGACTACTGCGACGACCCGGCGCCCATGGAAGAAAGAAGCCCGGCCGGTGCGCGGCCGGGCTTCGCTGTGTTCTGGGCCGGGAGGAGCGGCTACGGGGTCTCGCTGCGGAATTTCGCCCGGATCTGACTCCACGTGGTTTTCTCCGTTGGGCTGGCGCCCGTGCGATGGACGATCACGTGGACCGACCCAACGATCTCGCCGCCTCCCTCGAGGATGAGGTCAAACTCGTAGTTTCCGGGCGGCTGCCACGTTGGAACTGCGATCACAACGTCGAAGCAGCGGTACTGGTCGGGACCGACGTCGGGGAACCCGTCGGGAGTTATGGTTGCCCAGTCACCGTACGTGGCCTCGGGCTCGACACGCATGGTCAGCATGTCGATCACGGCGATTTCCCCAATGAGCTGCAGAATCGCGTCGGGAATCTGGTTCGCCTGGCTGAGCAGGAAGCGCGCACCCCCCGTCTCGTCGGCCATGTACTGAAAGCTCTGTTGAGCGTGGGTCTTCCACGGCTCGAGTTCTCCTTCGCTTCCGTCCAGGACAAGGACGATGATCCCCGCGTCGACCAGCTGCTGGACGACCGACTCGAAATCAAGATCATCGGCCGTGCCGATCACCTCGTCCCGGCCCGGATCCCACCCGTAGGTCGTGGGATTGTAGAAGTCGCAGTCGTGAGTGGGTGAGTCTCCGAAGGCGAGTACGATCCTCTTCGTGTTGGGCCGGAAACTGAAGAACTGGGTCTCGTACAGGGCGCGGGCCCAATCCTCGGGAGTGTCCTGACCGTTCTGGAGCTTGAGCGCATTGATGGCGTCGGTGATCAGGGCTGTGTTCGTGGTAATGTCCTGGTCCATACGCCAGGCGTAATCATTGCTGTCGGGCCAGCCGTAGTAGTGGTTCAGATAACCGCAAGATTCGTAAAACGCCGGGTAGTCGGAGAGAGAGCCCACACCGAAGGTGGCATCGATGCCCAGGGCCATGATGGAGCTCATGATGTCCAGGGCCGCGCCCTTGACCTCCTCGAGAATGTCGCCCATGCTGCCGGTCACGTCCATGATGAAGAGGATGTCCGCAGCACTGATGATGCCGCCCGGAGGCGTCGTAATGCACACGGAGTCGGGCCACGGTTCGTCGCAGGTGATCGTCACCTCCAGAGTGTCGGGATCGACGAAGACATCCGGATTCGTCAAGGCAGCCTCGAAATCACTCCTTCGATTCTGATCCTGAGCGAATCCAGTGGATGACAGGACGAGGATGAGGCACAGGCCTGTCAGAAGACACACGAAACCTCTCGCTCTATCCATGATCCGAACCTCCTCGAGAAACAACCCCTCCCAACGGGATGTCTTTCGTATCGTCACTCCGTACAATGGACCAGTATTAATTCTACCACACTCCCATCGGTTGTTCAACCCCATTATGGGTCAAATCGCATAGCGTGGGATACCTTGGAAATCGGCTAGATAATGCAAAGTGTTCTAGAAGCGATCGAATCGGCCGGTCCGACGGCAACACTCGCAAACATACGGAGTGATACGGGAACATACGGCGTGGATCTCCACCTCCGGTGCTCTGAAGTCGGGACTTCCGGGGTTCGCCTGAATCGCAGGCGGTTCGTATGTCGGAATTCGCGCAGTCCTTCGATTAGAGGCGCCAGCCCACCCGGGCGGCGATTCGTCCGATGTCGGCCGAAATCTCATCGTCGATTCCCGAGACGCGCGCGCCCGTATCATCCACGCCACTGCTCGCCGGGTCGTCCCCGTACCAGTCCTGTGTCTGGTCTCCGTCGGTCTCGATCCGGGTCCACTCGATGCGGAGTTCGAAGAAGAATTCACGCCTGACGTTGGCCGACGGCAGGTTGGCCTGGAGGTTCGCGCTCACGACGAAGGCGGATCCCGTTGCCGTGGCGCGGGCGTTCTTGTTGCGAAGAAGGTGGTCGTCGAAGTCCGTGGCAGAGGCGTGGGGGGAGACGTGAACGCCCAGTTCCGTTTCGAGCCAGTGCGCGGGGTGAAACTCCACGACCAGCCCCAGAGTCGGAAGCTGGTAGCTGACCCGGTAATCCAGCACGTGGAGTCCAGCGTCCAGGACAACGATTTCGCGGCCGAGTCCTTCACCGAACCAGTCCCGATCATACCATCCTTCGAGCCCGTACAGCTTGTACGAGAACCTGGAATAGCGGTATCCGACCTCCGCCGCCAGCGCCGTGCGGCTTCGGCGCATCACACGAAACCGGCACCGCAGAGTCGCCTGCCAGGCGGTCAACCCGGCGCGGGACTCGGTATAGCTGACGAGCCGGGAGTTGATCCAGTCGGAATCGCTCATCGCGCCGCCCGGATTGTCGATGTTCCGTCGAAGAGCACCGATCAACGACAGGCGGCTGCGCCGCGCGGGGTTCTCCCCCAGGGAAATCTGCACACCTCCGAGAAAAACGCCGAGGGGATATTCCAGTTCGCTCCGGCCGACGTCCTGCTTGCCTTTCTGGACATAGGGGAAGGAGATTCGGTACCGCGTGGAGCCAAAGAGATGGCTGGCGGAGACGGAGAAGCTTGGGTCTACGTTCGCCCGGGCCGTGGTGGGACAGGCCAGCCCGATGAGGAGGATGCCGACCATCGTCGGTTGCTCTATACGCATCGCTGAGATCCTCGATGGGGGGTGTTGGCGATGACTCACCCGGAGGGATCATCGGCGTCGGGCAAGCGACCGTCAAGCGGAATCGGACGCCTGAGTGCAGGCGCCCGTGGGGCCCCGGTATCTCCGAGTTCCTACTTATCCGTTATCGGAATTAAAGATACGCCATCCTCGTCCGATAACCTGGGTACCGGGGAATTGCCCCGAGAGGTGGGATGGCTGTCGGGGGTCAACTTGACAGTCGGTCATCTCACTGCTACTTTATTCTGTTGTTCCCGGTCGTCGTCCGGCCGGATCTGGGCGCTGTCTTTCCGTTTTCCGGGCACCGCGTCTGTTCGGAATCATCCAAGAGGTCAAACACCTTGAGAAGAATGCTTGCGCCGGCTCTCCTCCTTTCCGCCGCGATCGCAGGGACCTGCGTCGAAGCACAAGCCTACGTAGGTCCGGGGGCGGGATTCGCTTTCCTGACTTCGTTCGCCGTGCTGTTCCTCACGATCTTCGTCGCCATCGGGACCGTTCTCATCTGGCCCATCCGCTTTCTGATTCTCAAGAGGAAGCGGCGCGGGACTCGAGACGCCCTGTTTGATCGCGTGGTCATCGTGGGTCTCGACGGCATGGACCCTAAGCTCACAAAGCAGTTCATGGAAGCGGGCAAGCTGCCGAACTTCGCGAAACTGGCCGAGGAGGGAACCTTCCGCCCATTGAAAACCACCTCGCCGTCGATTTCTCCGGCGGCCTGGTCCTCCTTTCTGACCGGTTCGCATCCCGCCAAGCATAACGTGTTCGACTTCCTGACCCCGGATCGGCGGACGTACTTCCCCGTGCTCTCATCGGCGGACATCGGGTCGACATCGCGAACCTGGAAGATCGGGAAATACGCGATTCCCCTCGGCAAACCCAAAATCCGCCTGCTCCGCAGGGGCGTTCCCTTCTGGCACCACCTGGGAGACCGCGGGACCTTCTCTTCGATCCTGCGGGTGCCGATTACGTTTCCGCCCGAGAAGTTCCGGGGGGTGCTGGTTTCCGGGCTTTGTGTTCCGGATCTCAAGGGCACGCAGGGGACTTTCAGCTACTACACGACGTCTACGAACGGCGATCAGGAACATACCGGCGGCGTTCGAATTCCGGTGACTTTCGAAGGGGATACGATTCACTCGGAGATCGAAGGGCCGGTCAATTCCATGCTCCGTGATCCCGTTCCCATGAAGATCCCGTTTACGGCGGTTGTGGATCGAGCGGCCAAACGGGCGACGATCCAGATCTCCGGGCGAAAGATTGAACTCGGTGAGCGGGAATACTCGCCGTGGATTCAGCTCGAGTTCGCGGCGGCGTTCGGGATCAAGGTTCGTGGAATCGCCCGGTTTTACGTGACCGGTTTCGAGCCCGACTTCGGGCTCTACGTGACACCGATCCACATCGATCCCGAGAAGCCGGCGCTTCCCATCGCCCAGCCTTTCGTGTACGCCGTGTATCTCTCGAAGCTGATCGGACCCTACGCCACCCTGGGTCTCGCGGAGGACACCTGGGCTCTGAACGAGAGGGTGATCGATGAGGGTGCGTTCCTCGAGCAGGCGTACACGTGCCACGATGAGCGGGAGAAGATGCTCTTCAACGAGCTCGAGAAAGTTCGGAAGGGGCTTGTTGCCTGCGTATTCGACACGACGGACCGGGTGCAGCACATGATGTTCCGCTACCTGGTCCCCGGTCACCCGGCCAGCGAGGGACAGGACACCGAGGTTCACAAGGATTCCATCGAAGACCTGTACGTGCGGATGGACGATCTGATCGGCCGGGTGAGGAAGCGGATGACGCCGCGGGAGGCGCTGATCGTGATGTCGGACCACGGTTTCAAGGCGTTCCGGCGAGGGGTCAACCTCAATTCCTGGTTGGTTCAAAACGGCTACATGACTCTCAAAGACGGCCGCTCCGACTCTCGAGAATGGCTCCAGGACGTGGACTGGTCGCGAACGAAGGCTTACGCGCTGGGTCTGGGCGGGGTCTATTTCAACATCGAGGGACGGGAGGCGAAGGGAATCGTGAAGCGAGGCGAGGAAGCCGAGGCCCTCAAGAAGGAACTCCGGGATAGAATCCAGGGGCTCAAAGATACCGGCACGGGCGAGACGGCCGTCCGCAACGTCTACATCGCGACCGACATCTACCGCGGGCCCTACGTCGACAACGCCCCCGATCTGGTGATCGGGTACAACGACGGATTTCGCGCATCCTGGGATTGTGCCACCGGGATCGTGAACGACGTCGTGTTCAACGACAACAAGAAGGCGTGGAGCGGGGATCACTGTCTGGATCCGGCGCTGGTGCCCGGGATCCTGTTTACGAACCTGAAGATCGACGCCGATCACCCGCACATCATCGACATCGCGCCTACGGTTCTCCATCTGTTCGGTGTTCCGGTGCCGCCCTACATGGACGGCCGTACCTTGATCAACGGCAGAGGCGACTCCAGTGCGAAGGAATCGGGGGGCACGGAGGCAGCCGTCACCGAGCTGCCGAGCCCGCCCGGACCCGTTACCGGGACGGGCTGAGCGCGCCGGTGACGAGCACGGGCCGGGAAAGGAGAGTCGCGTTGAAAGCACGTTCCAGAAACAGTTGGATTGCAGCGGCGGCCGCTCTTGTCGCTCTGTCCTTCCTGATCCCCGTCCTCGCGGGGGGAGACGCTCCGAAAGCCAAGAGGGTCCTCGTCCTGGGGTTCGACGGGATGGACCCGCGGCTGACGCAGAGGCTGATGGACGAGGGAAAGCTGCCCAATTTTCGCCGCCTGGCCGAGGGAGGCGGATTTTCTCCCCTTACGTCCAGCACGCCTCCCCAGAGCCCGGTTGCCTGGTCCAACTTCATCACGGGGCAGAATCCGGGCGGGCACGGGATCTTTGACTTCGTGGCCCGCACTCCCGAGAACTACTTGCCCTATCTCTCGACCTCGGTCACCGACGAGAAGGGCACGCGCCTTCTCAGGCAAGGGGTCGCCTTCTGGGAACTTCTGGAAGAGCATGACATTCCCTGCCGGGTTCTGAAACTCCCGTCCAACTATCCGCCGGTGGAGATGAGGGGTCCGTCGCTCTCGGGAATGGGGACGCCGGACATCCTTGGAACCTATGGAACCTTCTCTTTCTACACGACCGAGCCTCAGGTCGGTGGCGATGTGGAGGGCGGCAAGATCATCGAGGTCGCGATGAAGAACCACAGAATCGAGGCGGCCCTGGTGGGACCTCGAGTGGGAGAGGGCGATGAGGCGAGGAAAGTGGAAGCGCCCTTCACCGTCTGGGTGGATCCGGCTGAACCCGTGGCCAAGATCCGGGTGGGCGGCGAAGAGTGGATGATGAAAGAGGGAGAGTGGAGCGACTGGAAGCCCGTGGAGTTCAAGATGCTCTCCAGGGGCATGGAAGTCCTGATGTCCATTGTGGGCCAGCCCACGTCGCTCCGATCCATCGCCCGGTTCTACGTGAAGGAAGTCCATCCGGAATTCAAGCTGTACGTGTCGCCGCTCAATTTCGATCCCCTCAATCCGCCGCCCGCAACCTGCATTTGCACGCCGCCGGGGTACTCGAAAGAGCTGGCCAAGGCGATCGGTCTTTTCTATACGCAGGGGATGCCGGAGGACACGTGGGCTCTGAATGAGGGCAGGCTCAACGAGGAGGAATTCCTCCAGCAGAGCGAATTCGTGCTGCAAGAGCGAATCCGGATGTTCAAGTACGAGATGGACCGGTTCGACGAAGGGCTCTATTTCTGCTACTTCTCCACGACCGACCCTATTTCTCACATGTTCGGACGCTTCATGGATCCGAACCACCCGATGAACAATCCCGAGGACTTCGCGAAGTACGGAGAGGTGATTCCCCGGTATTACTGCCGGATCGATTCGGTGCTGGGATATGCGCTGGATGCGATGGGGCCGGATGAGACGGTGATGGTGCTCTCCGACCACGGGTTCACCTCCTACCGGCGCTCTTTCCACCTTAACTCGTGGTTGTACCAGAACGGATACATCGAGCTGCGGGACAAGCGGAAGAAGAGCAGTGGAGAATTCTTTGTGAACGTGGACTGGCGGGGCACGAAAGCGTACGCGCTGGGAATCAACTGCCTGTATCTCAACCTGAAGGGCCGAGAGGGATACGGCACGGTGAGCCCGGGATACCAGACCGAGGAGCTGACGAAAGAGCTGATCGAGAAGCTGGAGGCGGTGATCGATCCGGAAACCGGCGAGCGCGCGATTCTCAAGGTCTACCGCGCCGACAAGACGTACGCGGGAGACTGCATGGACGTGGCGCCCGACATGGTCGTGGGCTACAACGACGGCTACCGCGCGTCCTGGGAAACGGCGCTGGGGAAGATTCCGGGTCCCGAAGCGGGGCTGTTCGCCGACAATATGAAGAAGTGGAGCGGGGATCACTGCATGGCCACGGAGCTGATCCCGGGCATCCTGTTTACCAACAAACGGATTGCAGTGGACGATCCGGCGCTGGTGGACCTGGCGCCGACGATTCTGAACGAGTTCGGGATCGAGCAGACGCCCGAGATGATCGGGCGCAACGTTTTCGGGGAAGCTCCTCGCGTTGCGGCTCGATAGCAGGGGCTTTGCCCCGGCCAGGCTGGTTGGGCACTCTCAACGGGTCCTGTCACCGGGTGATCCCACCGTGCTCGTTCCTGCGCGCGGCGGGAGCCCTACCCGGCGCCACCCGTTGAGAGACGGCGGTCCGGGGCCTGGATTCGGAAAAAGGTCCGCCGCTGGCTTCGTC